>ERZ1024463.1-NODE-1-length-60802-cov-378.213443_pt1 | contig 60802 bp, 47 predicted proteins | sample MGYA00520805_ERZ1024463 | MGnify/ENA primary metagenome ERZ1024463 (study PRJEB33242, sample SAMEA3444304) | Homo sapiens | biome: Host associated; feature: Gastrointestinal tract; material: Stool | place: Uganda | collected 2011-01-01 ...
ACGGCATACGAGATTCAAGTGTGACTGGAGTTCAGACGTGTGCTCTTCCGATCCTAATAAGAAATAGTGATCCCATTCTCCCGCCCACCACCCAAATTATAACAACTTTGAAAAGAAAAGTCAACCTACAATGACATAAAAATGAAAAAATTTTAAAATCTTTACAAAAATGTCACCATAGGTTGATATTAGATACGATATATGCTATAATATAAATATAATAAGAAGAAAGAGAACATCCTCTTTCTTTGGGAATCTATATAACTTCTAAGGACTACATTATTATGAGCAAACACTTACACCTAATTGTAGAAGACAATGTAATTTTTAATTGTGCGGAGACAATAACAAAGAAACTTAATGAAAAATACAACACTAATTATTCTGTAATCGATTTTTACGAAAACAAATTCCAAACGCTTTGTGGTCAAGACCATGACTTTGAAATCATCAATTGTATTAAAAATCTGAACGTACCTGATTTATGGATTCGCGATGGTGCAGAAGCTTTCCTTGATGCTATTACTGAACTTGCGGAGAATTGCAAACTCACTATTGAAATTGAAAGTTATGCTGAAGCTTATAGAACGGCGACAATGGAAGACGCAGAAAGAATTCGTCTTTTTGGAGACTCGGTTATATATGTAGGCAGCGATTACCGTATGTGTGCTAATTATTTAGCTGATATGGTTGTGTTATTTACTGGTGATGTTGAACACCAACGTAATCGCGCTGAAGGTAATGAGGAAGACTTTTATATCATACATAATTTCCAAGATTTGGAAGCATTGGTAAGGTTTTACGCTGATTATCCCGAGTTTATAGGGAGACCTTCGTCGATTCTTGAGGACTAAGATGAAAACATTATTTTGTGTACTTGGCAGAAGTGGCACCGGGAAGGACACTGTCGTCGATCGTGTGTGTCAACTGACGGGAATGAAGAAGGTGTGTTCATACACTACGCGCCCTAAGAGGGTAAATGAGGGTGACACACATATCTTTATTCAGCCTGAAGATGTGAAAAAATATAAAGACGATATTATTGCGCAGACCGTGATTGGTGATGTCGAATATTTTGCCACGGTTACACAAGTGTTGGATAGTGATTTCTATATAATTGATCCTAAAGGACTTGGAGATTTGTGGAAGTATTGGAATTTCGAAAAACACCCATTGAAAATTGTGGCTGTTTTGATTTCTGTACCCACAGATGTGCAACGTGTATTCTTGATAAAACGTGGCGACGATGTCGAAGTCGTTCGTAAGAGGATGGCGGCGGAAGACGCGCAGTTTTGTGAGTTCGAGAAGGAATATAAGAATAAACACGTTTTGACAAATTTAGATTTGACACAAACGGTGAATGATTTGCTAGATATTATTGAACGCGAAAAAGAGGAAAATTAAGAGTGCCTAATTTACAAAACCTATATCAAGTTTTTAAACTTAAATCTAGTTTTATTGTAGAAAACAACTTAAATATAGTTAATTATTCAAAATCTAAGGCGGCTCGCGATGGGGCGCTGGTGTCGATTGGTGATAATCTGGTTTTTCAACAAATCAGAAAGTATTATAACGACACCAGAAGCCATCGAGATATTTTTAATGATGTCCAACAATTTCGTCGTGCTATACGAGCTGCGAAGAGAGAGGGGCGCACCAAGGAGGCCGGCATCCTTAATCGGTTTTTGACGGATGCGTTGTTCGTTAAAGATATTATTAACGTTGAAGTCGTGACTAAGAAAGAATATAAAGAGCTGGCTAAGAACGGCTTTGACGTTAACGGTATTCATTATGTGAGATTTTGTTGTGGCTCGGGACAAATGAGGCGCAACACTATTACTTTCATTAATGAGGCTCTTTATGACACCTTGTATAAAAATCTGATGTGCGGGTTGGACACCAAGATTTCTGAAATGAATTTGGCGAAATATCATGCGTATTTTGCGTTGGCGTTTTCAAGCGTTATGTGGGTGAGGACGCCGAGAGTGTGCGTTGTTAAGGATTTCTTTAATGTGGTGAAGGATCAGCCTGTGGATTGGATTTGCCCTAATCCTGAGACTGGGAAGAAACAGATTAAAGAAAGAATTATGGACATCGAATTGAACTGTGCTGACGGACAGGGATTGGTAGATCCAAAGTTTGCGGCGTTGTGGGCAGAAGATATGAACTTGTCGTACACACCGTCGTCGTTCGTTGTTCGCAGCGTTTTTGTAAAAGGGTGTTTGGTGCCGTTTGATTTTCGAGAGTTTGGAGCCGCACACGGTATTGATTCAATTCGTGACCGATGGGGAATCTCACACCGGTTGGAAGATATTGACGTTATATTGAGCGAATCTCAATTCAAGATGTATAAATATTATGTATCTTGGTATGAATATCAAAAGTATGTAGATGCGGCTGGTATTCAGTGGGGAGTTGCGAGATATAATAAAAAGTACGATGACGAATACGTGTTAGCTAATTATCAATATCTACAAGTGTTGGATATTAACAAGGATGAAATTCTTGAGCTGATTCAACCTACCATTGATTGGATTAAAAAGATTTGCTCGGGTGACCAATTATATACAATGTTGTATATGTTGGGTTGCAAGGGTGAACAGGTCAGCTTTAAGGAATTATATAACGGGGCGCAGAGCACGGCGTTGAGGGCGATTATTAAAAACCCGATAATGTTGGAAGACGCTCACGTTCAGAAGAAGATATATCGTAATATTGCTGAAACGATAAATAAGGCGAAGATTGGTAAGATATGGGTAAGAGGAAATTATAGTTTTATGATTTCAGACCCTGTGGCACAATGTCAATCGGCACTTGGTTTGGAACCGGTGGGGTTGATTGGACCTGACCAAGTGTATTCAAATTTCTGGAGGCAGCGAAGTGTGGGTTGTGTTGACCTGTGCCGCAGCCCGATGATTGACTCGCACGAACACAACCCTTGTAAAGTAGTATCGTCCGAAGATATGGACTATTGGTATCAATATATTAAGAGTGGAATCATTTACAGTATATATGATACTTCAACATTACGACACTCCGATAGTGACTTAACGTATACAGGGTCCGTCGGTTGGTGACAATCGAATGATAACTCAGTGAACTTGGAAATCCAAGGTGTGGGAGAAACTCCTGCTAACGGTGAACCTGTTTGGGGAACACCGTGCTAAGCCTCAATGAGGAAAGTGTAACGATTATTGAACGCGTATCAAACGAGAAATACGTTTGAGAGTAAGCAAGTAAAGTAGGGTGTTGGTGAAACTCCAACATTCAAAGCGCTGAGCAGCTCACTACGGTAACAGGAAACGAGCTGATGAGATAATCTACTCCCCTAAGAAATATCGGGAAACCGAGGGTGTAAAGGTTGACGGAGACGTAGTAATGTCCACGGACAATAAAATATTTATTAAGGGTGCGCAAAAGTGGCACAATGTCATCACTTACGAGAAGGGCGCTGCGCCGGTGCAGAAGATTTGTTTAAAAAATTCAATCGTGACTGATATTCGTGGATTAGGCACTGGGGTTGGAGGTTTTTCTAATTGTGCAACAATAATGCACGCAATGAAAGGAATTTTCCAAAAAGACACCCAAAAAGAACAACGAGACGAACTCACATTGCGTATTAAACTACTTCGAGAAATTGTTGGTCAAGAAATTGATAGAATCAAAGGAACTGCTGCGCCGGAGTTACCGAAAGAGTGGAAGAAGTTTATTCGAATCAACGATGACGACACTGACGCGGTTAAGGCTGATAAATATAAAAGAAACTCGATGGTTATTTCTAAAAAACCATATTTCTTTAGATACTTATATCCAGAGTTAAACCAGCAGTTCAAACAATATGAAAACAGTTATAATATGGCGTCTAAAAATATGTTTGGTATTAAGTTTAAAAAACTTTTAACCAAACCTAATAAATCAGAAGACGAGATGAATCTGGTACGCCGTTATCAAAAGTATTCACCATTGATTACCGCTCCGTGCATAATGAATGTGTTATGTAAAGAGTTTGAAAATGTTGATTTTGATATTAACTTTAATAAAAACGCGGTAAGTATGTTGCCAACTTTTGAGGATTGTTTTGAATTTGATAAAGAACGGTTTGCTATTATTAAAGACTTGTATCGCAAATATACGGCGCGTAAACAAGTAAAAACCTTGGAGAGTATTGTTGATAATATTGATTTACCAAATCGTGACGAATATGACGAAATCCGATTTGGGGCAATGACATTTATCAGAACCGAAATCCAAGAGGCAATCGAATCTTCGTCGTTCAGTGGTAGAGAGTTATTGTATTACTGTCACTGTTTGTCAAAAGAATACAAGCAATTCAATTGGGATTTTGCTTGGGATATCTTAGATGAAAGCGTGTTGGATTTAATTCCTCGAGGAATTGTGCAAATTCCTGTGAAAACCGAAGTTGGGTTTGAATACCTTGGCAATCGATACACTTTACAAGTAATTCACGAAGATCGAGTAAGCGAGTTATGTGACGATGATGATTGGAATCAAACGGCTTGGGAAGAAATTTTAGGACAAGATTTAGATTTTGACTTCGAGGCTGATAATTTATTTGGAGGCGATGACTTATGACAATTGAGGAACAAATTTGTAAGAAATCGATCGACAAAGGCAGTAGCGTTGTAAAAATCATTAATTCGTTAAGAGCCGAAGGAATGACCGACGGCTCTATACGAGAATTCTTGCTTGAATGTGAGCGCGGGTTTGAATTAAACAACCAATGTTTTGAACAAATTGTGGATTGTTTATTAAAAGCTCCTATTCATACTAAGGACACATCGGAGACCTTTGTGGTTTATGAGGATGAATGGGATTTCTTGCTAAACGTGGTTAATGAGGAAGTTCGAGCTTTATTCGGGGTGTTAATATATGTGGCTAAAACAAACTGGCACGACTCGGGGTGGATTAAATACGACGAACCACAAATTATGCAGATGTTGGGTATTAGGAATCACGGAAAGTTTTTAGAACTCGTACATCAGGCTGTAAAACTCAAATTAGAGTTTAGGGTGGTTGGTAGTAAAAATCCAATTTTATGTTTCAAGCTTCCGGTGTTTGTGCGTGAAAATGAAGACGAATTGTTCGCTCTGGATTATTCTCTAAAAGATTTCTTAGCTGTATTAAACACACCTATTGTGAAAAGGGGTTAACATATGTTAATTTTGGACTGGAATAAAAATTCCGAAGCGGTGTTAAAACAAGGGTACTATAACACACGGCGCAGCATCAACACTGAACAAACACACCTATGCCAATATTGGCAAGAACAAGGCGTGACCAAAGAGACCGCTTATAAGATTTGGGTAGAATTAGAGTCACCACAAGTTGTAGGATGTTTTAGTGAAGAAGAAACTCGTGAGTATTTTGATAAATTCTGGGAGAAGGCGTTGCATTACGGCTTTAATCGAAAATACATCTATGGCCTGACGGTAAAAGAATATAATTTTATCGAAGGCCTAGATGTGGATAAAGAATATAAAGAGTTTTTACGTATTTTGGTTGAATGCCAACGTTCTTTTGGCAAGGATGACGGATTTTTTTGTAGTCAGGAAATTTGGGAAGGTTTAATTAAAGGTGTCCGCCGCCAACGTCGCCCATATAGGGTTTTACAAATGGATAAGTGGAACGCCCAATATAATTTATACACGATGCACCAGAAAGCTTATTTTAGAGACGGAAAACCTATTTATGGGAATGTCATCGAATTAAACTTTTTTGATAATAAAGGGGTTGTTAAGACCGACTTCCAATTTAGCGAATATAGTGGTACTTGTAGGTCGTGTGGTAAGAGGTTTATCGTGGGGAAAAAGAAATACAAGGATTTATGCCCCGATTGTTACAAAACCGAATTAACACAGCGTAAAAACGAGTTAAAACGGCGTTCTCGACAGGCCAAAAAAATCTGATTTGTGGTAGATGTCGAAAGGTACGGTGTTCTAATATTCTATGGAAAGAGTAAAATAATAGTTTTATGATTGGTTTTTTGCTCTTCATTAGAGTATTGGGATGTCACTAAAATTTGACAAAAAATAGAGATTGTGATAGTATTAAACTATCGAGAAGCACAAGGAGAAATACATGACTCAAACCGACTTTTTAGAGTTCCTCAAAAAGTTTAATGAAGAAAACTTAACTGAGGACGATTTGTTTGAAATAGGGGTAACCCATAAAGAGTTACCATTAGGAGTAAAAAACTGGAGTGCCCTGAACGAGATGTTAGGAATGCCTTTTACAACGGGTGAAAACTATCGTTGTTGGGTAAAGCAAAAACTTGCACGCACCGGCGAATTACCTCGAAATTCAAAATTATTATCTAATAAAACAGTTGAAGATTTGTCTACCCAAGAAATGGAAGACGAAATCCAAGGACAAATTCAAGATTTGTATAAACAACAAGTAAAAACACGCGATTCTTTAAATGCTTATCGAAGAATGATGAGAGAAGAAGCGCGTTTGGATGATTTTAAAGCTTTGATGAAAGAGTTGGTTGTGGATATTACCAAACTTCCCAAAGTTGTGTATCATCCGGTTGGAAATACTTACACAGAAGCGGTTTTAATGTTGTCGGACTTACATATTGGGGTAGAGATTGATAATTATTATAATAAATATAATATTACCATTGCTCGCAAAAGAGTAAATAAACTAATCCAAGATGTAATTAGATATTGTGTAAACAACAATGTTCAACGATTAAACATTTTAGGACTTGGTGATTATTGCCAAGGGCATATTCACACAAGTGCAAGATTGGAGCAACAAATCGACGTTGTTGAACAAATCATGGTTGCATCTGAGATTATTGCAGACACACTCAATCAACTGCAGGCTGCTGCACCAGATGTGAGATATTATTCTGTTACCGATAATCATTCACGAATGACGCCTTCTCTTAAAGAAAGTATTGAGGCTGAAAATTATGGCAAACTTATTACTTTCTATTTAAAAGAAAGGTTGAGAGATACTAACATTACTTTTGAGGAAAATGTTCTCGATCAGGAAATTGGTATGATTAATTTCCAAAATGGGAAGACCGGCGTATTTGTTCATGGGCACCATGATAATATTACAACGCTTTTCCAAAATATGACTGCTTACACTGGGATAGTGGTAGATTATGCTTTTGTCGGCCATTATCATTGTGAAAAACTTAAAACGTTCAACAATTTCAAAGTTTATGTAAATGGTAGTATTGTTGGCGTAGATCAATATGCGTTTAGCAAACGCCTGTTTGGCAAACCAAGCCAAACCCTGTTAATCTTTGATAGCGACAACGTGTTGCATCATAGTATTAACTTAGACATTCAAGAGTAGTTCAAGGATATACTGTTCAAAGAGCCTCCGCTGTTGCGGGGGCTTTTTTGAGTGGTTGTGTGTAGATTATAAGGAGGGCTTTTATGGCCACTGAAAGGAAGATTTTATCAGCTTTTGGCACAATAGCCCAAAAGTTATATTGTGTAGGATGCAAGACCAGTTTGGACCCCGAAGAATTTTGGGGCAGTAATGGGACAATATCCGCACTTCGAACGGCGAAAGATAAAGAGCACAAATCTTTATTATGTAAAGAATGTACTCGTGCATTATATAATAAAATATTAGCAGAATGTGAAAATGACCATCTTGAGGCACTTTTCCAACTCTGCGCAATTAATGACTGGTATTATGATGATTTACTTGCATCAAGTGTGGCAACATCATTGGATGCGACTGAAATAATGCCAGATAAATATCTAGAAATTATTTTTACAAACGAAGAATATTGTAATAAATCTTTTTGCAAACAGTTAAGCCGGTCAGTATTTATAAAGATGGCTAGTTTCAAAGAGGGTGAAGACGAGCTTACGGAAGATGATAAACAAAATCGTAATGATATTAAAAAAAGCTTTGGTTATGATCCGTTTGAATCTAAACCAATATCACAACGATCAATGTTATATCGTTCATTAAGCCAAATGATTGATCCCACTTTAAATAACGACCTGGTACGTCAAAGAGCGGCAATTGAAATAGTTACTAACTATGAGGAAATTGACCGATTGGATTTGGCGATTGCAAAATTATCTATAACACCTGACGACATCGTAAAAAACGCCAAAGACTTGGAAGTTTTGCGAAAAATGAAATCAGATGTTAATAAAAATATTTCAATGTTGTGTAAAGACCATGGACTGTCGGCAAAATATGCTAACTCTAAAAGTCGAGGCGCTGGTACGTTATCAGGTATTATGCGTGATATGGAAGAGAGTAATTATGATGACGGCAAAACCAATCTTTATGATATTGAGACAAGTTCAAGTATACAACAGTGTTCTGATATTAGTGCAAAATCAATTATGGCACAGTTGAGACTGTCAGATTCTGACTATGCTCAAATGGTTGAGGAACAAGCGCTGGTTGTACGCAGAGAAATCGCTGCACGTAAACAAGCGGAAGAGGCTTTGCGAATGTGTAAAGAATATTTGCGTAAACAAGAGTTGATTGCTGAACTTATTAAAGAATATAAACGCAAAGGAATTCCTTCAGAAGAAATAGAGGAACTGCTTGCTCCTGAGCTTCAGGAGAGTAGCACGTGATTTCAGTCTATGGAAATCTCACAGATAATGAAGTAAACATTCGTAAACAAGAAAGTTTTGAAAGATATAATCGGTTAATTCAATGGGGCCGCAAGCATCCCACACGATTTATTGAAAAAATTCTTGGAATACAACTATTGGATTATCAACGATGGATTATTATGGGCACCTGGACGGCAGAAAAGGCCGCTTGGGTATGTTCACGAAACGCGGGTAAAACATTTTTGGGAGCGGTTTATTTAATGGCGAAGGCTATTTTGTTCCCGCAATTCAAAATAAATATCATGAACGTTTCAGGGCGTCAGTCTTTTGATACCTTTATGAAAATCGAAGATATTGCAAAAAAGAATATTGCTTCATTGTTGAACACAACAGATGTGTTTTTTGATGAACTCATCAAGAGTAATGCCAATACCGACGGGTTTACTCATAGTCAAAAAGGTTATGAGTGCAATCTTTATAATGGTTCGCGTATTAGAGCGCTTGTGGGTAAACCAGAAACCGTCGTTGGTGTTCGATCAAACATTAACTTTTACGACGAGGCGGGCAAAATTCCACAAGCATTTTTTGACCTTACAGAACCTTTTACAGCACAAAACCGTGACTTTAAAACGGGTTCTGGTTTTGACGCGTCGGTTTACCCAAAAGATATACCAACACAGTGCATTTACTCATCGTCCGCCGAAGATATTAATACTCATTTGTGGTCGATGTACAAACTTTGTGCAACCAATATGATGATGGGTATACCTGGATATTTTTGTGCAGATGTCAACTGTGATATTCCACTTGCACCGAAACTTAATGGAAAATTAATGTCGCCATTACTTAAACAAAGTGAGATAGATGACGCATTAAAAAGTAACGAGTCTCGTGCAATGCGTGAGTATTATAACATATTCGATAATACTGGTGGGATTGACGCGTTGGTAAAACGACAAGATATTTTACGAAACGAACAAGACTATTTACCAATCTTTAAATCAGAAGGTCCGGACCACCATTATGGGTTATTTTATGACCCCGCATTACAGCAAGATAACAGTTTTGTACTTATTGTTGAATATTGGAAAGACAAGAAGCGCGGATGGATGGGTAAGATTGTTAATGGTATTAACCTTATCGAAAAATTACCAAATGGTGATAAAAAACCTTTACGTTCTCCTGAACAGTTAGAGTGGATTCGAAAATTGATTGTGGCATATAATGGCAAATCACCCGAGTATGAAAACGTTATGTTTTATGTTGACGCTGGTTCCGGTGGTGGTGGTCGTAGTTATGCAGACAACCTTATGCTTCCCTGGACAGATCACGACGGTGTAGAGCACGCGGGGATTATCGACTTAACTGATGACACAGCCAAAGAACAGGCAGAAAAATTCAGACAAGCTAAGGATGTTTGTCGAATCATTGAGCCTCGTAAATGGCGTCCTACTATGTTTAGCGAATGCGCTGAAATGATTATTAACGATTATCTTATTTTCCCTATGCCCGTACCAAAACAAGGTGTCTGGGAAAAAGATGGAGAAAAATATGAACTTTCAAAAGAAGAATTACGAGCATTGCTTGAAATTGATCTTATGAAAGAAGAACTTGTAGCAATTGTGAAAACAAAGACTCCGAGTGGCGATGTAAAATACGGATTACCACCCGATAAGTCTCGTAAAATGCATGAACAACATTGTGCACTTGCGGCATAATACATAAACCGCTCGATTAAATCTTGTCTAATTGACTTGGAGGTCCAGAAGTGGATAACAAGGCGGAAGTCAATGACACCGTGAACGACTAAACGACGAGAGCCCGCGTTAGCGGGTGTGCGCTAGTCTGAACTCGCGATATAACAACAGAAACGCGAGAGAGGGGATGAAGAGCCCCTCCGCTTAGAAATAAGTCTTAAAGTAACAGAATGGATGACAGATGCTACACCTGTGTGTTGGCAGCCCATCACTTGGCACAATTGCGCAGAGACGAAATTTTAGGTTCGGCTGAACCAACTACAAATATGGATGTTTTGTTTAGCAATCGAATTGCTCAAGAATTCAAGCAAAGACAAAGCACCAATCCGTTTAGTGGATTCACTAATCCATTTGGGCGGAGAAGATAGAAGCAAAAGGAAGGAAAGGTTATGATTTGTAAGATAATTTTCGATCATACGGGGATTGATATAGAAAATCTCTTAGATAAAATTGGGAAAATGGGCTCTTTTATGCTAATAAAAGGAGTAATTTATTTCCAAACGCTGGGAGAGTGTTCTAAACAAAAATTAAAATCTGCTATCAAACGAAGCGGCGTGTCGGATTGTGTAATTTTTGAGATTACAGAAGATAGCCTTTGTACTGAGGGCGGATACGTTGCCGATTGGGCGCGTGAGTATTTTACTAATCTTGCGACCAAACGGGCAATAGACGAATTAAATAGCGAGAAATATCGGAAGAAAATGGAAATCGAGGCGCTCAAACTTGAGTTAGCCAAGGCTCTAGCCTCCGGTCAATTAATCGCAGTACCGAAACATCAAAAGGAGGATTGCACCAATGGGTGAAGCCAGTAAGACTACAAATAAAGGTGGTCGTCCAAAGAAACAAATTCCCATTACAGAACAAGAACAACCGCAAGACTCCAAGTTGTTGATGACGACAGGAGACGCTGGGAACGGAGTTAAAGATGTGTTGCAAGGATGCACAGATTTCTTTAATCGGTTCTTAGGAGATGTTGATTCCAACAGTGTTCTTGGTCAGGGTATTTATAATTTAAATCAATATAATCCATTTTTACAAAATACGCGATTGAAGACATTGGCAGGTTTGCCAGTTGAGATGAGCAAAGATAGTATTATCAATGCTTTAAAAAATCCTCAATTCCACGAAGAAGATATTCGCGGGGCAGCAGCGTCATTGTCGTCAAGTCAGTATTTGTATTATAAGATACTTCGTCAGGCGGGTGACATTCCTCTGATGAAGTATGTTAAATATCCACCTTTTTTAGAGCCGTCTGAATATCAAACAGAAAAATTTAAAAAAGATGATGACTTTGTGGATGAGTGGCTCGAAAAATTCGATGTAGTAAACACTTTTAAGCGTATTGCAATCGAAGTGAAACGTGAAGGCAAACCGAGCTATTTGTTGCGTAGTCATGTAACTAAAAAAGGTGGTAAAAAGATCGTAGATTATGCGGCGTTGCAAAAACTCCCGCCACAATTTGTCAAACTTACGGCAATTGGGGAACATGGTTTTGTAGCGAGTTTTAATTTGATGGTCTTTATGAATCCAGCATTTATTCCTGATCAATACCCAGCTTTTATTCAAAGAGTATGGAGTGATATGATCAATAACAAAATTGCAATCTTCGATCCCAAGAAACAATCATATAAATTGGACGTTGCAAAAGCGGCTACTTATGCGTTTGTAGACGAAGATGGTAATTCTTATGGCACATTGTTGGAGAGGACTGAAAAAAGGACATATATGTTCTGGGTCCAATTACCTCAAGATTTGTGTTATACTTTCTGTAGCGACACCTCTACAGCTACCGCAGCGCCTGATACAGCAGGTCTCTTTATGGATTTGCAAGAATTGACGGATTACTCGGTACTTGCAGGGCTTATTGCTAGTACGCCCTTGACGTCGCTACTGACGGGCGAAATTGAGCTGATTCCTAACCCTTCAACTGGTCGTGATCAGACGGCAATGAACCCTGAAACGGTGTTAAAATTCCAAAACCTGTTTAACAGTATGACGAGCACTAATACGGAAGCGTTCTTTGCGCCGTTGAAAAATTTAAAATTACAAAGCCTTAACAACGTTCCTAATAGTAGTGACATTAAGACTAAAGCGGTTTCAAACTTTATTAGTGTCGCGGGCGAAGGTGGTAATATTATCGCTACCGAAAAACCGAGTATTGCGCAGGTAAAAACTGCTAATATGCTTTCGGCGGCTCAATATGATTTTGTGGTGAAACAGTTTAAATCAGCGCTTAATAATATTGTCCAAGAATGTATAGGTGCCGATTATAAATGGAAAGTGGATATCTTTGGGGATATTTTCTCTGAACAAAATCAGAAGAAATATCTTAAAGAGCTTGTCACTGCAGGTATGAAGGGACTTGTGCCTAAACTACTCGCTTATGAGGATATTACGGTTAAAGATTCGAAGGCTGCCGAGTTGTATTTAGACGCAATCGGGTTTTATAATAACTTGACTACACTTACGCAAGTTGCGGCAGCAAAACTCAGCACTGTTAAAGAGCATCTACCTGATTCTACGGTAAATGAGGATGGTTCCACGAAACAAATTGGCAGACCTCCTTTGGCAGATGAAGATATAGAGTCTGATGAAACTGCAGCTTCGCGTGAGAAAGGTGAAAACACAAGCGAAAATAAAGATGTATATGCCGCAAAAAAGTGTGCAATTTGCGGGGCAGAATTAGAGGACGAGGATGACGTCCTTTGTGATGATTGTCGCGAGGCATATCTCGAAGAGCACAGTTAAACTTTAAGGGGGATCTAGGCATGAAAATTCATGAAGAAACTTACAATGCGTTAAATGAGCTGGTTAAGATGTGTTTTGAGATGAATGCTGTTGCTGATAATATATATTATAATATGGCAAACCTGTATTATAATCATTCAGCAGAGCTATTCCATCACAGTTACGCACACGCTTGGGGTCAAGTGGCGGATATGATTAGCGACGAAATGCTTAAACTTAACGCGAGACCAATTAGGCTACCTGTAGAGGGAGCAAGTGAAGAATATGATAATCTGGAACTAATGATGGTCGTCAATTCGGCTGCCGTTAATAAAGTTTTTGAGAAGTGTAAGGAAATCGTAGATTTGGCGGATATGCAAGATGATGTGGACATCAGAATTTTTGGAGAAAATTTGCTTAACGGTGTATTGTTGAATTATGTCAAACAATCAGACGAGTGGCTCAAAGTTGCAAAAACCGTACCGGCGTACCATTTTGATATTCACTTTAGCGATTACACGCACTTCATTCCCATTGTCGAATGAGGTGAATTATGGGTCCTGGAGAAATTGTAAAATTAATTATTGAATATGGTATTTATCCTGTTCTTATGGGAATTCTGTTGTGGCTACTTTTAGCTATGCAAAAACGACAAAACCGTGCAGCAGAAGAACAGGAGAAACGCCTTACAGATCTTATCGATTCGAGTATCAAATTAGCTATACACGATTCTAAAAAACACAGCTCAACAGAAGAGGCCGACAACCGCAAGGTTGCTACGTACATTAAATCTCAATTAAACGCAATTGTTCAAGAAAATGGTGCAAATCGCGCCTTTTGTGTTGCATATCATAATGGCGGCACGTATCTGAACGCGCGCAATTTTTCGAAATGTAGTATAGTCGCAGAAACTGTTGACAATCAAACAAGGCCTTTTATGATGGATTATCAAAATGTCCAGCGGGCTTTGTTCATTGAGTTGGATAATGAATTAGCTACAAAAGGCGAATGCTACATTGACGACATTGAATCAATAAAAGAGAAAAATCCTGGTAGTTATCAATTTTTAAAGCGCTGGGGTAGTGATGCTATTTATTTTAAAGCCTTGGTGGACAATACTTCTGATGTTGTGTTGGGGTTTATTGCGGCTGAGTTTAATATTAAAACACCTGAGGATAAAGAAGCTCTGAAACTATGTTTGAGTAAAAAAGCTCAACGTATTGGTGGAGCCCTCCAATTCTCTCACTCAGAACCAGAATATAGTAAGGAGGATTAAAATTATGAATCCCATGGTGTTTAGCCTTGAGGCTGACAAAATCAAGTTAAAGAAAATACTTGGTGGTAATTTCTTGCAACTTGAAATGAAGGCCATTTCAGAAGGTGAAAATCGTAATCATAGCAGCTTCTCTTTGGAAGCGATGCAGGGTGCTCTTCCCAGTTTTAGAAATAAACCAATTTTGGGATATTTTAATACAAAAGAGCAAGATTTTGAATCTCACAACGGTACTTGGAAAAGAGATTCCGAGACCGACACACCTTATTGGGACACTACTATGCCCAACGGTGAGAGAATATTAGGATTGATCAGAGAGTCTGATTCTGTCTTTATAGAGCCCGATAACAATGGGAAAAACTGGATTGTGCTTACATGCGCTCTGTGGGTACAATACGCTTTGCCTCAAATTAAAAGGTTGCTTAAAGATAAGAAAAAGAAAGTTTCTGTTGAGATCGATATAAAAGAATTTGAAGATAGGGATGGTATCAGATATATCAATCAATTTGAGCTTCTGGGCATCACTATACTAGGTTCGAAAAACGGGAAACCAGTTGCGGAAGGTATCGAGGGTGCATCGGCGTCAGTCTTGGATATCATCGACAATGAGGTTTTCAACAGACAGAAGACGGCACTGTGTTTTGCTTACAAAGAATTGGATGGCGACGCAGCAGAAGTCGAAAAATCTAACAAGGAGGATAGCGAGCAGTTGGACAATGAATTGACTTTACAGGAAGAAGCTCAAGTTGTCGACCTTAGCGAAGGTGAAGCGGCGCAAGAAGATTGCCCCGTTGCACCGGAACAAGAAGACGCTCAGTGTCAAGATTGCCATATGGACGACAATAAAGACGACGTTCATGACGGCGATCAAGATGATGACGATTCGGATGATGACGAAGTTTCTAGCAATCCTGAACCTGCATATTCGGAAGATGTCCCTGGTGAAAATGGCGCAGAACCTGCATATTCGGAAGAACCCGAAGGTAACGGCGAACCTGCCCCAAACCCAGAAGAAGAGCTTTTAATGAAGTGTAATGAACTCGAAGCGAAAAATTGCGAACTTATGAAACGCATTGAAGAGCTTGAGTGCAAAATGGCTGAAAAAGAAGAAGCTTATTCTAAATATTTCGATTATGACGAGATCAAAGAACAACTCGCTAAAGCCAACCAAGCGCTATTTGCTATTGAGTGCGAGAAGCGTGTGGCAGAAGCGCACGAGCTTTTGGACGACGAAAACGTCAATAAAGAGCAATGTGATGCGATTTTCGATAAGTGCGCACGTGGCGAGTATGCTTCGTCTGACGCATTGCGTGCAGAAGTAGCATTGGCAGTCTTTAACGCGAACAAGGGCAGTAAAACTCACAAAAAAGAGACGTTTACCACACCTATCGCAAAACCCGTAGAAATCAAATCTGAGAAGAATATGAGTGCTATGGACAAACTAAAACTGTATGTTGGAAGAGAATAATCAGCATACGAAAATAATACATTTTATTTAATTATATAAAGGAGAAAACTTATTATGGCAAAAGTGTTTAGAGCGGCTGAAATGATGTCGGAAGACGTTCAGTCCTATGTAATTTCCTGCCAATACCAAGCTGACGGCGTCGACGCTCCTATCGAAGACGGCGCGTTTGTTAAACTTGGCGAACTCAAAGACGATAAAACTTATGTTGCAGCTGGCGATAAAGATTACAACGTTTATCTCGCTGCTGCGCCGGCCGCTGTGACCGACGAAGTTGTCGTTATCGATTATCCTGGCGTTTCTGAAGGAGCTATCTCTGGTAACTCTTACAGAATTGGCGTCAAACTCTTTGACCTTGTAGCACCCGCTGGCCGTCCTGTTCGCGCTCGCAGACTTGCTCTCCATGACAGATTCTGGCTTGGCGAAGGCAACTTTGATGGTGCTGTTGTCGTTGGCAACATCGCAGGTCTCGAAGCAAACAAAACGACCCTTAAAGACAGTGGTGCACAAACCATTACTGCGGGTCAACTCAATGTCAAAATTCACCTCGGCAAAGATTTCAACTATGGTCAGTCGGCCAATGGCAAACTCTATCTTTGCGAAGTCGTTGGACTTTAATTAAGGGAGGACTACAGCAATGATGGAACATTTCAATTTTAATAGTCAAGACGACAACTTCAACGCAATCATCAACTCGATCGTTGAAAGTGCTCAAGCTCATTATGAAGCAAAATCTGAGCCCTCGAAAGACGACCTCAGACTCCAAAACGAAGCAATCGTTAAATATGCACTTGAAGGCACCCGTTTCGAAGCTAAATTCGAACAGGAAGGTCTCGCTTGCATGAGAAATCCTCAAATTACGAAGAATGAAACCGTTCGTAGCAATTTTGAAGCTGTTATCGCTGAAGTGGTCAATGCGATCGCTCCGTCGGTTACCAGTGCGGATTATTCGAGATTCCTTGCGGAAGTTCGTCAAATCGGTTGGGGCGACACTGGTCGTTTCATTATCCGTTCTAACGAACTCTTCAAAGTCAACGAAATCGCAGAAGGTGTAAACCGTGGCGTGCTGCAACCCATCTTCGATAATGAAGTTACGGTTAACCCCTCGCCGATCGAAATCGCAACCGCTATTGACTGGTATGCAGTCGCAGCTGGTGTGTTCGATTGGGGCGACTTCGGTCTCCGTGCTGGCCGTTCGTTCGAAGCATATATCTTCCTGAAGGTTATTGCTGCTATGACTTCGGTCACGGGCGACATGATGGGCGCTGGTTATATTGCTAACGGCTACACCCCCGCTAACTGGACTGGCCTTGTTCAGAAAGTTTCGGCGGCCAACGGTGGCGCTCCCGTTTATGCAATTGGTTCGCTTGGTGCGTTGATGAAAGTCAACACCACGGGTGCTAACGGCCTTGGCCTTCAATATTTTGTTGGCGAAGATTATCTCTCCAAAGGCTATCTTGATAAATTCCTTGGCGCGAGAATGATTCCCGTTGATCCCGCCCTCGTTCCGACAACCATCAATACGACGGCTGACCTCGCGGTTCCCGATAACAAGATTTATCTGGTTGCGGCAGATGCGTACAAACCTGTTAAGATCGTTTTCGAAGGCACTTCGATGACGGTTGAAAGAATCCCCGAAGAAACCACTGACAAGAGATACGGTATCCGTATTCAAATGAGGGTTGGTGTTTCGGCGATCGTTGGTTCGAAATTTGGTCGTATCGATCTTCAATAATTAATTTAAAGTCTAATTAGGGCCTCCTTTTGGAGGCCCTTGTTGAGACTTATTATCTTAGATTTTTAGTTCACAAGGAGACTTATTATGGCAAATAACAAGGAAGCTACCCAGACGGTAGAAAAGGCAATAAAAGAAGAAAAGGTTGTAAAAACTGAAATTAAACCTGATAACAAACAGGAAGAAATAGATTTTTTGCGTAATCAAAACGCAGAACTTCAAGATGCAATGAAGTCTTTGATGGCTCAGTTTGCAGAATTGAAGAATAATATGGCGACGCCTGTTGCTCAATCGACGAGTTATAATCGTAATGACGAAGTGACGATTGTCCATCTGTTTGATAATGCACCTGGTATTACCACACACATCGATCTATCAAATTATTCTATTGATATGGCAGCATTCGGTGAAGTAAGAACTCTTACGGTTCAACAATTTGAAGAGTTGGTCGGCAGATATCGCTCTTGGTTTGACCGTGGTATTATTGCTGTCGGTGCTGGTTCGGAATACTATGCACGTCGTAACAATCTTAAAATGGCGTCTGAGTCGTTGATAAGCTCTGAGTTTATTCGCAAACTTGGCACACTTCCCATGAATGAAGTGCAGGATATTTACGAAAAAGTTTGCGATGGTCAAAAAGATTTCATTGTAAGTTACTGGAAACGTAAATTCATTGAAAAAGCACCCGAATTCAGAGATTTGAAAAAGTTGCAGATTCTTAATGGTTTTACCAACAACGCGTTCGAGTACGAAATCCTCGAGCTAACTACTAACAAATAATTTTTAATAGGGGGTCGTTATGATTCTATTTGAAGATATTTTTAATCGCGCGGTGAATTTATTCGATGACCCCGATATTTTACGTGCTTATGAACTCAACCCTGTTGAATTTTCAAAAACAATGAGACCATACTTGATTAACGGCTTAGGGATGTTTGCAAATCCCACAACGGTTTCCTCAAGGTTTTCTAATTATACAGAAGCCCAAGGAAGGTTAGAGGTTTTTGACGGCAACGGTGGCGCTAGTTATACTTTGTCTACGACTCCGCCGGATAATGTGGTAATGAGTTTTTTCATTGGAAAAACACCCGATCCACTGGCGGAATATAATCCCGAAACCAATACCGTAACATTCTCTCGTGATGTTCCAAACGAAACACCATGTTCGGTTGAATGGTATTATGCCGGCGAGTTCGCTGCAGATTTTACAGGATTTTCGTCAAACATTTCGTCTGCGTTTATAGAATCGCGTACGAAAGATATTTTAGCACACTGTTTGCTTTTAGGGTGGGCTGAGAATGAAAAGAATTTCATGTTAGATATTCGCAATATTTTAACTGATACAGATTTTAAATTACATTCTCCGGCCAACTCTGTAAGAGCCAAAACCGAGTGGTACCAAAATATTCGTGAAGGGTTAAATGATTTGACACAGAAGCTGTCATGGGATTTGTGGTCAGGAGCAATTGGAGGTAGACAAATTGGCAAATAAGTTAATACTGCCCTTAGAGGCAAAAAAAGATTACCTTCATAAACTGAGTAAGCGATGTATAAAAATTCTGTATCTTATTGAAGATGAAACTAACAACACTGTTCAAGATGAACATAGAATCACTGCGGATGATTATATTGTAAGTCAGTTGTTTGAGGTGAATTCGGCCAATATTTTATTTGATGGTGCTTTGGTTGATGTAATTGTAAAACTAAACGGTATTCGAGATTATAAAAATCTCCCTTATTCGTTGGTACGAAAACAAATTTTTGAAACCAAGGGCATTATTGATCATTTATTAAAGAGCTTGTGATAACGAGGAGGTGGTGCGAATGGGTAAAGTTTATGATACTACAAACAGACCAAATCCTTATCATTTGATTTCACAAACTCCACGCAATTACGTACCTCAAAACTATTGGCTAAAAGAGATTCAAGATAAGGTAGATGCCGACTGGGATTACCGTCCCAATCGTGCATTGATTGAACAAGAGACGGCAATTGGAACAAACCAGTTCGTCCCCTTGGAGGTTGTTTTACAAACAGTTAAAACCGATAAAGGTGTTCCGATTTCTGACGACTGGCGTCGCGTAGTATTTCGCGATGTGCACTATCACTGTCCTTTGGGATTAAAATTTAAATTTTCATTCCAATATGATATCGATGAGCCAGAGGAAAACAAGAGTGTTTGGTTAACGACTAACCGTAATACCAGTGATGCAACCGCAAGTGCTATTATTGCGCGATGCAACGGCACTTTAGGTAGTGAATACTTAGACGCTCAAGGTATAACACGTTATCATTATGAGCCCGCAGTTCAAACAAAAGAGCTTGCTGGCGTTAACATCGTGTACAATCAGACAGCGGTGAGCCAATCATCGGACTTAACCGTAATTGTGCAGCACAACGAGTTTACGCGTAAATATTATGTCAACCAACGATTTATTGTTGGATATGACCAGGTTTATCGTATACAAGCAATAAGCAAATTTGCTTCTAATCGTACATTTGTGGATGATGATTTAGGAACAATTATTCTGTATTTTGAAGTTGTTCAAAAATCTGAATACGATAATTTTCAAACGCGCATTGCGTATAACCAAAAAGAAAGCGTTGTTGTTGAAGAAACTGGAACAGAAACGGATTATCAAATCCGATTAGACGAACCGTCTGTCATTCCCGAAACGCTTTCAAATGAGCCGTTGATATTTAAGCCTGTGGTATATGCTTCTGGTGTATCCACCGATACGAAGGTTGTAACCACATATCAGCTTATGAACGCCTCTAGTCCACCACAGCCCGTTGATGATTCCGTTAGAGACAAATATGTCAAATTTGAGCAATTGGAAGGTAATAGCTTTTCGTTGCAAAAATTAAAATTTTATCCGGCGGGAAATTTAGAAGTTACCTGCAAGGCAATTCTTGAAGGTGTGGACGTGACATATAAATTTAATATTTCACTAAGGGGGTTATAAGGTATTATGGCAGGATATCAAGGTAGTTATGATGAGATGAGCAACTATAATAGGTTTACCAATCTTGACAGCATCGAGTGGAAAATTATATCCCATTTGTTGTATAGTCAAACGAAAAATGCTCAAAATATTTGGAAAATCTTAAAATACCCAACAATGGATTGTTTGTTTAAAGACAATGTTTCACTCGAGGAACGATATGCGTTAATCGACACTGAAGATGGCCAAGAAACAAATAAAAGAGTGTTTTTATCCAGATATGTTGACGACGCGTGGACTGAACAATGTGCACATCTCCATATTTATATAGATGGCATTTTCCCGACCAACCACGAGGTCGCTGTAGTTAATATTGCGTTAGAAACAATTTCACACAGCAAGATTATTAAAATTATGGGAGATGCCGACGCACAAGATATAAACCCCTTACTTCCCAATCCGAATCCCAACGATTCGGATAAAAAAGGAGAAGCGGTGGTTTTATATAAAAATCGTGAGAGCGTTCTGTTAAAGAGCGTGATTGCAGAGTTGAATGGTTTGTATTTGGATGGAATTGGGTACTTCCAATTTAATCAAAAAACAAATTATTATAACAACTCACAACAAAATTTGTGGAACGGTCGAACCTACCTGGGCCACGTTACCAAGATGGCAATGTTGGTCTCAGGATTAGCGGAAGGACCAAATCACAATTTTTAGTAGATTTCAATAGCTTGAAATGAGCGCAATATATTAATGGCTAGTGAAATACAAGGATGAGAAGGAGGGCAGAATGGACAGATATGGGTGTTTAAGCGAAAAAATAGCTAATGAAATTCAACAATATGAGGCTACGTATTTTACCTATGATGAACCCGTTCCTTTTTGTGGGTTACAAATTTATCCAATACCAATGCGGAATTATAACGACTTTATGCTGGTAAACCCGTGTTTAACATTGAATAAAAATGAAACCTTTGAAGGCCTGAAACAAACTCATCTAGATTTTTTGATCGGGAAACTTAACGATCAAGAAGAAGGACAACTTTGGACTCTTCGCTTGAGTAAATTGTTTGAGTTGATTTTCCATTTAAAAGATGGGGTGTGGTGCCCACAGTGTGGTAACACGATGACTTACGCCGAGTTTATAACTCAACATAGAGAATTTCTTACTCAAGAAAACCCAGAAGAGGAAAAATTAGTGGCTTGTCCCAAGTGTGGTTCAACGCAACTTGAGGCAATGATACGGTATGCTGCAGATCCGGAAACGAAGAAGTATAAGTTAGTCGTAGCGGGACATTCAATCGACGCTGCGGCGTTTGAGCGTTTAAGGCAAATTGTAATGTATCAGAATTTACCTGATTATTATGATGACAGCAAGATTGATCCTGACTTGAAGGCTGACTACGCAGAACGTATCAGAATTAAAAGCCAAAAGAGTGGAAAAGCGACCACTGAGAAAAAGATGGTATGTGTTTCAGCTAAAACCAGTTATAAGCTGAGCGAGCTGTATGATATGCCCATCCGAAAGTTCTTGATGTTGTTAACTACGGTTGATGATGTAATCCAATATGAGGCCACTCGTGTTGGTATGATGACCGGAATGGTTTCAATGAAAGAACCGCCAGAACATTGGATATACAAAAAAGAGACAGATGTTTTGGGCGACGCTTATAGGACTCTTGATGAATTCAAGGGTGAGATGTCTCAAATCTAAAAACATAATTTAATTATATAAGGAGAAACTAATATGGCAAAATATTTTTTAGGCTCCGTTGGTACGGCTGAAGCGTTTCGTTTGGTCGATGGGAAACCGACGATGGCGTTTGTTGCCAAGACGTTGACGGATTCTTCGATTTCTGTCACAATCACGAAAGACGAACTTCGTGGTGGCACGAATGCGCCTGTTGTTGCAAACTTTTTCCACGATCCTGCTGTAGCAATCACCCTTACGGATATTCTTTATAAAGAATCTTATATTGAAGCTCAGCTTGGCACTACTTTTGCGCGTGGTCTCAACGCGTATCAAGGTGAAGAGGTTGTGTGCAATGGGAACAAACTTTCCCTCAAACAAACTCCTGCTGATATTCCCATGCTGAAATGTGATAGCGGCGCTGTAACCAAAATGGTTTGGTATGCACTGGAAGGCAATGATGATTACAAGGTCAGCACGGCAATTGTTGGTAAAGACGTGACCATTGAGGATGGCGTTGAAGGTAAAACCTATTGTGTGCGCTATTATGGTTCTAGCAACGAGGCTAAAGAAGCGGTTGTGAAGAGCGATCTTATCCCTCAAGAGCTTATGTTGGTTATCACTGTGCCTATTTTCGCCGGTGACGCTTGTGCGGCCTCGAAGGGTAGCAAAGCTGGCACTCTTACGTTTGAGGTTCCGAGATTCCAACTTGATGGTGGTCAAGAATTCACCTTCAACATGAGTTCGAATGCAACTATGAACCTCAATGGTACCGCCATGGTTATGAACGAGGGTTGTGATGTTGGCAGTGGTAAACTGTTCCGTATTATTGAAGTTATTGAAGGTAGAAGTCTTACTGATGGCTTGGTTGCTATCGCGATCAATCCCGAAAGCGCCGTTGTGGGCAATAAGGTTTCGGATGTTGAAATCTATGCCTTGTATAACGATAAGAGTCTGATGTTGCTTAAACACGACATAGAGGGCCTCGAAATCAAATATGATAATGCGGTGGCAGAGGAAACCACTGCTCTTGAACAAGGTAAGGTTCTTTCTGCTACATTTGGTAACAAAACGGATTCCTTCACGATTGCGTAATGGAATTTCCAAAAAGGACCTTGCATCCTTGCCAATTTGCAAGAGGGTGTGGCGCAGACACATATGTGTGTGAAAAACTCAAAGGAGAGGTTTGTCCTTTTCAGCGATTTTGTCACAATGAGAAATGCTGGGTGCCAAATGGTTGCAAAGAAAATTGCAAATATTTTCAGTTAAAAGACTGATTAAAAGGTTTTGGGGTCGTACATTTATGTATGGCCCCAATTTTCTTTTTTACAAATATACAGTTGTGTATTAAATTTGAAAATAATCCCACAGCGTGTGGGTTCAAATAAAAATATTATTTTATTTAACGAGGTGGAATCCATGAGTAATGTAGATATTGGGTTAATCGTCTCACTTGTTAGTGTTGTCGTTGCTGCGATTACTGCTATGGTTGCAATGTTTACAAAACTGAAAAAGAAGTTTGGCGAATTAGCAAAAGATGGCAATTGGAAAAAACTGTATCCTATGATTTTACGGGCTATCGCAGATGCTGAAGCTACTGGACAATCTGGGGCAGAAAAAAAAGAAATTGTTATGGCAGCTGTGGATTCTTTTGCAAAGGAATTAGGCATCCAGTATGAGGTTGACCAAGTTTCAGACGCAATCGAATTCATTATTGATTTTTCAAAAAAAGTAAATAAGAAGTGAGGGGAAAATTATGGGACAAAAATATGAAGGCACACTGATTATTCAAACCAACGATAATTACAGTCCTACGGGCGAATATCGTTTGGAGTCAATATCTGGTCTGGCATCCGAAGAAGACATCCTACAAGGTAAAAAGGCTTATGGAGCGCAGGGCGTGGTATTGAACGGGTCTTACGTCGCACCGGAGAAAGATCCTGAACCTGAACCCGAACCTGCGGCGTAAACAATTATCGCAAAAGCATCCACAAATTTGGTTATGGGTGATTTGGCAGGAGGAGAAAGTATGGGACAAAAATACGAGGGGACTTTAATTATTCAAACTAACGATAATTATAGTCCAACAGGAGATTATGTATTAACCCCTCTTGGCAATCAGGCAGATGCGGCCAAGGTTTTAAAGGGTTATTCAGCTTACGATTCGTATGGAAAGGTAATTAATGGTACTGGAGAACTTGGTTCGATCGAAAATCCCATTATAGCCAAAACCGAAGAAGAAATGAACAAGCTGAATGTGAGTGAGTTTTTTGGTAAATTTGTTAAATATGTGGGACCAACCACAGACAAATATGTCCAAAATGCTTACTATATAATTACAGAGGGCTAAAGAAAGATGATTCAAAGAATTATGATCGCTGATTATAATCAGCTGCTTAACATTCCAATTGAGAACAAAGATCTGAGTGCTTTTTCTCCGAAGGACGCAAGCGATAATAAAATATATCATCATCTTGGCGCCACAACGGGGAAATTAGAACACAACGGTCTATATCGTTCAGATGGTTCTAATTGGATAGCCTTGGATACAACCGAGGAGCTACAAAAGTATCAACAAAAATTAACAGCAGGTTCTGGAATTACAATCGACGACAATAACGTCATTTCTGCTTCGGGTATTACGGCAGGGGCAATCCAAGTAAGCACACGGGAACAATTACCCGCCGTGGGTGACGTTGGTGGCGTGTATTTTGTGTTATCAGAACAAGCAACCTATTGTTGGGATAAGGACGCAAAATCTTATAAAAACATGGGACAAAACTATGAGCATTTCATTTTCAATGGTGGCGATGCCTTGAGTGAATGACAAATTTATTTTCAAAGGAGAGTTTATGGAGAAACAAATACGTACTACTTTAATTTTACGTAATGACACCAGCGCCAATTGGGCTGCTTCTCAGCTTGTTTTGAAGAAGGGTGAGGTCGGTTACGATACCGATTTGCACATTTTCAAAGTTGGCGACGGCACAAAAATTTGGAGCGAAATTACCGTTTCGTTTGTTGATTTGGCAGCCGTCGAAAAAGCAATCGGCGATGCCACAAAGAATTTACATACCACCGATGTTTATCAGAAAGATATCGTATTGGGTGGTGATAAAGCGGCAGCGCTCGCGGAAATCACAGAGCCCGTTAAAGGCGACATTGCGATTATCAGAGAAGCGTTAGTTGGTGGCAAATATCAATATACCGCATACGTACGCGGCGAGACCAACTGGGAAGCCATGGATGGCAATTACGACGCAGGTAATGTCTATTTTAAAGATGATATTACAGCCACGACAGCGTTTGGTATTTATGCTCCTGGTGCGTCGGGTTCGGTTGTGCTGCCCGCAAGTGGTAAATCTGTAGAAGAATTCTTAAAAGGAGCGCTCGCAAAGGCCAATAACACTCCTACGGTAAAACAACCGTCGGTTTCAATCAGCTTGACTGGAGCTGGCGCAAAAGAAGTTGGTAGCGAATTCACTCCTGCATATTCGGTAACTTTCAACAAAGGTAGTTATCAGTATGGCCCCGATACGGGCATTACGGCGACCTACGCGGTCAGTGATACAGCTTCGCACACGGCTACTACGGCGACTGGTTCGTTTGCCAAATTTACGGTTGGTGACAGCACTAATTATAAAGTAAGTGTTGTTGCTACGCATACGGCTGGTGCCGATCCCAAAAACAACCTTGGTGTAACCGAAGGTGTAGCTGGTAAAATTGCTGCTGGCACAAAGAGTGCTGCTTCAAGTGCTGTTACTGGTTATAGAAACAGTTTCTGGGGTGGCGTCAAATCTAAAGAAGGGACTCCTACGAGTGCTATTATCAGAGGTTTGGCTGGTAAGAAAAACAGCGCAATTGCGGCAGGCAATACGGGTGATGCTCAAGAAGCTGTTGGCGATATGCGTGTTATCATCGCTGTTCCCGCGCCGAGAACAATCAACTCAATTAAAGACGTTAATGGTTTGAACGCCGAAGCGTTTAGCGCATTTACCCACATTACTGTGGATGTAGAAGGTGCGAATGGTTATGAGGCTAAGTCCTATAACGTATATTACAAAGACAATGCTGCAGCTTGCGACAAAGCAAACAAGTGGCATTTCACCGTAGCATAATAGAGGGAGGTATATACTATGTCAATGGATTTTGGTAAATTGAATTTTGCTGTTGGCTTTAATAGGACTTCTGCTTTCCCACTGGATGCTAACAGCTATTTTGAAAATTATAACGATGCCGTCACTGCTGCTGCGAGTGCTGCAGAAGTAGGCAGTGCAGATAGTGCATACTACATTGGTCAATTATTGATCGTTAAGGACACGACAGTGGGTGTTGGCCTCTATCAAATCAACGCAGGCAAGACGCTTACGAAATTTGGCCAGGCATCTAGTGCAGATGAACTTGCTGAAAAAGTTAGTGCACTTGAAGCACGCTGCACGACTATCGAAGGTAAACTTATTCTTGCGACCACGGAAAAAGATGGTTTCCTGTCAAAAGAAGATAAAGCAAAACTTGACGGTATTGCTGCTGGCGCACAGGTTAACGTTCTTGAAGGTGTTCAGGTCAACGGCGCAGACGTTGCAATCGCTGATAAAAAAGTAAATATTGATCTCAGCGCATATGCTAAAAAGACGGAAGTTGAAGCCGTACAGACCACCGCAGATGCAGCGATGCCTAAAGCAGGCGGTGCATTCACTGGCGCCGTAACGGTTCAAGCTCCGACGGAAAATATGAACCCCGCAACGAAGAAATACGTTGATGATGCCATTGGTGGTATCACGGGTGTTGAGTTTAAGGTTGTTGATAAGCTGCCCACGACTGGTGAAGCTGGTGTCATTTATCTTGTTGCGCATGCACACGGAACGGGCGACATATATGATGAATATATTTGGGTTACGGACAAGTTTGAAAAGATCGGCAACACAGACATTGACCTCTCTGATTATGTAACCACACAAGCGCTTTCGGATGAGATTAAAAAGCTTATCTTGGCACAAGTTGACGTTGCGGCAAGCGAAACTATTAAATCTATTTCTGAAACCGATGGTAAAGTTGCGGTTGAAAAACAGGCAATCGCAATCGAGCAAGGTCAAGTCAATGGTCTTACCGAAGCTTTAGCTGGTAAACAAGCTGCCAACGCAAATCTTGACAAGTTGAACGCTATGACTGGTGTTGGTCTTGTTAAGAAAACCGCTGATGGTTATGAAGTCGATAACGCCGCGTACATTACTGCCGCTGCTCTTGATGATTATGCTAAATCAGCAGATGTTACGACTGAAATTAGCACGGCGGTTAGCGGAGCCAAAACCGAACTCGAAGGCGAGATTAACAAGAAACAATCCATTATTGATGCTGACCACAAACTGAGTGGCGCATTGATTGATGGAGCCGTAGCGAACGCAGGCGTTGCTGATTCGGTTAAAAATATTTTAACGGCCGGTGGTAAAACTTATAACGGTTCAGAAGCTGTTGAAATTACTGCGGCCGACTTGGGCGCATTGACCGAGATTCCCCAAGCCACGACCGACGCTCTTGGTGGTATCAAACTTGGACATACGGAAGGCGGAAACGAACACGCGGTTGTGTTGGACGAAGAAGGGAAAGCTTATGTTACGGTTGCTGTACCCGAAGCTCTTACTTATGACGTATTGGTCGGTGGCGGTCTCGCTATAAATGCAGAACGCGAGTTCTCTATTGCGGCGGGCGGTATTCTCACTTCAATGATTGGTGACAATCAAGTGACTGACGAGAAGATTGGTTCTGTGAACGTTAATAAGCTTATTCAAACCGCAGGAGATGAGCTTATTCTTAATGGCGGCACCGCAAACGCCTAATGATTTGGAGGAATAAAAATAATGGCAACTACTACACTTAATACAAGAATTGCTTTAAAATATGATACCTTAGCCAATTGGAACGCTTCCGAATTTATCCTCAAAAAGGGTGAAGTCGCGATTTGTTCGTTGGCGACCGGTGAAACAGCTGAACAATCTACACCGCCTGCGGTACTATTAAAAGTTGGCGATGGAGTTCACAAGTTTAGCGAACTTCCGTGGGCTAGTGCACTTGCAGCTGATGTTTACGGATGGGCCAAAGCGGCGACCAAACCTTCATACACCGCAAACGAAGTTGGTGCCGATAGTGCTGGTTCAGCGGCTGGTGCCTTAAAAAGTGCTAAAGACTACACAGATCAAAAAATTAGTGCTATTCCAGCACAGGCTGAATTTACACTCGAAACCGGAACTGCTGATGGTTCGCTCGTTCTGAAAAAGAATGGTGTTGCAGTTGGTGATGACGCCGTTGTTAAAGGCTGGGCTGAATTACTCACTAAAGCCCAAAAAGGTATTGATGACGCTGCTGAGGCTCTTACTGCTGCACAGGCTGCACAAAGCACAGCAGAGAGCAAATACTCAAAACCCGCTACCGGTATTCCCAAAGCAGATTTAGCAGACGCTGTTCAAACCTCTTTGGGCAAAGCTGACACTGCTCTCCAGAGTCACCAAACAGTTGCTCTTGCGTCTGGTACTAATAATGGTACATTGAAACTTACTGTTAATGGTGCTGCTACTGATAATGTTGCTGTTAAAGGTCTTAAGAGCGCAGCGTATACCGAAAGCTCTGCTTATGCAACTGCTGCACAAGGAACGAAAGCCGACAACGCAATGCCGAAGGCTGGTGGCACATTTACGGGTGCTATAACGGTTCAAGCCCCTTCGGCAGATATGAACCCTGCAACCAAACAGTATGTTGATACGGCAATAGGCGCGGTTAAACAATTTGAATATCAAGTTGTTACTGAACTACCTACGGCAGCGCAAGCCACAATGGGCAAGATCTATCTTATTGCTCACTCGCACAACCCCAACGATGGACAACCTGATAGTTATGATGAATTCATAACCGTCTTGTCTGGATCGACTTACAAGTGGGAGCGTATTGGTAATACAGACATTGATCTGTCTGGTTATGTGCCCACTTCAAGAAAAATCAATAATAAAGCGCTTTCCAGTGATATCAATCTTAGCGCCAGTGATGTTGGCGTTACCGAAGCAGCCTTCCCAGGCCTGAATAAAACTGGTACTGTTACTGCTGTTAAGATGAATGGCACAACGAAGAATCCTTCTTCGGGTGTTGTGGACCTTGGAACGGTTATAACTTCGCACCAGAGCTTGGACGGCAAGCAAGATAAGCTCAGCGATACGCAACTTGCGGCGGTCAATTCTGGAATTACGGAAGATAAAGTCAGCACTTATGATGGTTATGCAAATACCATTGCTGGTAAACAAGACAAACTGACGACTGCGCAGACGAACGCTGTCAACTCGGGAATAACTACAGAGAAAGTAAAGACTTATGACGGATATGCCAGCAAGATTTCTACGCTGGAAGGCAAACCTGGTCTTGATAAAGTTGGCACCGTTACTGGTGTTAGCGCCGGTGTAGGTCTGAAAGTTACAGGTACTGCAAGTGTTGCTCCGAAAGTGGAAATTGACGAGTCGGTAGTATTCGTATTTGACTGTGGTTCGGCTACGGTAAATATTGACTAATTTTTTCTAAACTCAAAAACTTAAACAATCGATGGGGGTGTAGCAACCCCCATCGAGCTTTGAGTGAAACAGATCTCAAAGCTCTATTTCGGCTTAATTTGAAAATGATAAAGGAGGCCAAAATGGCGACTGAAAAGAAAATAAATTCACGAATTCAACAAAAACATGACGTTGCTGCCAATTGGGCAAAAGCGACAAATTTTATTCCTCAAAAAGGGGAAATTATTATATATGACGCAGAATACAATGCAAGTGGGAGCGAAACCCAGGCTGTCAGATTTAAGATCGGTGACGGCACTAAAACGGTTAATAATCTCCCATTTGCTGTTATAGATTATAATAGTAGAATTACTGCTCTTGAGAGCAAGCCTGGTTTAGACAAAGTTGGTACCGTTACGTCGGTGAAGGCCAACGGAACAGATTTTAATCCTGACGCAACAGGTAAAGTTGATTTAGGGAATCTGGGGGGCGGTTCTGGTCCTCTTACGTTCGCCGACGTTGTCGTTATGACAGAGGCTGAGTTTTCTCAAGCGTATCTTGCGGGCACTTTACAAGATGATAAATTATATTTAATAGAAGGCGAGACAGGAACGGTAAATTTCGTTTCTACCGCTGACCATATAGTTTATAATAATGCTAATTCTGGACTTACGGCTACGAATCTACAGAGTGCTGTTGACGAAATGTGTCAAAGATTACTAACAACTGCACAATTAAATAAACTTGTTGCTTTGTTAGACAAACTAACTGTTGCTAATGATTCTGTTTCTTTTAATACAATAGTTAAGGCAACAACCTTTGATGTGCAGTAACGAGGTGAGTTATGCCTATTTATATTTATAAAGGTAATAATCAAATTAGCACAAATGCTGTAAGAAATGATAAAGCGGTTAAAGCAATTTACGCTAAAGAACAGGGGAAAGGCACAGTTTGTGTGTGGGGAATTGGTATAAATGTGGAGTTTTTAACATACACAAAGAGTGCTACCTCAGTAACAATTACTGGATTAAAACAAGGTGTCCCGTGGACATTTTTAATCATTCCTGATAGGATTGAAAATTTACCTGTTACCACAATCGCATCACTTGCATTCAATGGAAACACAAATCTTAAACACATTGAATTACCAAATTCTTTAACAAGCATTGGGGACAGTGCTTTCTCCGGTTGTTCATCGCTTGAAAGCATAATCATTCCATTTGTTGGCGCAAAAGCAGGTGTTACAAGCAGTGATACGTATCAGTATCCGTTTGGATATATCTTTGGCACATCGAGTTATACAGGCGGTGCTGCAACGGAGCAGTATTATTATGGAAGCAGCACGTCTTCGACCACATCAAATACATATTACATTCCGTCATCATTGAAATCCGTGACAGTAACGGGCGGAAATATTTTACGTGGTGCCTTCCATAATTGCAGCGGACTTACATGCGTGACAATCCCCGACAGCGTGACGAGCATCGGCGCTGGTGCCTTCTCTGGTTGCGGACTTACGAGCATAACTATCCCTGGTAGTGTGACTAGCATCGGTAATTATGCCTTCCAAGGTTGCACCGGGCTTACGAGCATTATTGTCGATGCGGGAAACACCAAATATCATAGTGCAGGGAACTGTTTAATAGAAACCACAACAAAAACACTGATTGTAGGCTGTAAAACAAGCATCATTCCTATTGACGGAAGCGTGACGAGTATTGGCCATACTGCTTTTTATCAGTGCCGTGGTTTGACAAACATAACAATCCCTAACAGCGTAACAAGCATAGGCTCATCTGCCTTCGAGAGTTGCAAAGGTTTGACGAGCATCACAATTCCTGACAGTGTGACTAGCATCGGTAATTATGCCTTCCAGTATTGCTATAAACTTACAAGCATTACGGGTTCTGCAACAAATGCAAGCACAGTAGCAACACAAGCACGCCCCTCTTTTTCTTTTACTGTTAATATCACAAGCGGAACGAGCATTGGAGAGAACGCCTTCAATGACTGCGAGAGGCTTACGAGCATCACAATCTCGAACGGTGTGACGAGCATCGGCTCTAAAGCATTCTATAATTGTATAGATCTGACGAGCGTGACAATCCCGAACAGTGTGATGAGCATCGGTGCTCAAGTCTTCCTGCTGTGCAAGAAGCTTACAAGCATTACTTTTAACGGAACGACCGCACAATGGAATGCAATTTCGAAAACAACAAGTTGGAACTATGAAACAGGTAATTACACAATCCACTGTACAGATGGAGATATACCGAAATCATAACCAATATCAACAAACACACATAAACTTAAATCATAGACGGGGCGTAGCAACCCCGTCGAGTTTTAAGTGAAATCGATCTTAAAACTTTTCTTTTGGCTTAATTTGAAAATGATAAGGGGGCACGAATGGCTGCTGAAAAAAATATAACTTCTAGAATACAACAAAAGCACGACACTGCCGCCAACTGGGCAAACGCAACGACTTTTATCCCCAAAAAGGGAGAAATCGTGATATACGATGCGGAATATAACACCAGCGGAGTCCAGACACAAGCAGTTCGTTTCAAAATTGGCGACGGTTCGAGAACAATCAATAATCTCCCGTTTGCCTTGATAGATTATGACAATAGAATCGCTAGCCTCGAAAGCACGGTCAACGGATTGGGCACTGCTGCTCAAAAAGACGTAGGATTCTTTGCTACTGCAGCACAAGGTACAAAAGCAGACAATGCTGTACCTAACACAAGAAAAGTTAATCATAAAGCTCTAAATGCTGATATTACATTAGGTGCAAGCGACGTTGGCGTGAATGAAACAGCATTTCCTGGCTTGAACAAAACTGGTACTATTACTGAAATCAAGATGAATGGTAATAGTAAGGGTACTAGTGGCGTTGTTGATTTAGGTACGGTAATAACAAGTCATCAAGATATAAGTGGAAAGGCTAATCTCGCAGGTGGTAATACTTTCACAGGTAAACAGACCTTAACCGACGCACCTAAGGACGGCTATTCGATAGACGCGAGCGGCTTTATTAAAGGCTCTTGGTTGCAATCAGATGTTATGTCAAATTACGGTTCGGGAACTGGAAAGGTATGTGTATTTGACGGCAGGGGTTGGATATATTATAGGACGCCGAGCGAGATTTTGGCCGAAGCTGGCGGTGCCAAGGCAAGCGATATCCCCACCTTTGAACTTTCGGGAGACACGTTAATTATTAACTTCTAAGGTAATATAGTACACAAGGTAATAAACAAGGAAAACAAGGAGAAACGAATGGAAGCAAAATTCCTCAAACGGTTAAGTGATTATAAGTACGCTCTCGTATGCGATTTAGCGCAATACGAGAGCGGCTTTGCTCTTTTAGATGTATCAACAAATGCCCTCATAGAGGTGCAACAGATATCCGTATCTCGAACGACAGATCAGCCTACCGGCGAAATGTATCAAATGTTCGATGAGATGGTCAACGACTTCCTGGATAGGTACAATCTTCAAGCAGAAGATTTAATTATTATTAAAGAACAACTGCCTATTAACTGCGGACCACACTCAACGGCTCAAACGTTGCAAGCGCTGGCAGCAGCACACGCGGTTTTTAATATCAATACTTATTTAAGAAAACTTTACACTTATTCCAACGGTATTCACTCGATTTCCGTGAAGACATATTTCAAAAAACTTTTAGGGATTGAGAAACCACAAAAAGACGATATCCGTGCGGCGGTATGTAAATATTACGACATCGATCCCGAATCGATTACGCGCGACGAATCAGATGCCATCGCACTTTGGTTCTGTTTGCGAGGTGCCAAGTGGAATAAAGATATAGACGACCAAATTAAACTTGAAAAAAAACATCGTAAAACTTTGACAGCGAATCATGCCATCAAAGATGTCGATAATGAAATAGAAAGATTGGAGGGACTCAAATGGGACGAACAACAGTTTACAACGCAAATCTCACTCAAGCTTGGCCTTCAGTCAGTAAGCCAAACAGACAATTAGTTAAAGAGTTTATAGATTATTGCAAAGCGAATGACCGCAGTGCACAAACCATCAAGCAGTACGAGGCTCAGTTGAAGGTTTTCTTCTGTTGGAATTACACCGAGAATGAAGACAAGTTTTTCATCGATCTCAAAAAGCGAGATTTTGTGAGATACATTGGTTATTTGCGCGGGCTCGGTTTGAGCTCCAATAGGGTGGCTTCTTTAAAGTCTGCCATCAGCAGTCTATCGAACTGTATTGAAGTTTTGGACGAAGATTTATATCCAAACTTTAGGAACTTAATCAAAAGCCTTGAACCGGTGCACAAAGAACCAGTACGCGAAAAAACGGTGTTGACTGACGAACAAGTCGAAGAGTGTTTAGACAAACTCTTGGCACAAGGTCAGTGTCAAATTGCCTGCGCACTCGCATTAAGTTTTGCGTCGGGAATGAGAAAGGCTGAATTGACAAGGATGAAGGTTGAGTTTTTTGATGATGCACATTTAATTCTTAATGGTAAGATGTATAAAACGGGTGTCATTAAGACAAAAGGACGCGGCTCAAATGGAAAGCAGATTCCTAAATATGTATTAAAAAATAAATTTCAACCCTATTTTGATGCTTGGATGAAACAGCGCGAGGAGCGCGGAATAGAATCGCCATGGCTGTTTGTTACTACCAGTGATGGCAAATTTGTTCAAGCAACGGTGTCGCAAATGAATACGTACGCTGAGAAGATTGGCGCGTTGATGAATGTGCCTTTTTATTTCCACTGTATGAGACATCTGTGGACAACTAATATGCAAAAAGAAGGTATTTCGGATTCGGCTATTGCTGAAATCCAATCTTGGGATTCTCTTGAAATGGTCAAGAGATATTCAGATATTCCGACAGAAGAGCGTTGGGCTCAATTTTTTGTTGGAGAAGAAGAGGAGTAAATATGGAAAACAAGGTTTTATTATCAGATATACTAATCAATTGGTTTAATTGTCGCGATGCTTATAAAGAAGGTAAGACAAATCAAGAGGCCGAGAAGGCTTTACAACAACAGAAACAAGATTTGCTTGTGCAATCGAGACTTACAATGAGCGATAAAACAGCTGCATTGTTGTATATAGCTTGGAGTTTCAAAAACAGCGAGCGAGATGCGGTTGAAGCAACGATCCGTATAGAGTGTGCAAAAATTCTATATTGTCTTTTGGCATATTCCAACATTGATAACGACATGGGTGAGATTGCAATGTCGCCAGCCACGATTGATGCCTTATACGATAGTGGAATTGTTGACGATATTTTAAAATTCTGCGAGAGTGATTATAGACATTTAGAACAAATGGTTGACCGAATGTTAAACTACTCAAATCTGTTCAAAATGGTAGAAATGTTTGATGGGCTTGATGCTGATAAGCTTGAAAAAACGGTTAAAACCATGAAGAAAACAATACAGGGGTTAGACGCCGAAACGGTGAAAAATTTGGCAACCATTACTCAACAAAACGATCCGATGACGGCAGCGGTTGCCGGTGTTCTTTCTGAACAGGGTTTACTCCAGAGTGACGAGTTGGCTAAAATGGCAAAAAACACAGAAAAATAGAATGTTGTTTAATAATGCAAAACTGGGCGGAGCACTTACTCCGCCTAGTTTTGTTATTTAAAAAAGGGGGAGGATGTATGGAAATTAATTTAACTCAAATGGTTGGGGAAATCGTGATACATAATGCAAACTCTCCGTCGGCCGCAAAGCGGCTAGAGCAAATGCGTCCTCAAATTATGAATTACTTGTCCGACAACTGCTTGTATATTTTTAGACAAAAAGTGGCAGAAGTCTATCAAATTAATAGTTTTAGGACAAATGTCGTTCCGTTGGATAGGTTTTTGGGCTCCGTGATGTCCGAAGTTGACGGATGGAGCTGTAAAATATTTTTTGATGAGACAATAATCAATTGGGAAGATTCCACAGGGGACCCAATTTATAAAATACATTATATGCAAAATGAAGAATCAGAGGTTCATGATTTATATAGTTATTGGCAAACTCCAATTGAGGGGGAGAGAGAGGATGACTATTATACTAAAGAAGCGATTGAAGCTATCGCGAAATTTGTAACTACTGATTTTGTAACTTTCATTAAACAATTAATTCGGAGGTAAGTTATGGCGGATGATATTAATATAAATCTTTCGATTAACGAAACGTTAAGAAAGATACAAGCAGGCGAATCTGGGGTTCCGTTTCAGGCTACCTTAGATACTTCGGGAGGACAGCATACCTATAAGGCGGTTAATTCTGAGATACAAAAATATTTAGAATCACAAAAAGCCACAATTGTGAGTGCTACACAAATGGTAAATCTTTTAACGCGTGGTTATAAGGATTACGACAGCGAAATTCAAGATATTACCAAACAACTCATTTCAGCACAAGGCGAGATGAAAAAACAATTAGAACAACAATTGCAGGAGATTCAAGATCTAAAGAAATTTAGCGAAAGAAAAGCCCCCGTGGGCACCGAAATTCACAAATTACTCGAATTACAAGAAAAAGGGGAAATTAAATTAAATCGAGCGGTTGAATCGGCCAAATATTTACTTAATAAAATGACCTCTGATTCAAAGGCTTTTGAAGAGTTACGCACCTTGGTAGTACAAGGTAACGCCGCACAGACGCAGAAAAATTTTGAGCGAGCTTTTACTCAAGCACAGAAAATGTACCAATTAAGTGCAAAGGCTGGTTTAACAGGTGGTCAGGCGGAAAAAGCTCGTGCGATGACGCTGGTGCATGACGGCAAGCTATACGTGGTTGCGGGCACAACTGACTGGAGTAAGGGGAGCAAAATTGGAGATTATAAAACCACTTCTCAGTTTCACCCCGAAGGCAACATTATTCAAACAGCAGTTAATGCCAACCTTTTAAGAGCGGAGCAAGGACGCAAAAAAATGCCTGTAAGTGGTAAAATCGTGAATGTTCCTACAACATACACAAGAACACCGGGGCATAATAATAGTGCTGTATATGACATTGAGGTTGGTTCTTATGAACAAATCAACAACATGATGCACAAAGCTCTAGACATTCTTGAAGGGAAACAAAAGGCACAAGGGATATCGTTGCCTGGCGCAGTTGTTGGTTCAACCTTACCTCAATACCGTGCAGCTTCGGCTTACTATAATGGACGGCCTTTATCTCAACTTCAGAAAGAATTCGCAAGTGGACAGTTACCCGCTAACAAACTCAGAGGGCTTATTTGGAAGGGGATTGAAAAAGAAAAAACTGGTGGCACATACACCGATTTGGCTTCGCGGTTGTTTTACGGAGGGAGTAAATTTTATTCTAAAGAATTTGTAGATGCAATTTATGGAGAAGGAGCGTCAGCCGGAAATAAACATACTCGCCAAGATCAGTTATTTATTCAATCTCTCCGGCAAGCTCGAGACGAAATTGAAAGAGTTCAACAAGCACAACAAGAACCAGGTTATCTTAGCGAATACGATACACGACATGACCAAGAGAGCATTCGGGAACTTTTTGGGGATTGGGGGGTTAAGCAACAAGAATATCGCAAATATCAGCTTGAAGATCCTACCGCAGACGTTGCGGGGTTCCATATTGAACGTATTGGGGATATTGGTAACAAACCTATTCACAAAGGTGATCCTCAAAAAATCGCACATCTCTTATCACGAACTTATGCCGCTTCGAATGTATACGATGCGGTGTATGGAGATATTGTATCCGATTTAAATCAAGCGCGGCAAAGCGAAGGGGAAGAACCGCTGACCGTTTTTGATATCTTGTCTGGGCAACAACGCCAAGAGTATGACCTGTCTAAAAAGTTACAACAACGATTTGCTGACTGGCGTTCCTCAAATGAAGAACAACCATTTTCTTATATTGATGCGTTTAAACAAATTGCCCAAGGGGGAGTTTTCCCTGGACAAACAGAAAGTTTTAGTCGTTTAATGAGTTGGATGAATCGATTGGCGACTGCTTACCCATCTTTATATGATACACAACAGGCAGATATGGAAGATATTTTTGTCAAATATGGCCTGGGAGGGGGGAAACAGTCCGCAGCCTTACGTGACGCCACCTTAATTGGGGGAATATTTGGGAATCAGAGTTATGTCGACTTAACTTCTTCGGCTAGAATCCCAGAAAACCAACTGGTGCGACTAGAAGAAGAAGAAAAAAAACTGCAAGAACAACTTGGCGAGATAGGACGACAAATTAACAACGATCCTGATTTTGGGTTGGGGGTTGACGATAAACGCCTAGAGCAAGAGTATGATAATTTGTTTAATAAATTGTTGCAAACGCGGGGAAATATTGATAAATTAAAAGAATCAATAGCAGTTACGCACGAGGTGCCGTTGTTCAATAATTTAACCCCACAAGAAGCAGAACTGTTGCTTAAACAAAAAGAGGCGCGTTCAGATGCGTTCACCGCCTTTGCCCCATTAATACAGAGAGAAGCCCAAGAAGCCCCGTTGGAGGGGCTATACCCTCCGCCAGAGTATAAGACGCGTGGAGATGCGGTTTATAAATTAGACACAATCTATGAACCAACATCGTTAGACAATCAAGAATTAGCAGACGCTTTTCAACAATTGGCCTCATCAACACAAGAGGCGGCCACTCACACAGCGGTTCAAACAGTACAACAAGTAGCGCAAGTGGTTAAAAAACAAGCCTCTCAGGCAAAAAAACCGTTACCTTCTGGTTCTGGTTCTGGTTCTGGTTCTGGTTCTGGTTCTGGTTCTGGTTCTGGTATAACGCCTGTACAAGTTTTTGGTAGAAGTGCAGCAGATTTGCGGGATTATATTCAAAAACAAATTTTAACCGACGAAGAGGGCAATATAATCGGGAAACTCTATCGAGCCCAACAACCTCGCGCCTATGTTGATTATGGTTCTTACAATGATTTACAGGGGTGGCAAACCGCGTTTAGAGATAAAACTCGAGAAGAAGCTGAGGCAGATCTACGTGGTCGATTTGCTGCGCGGCGAACAAAAGAAAGCGGTGAGTTATACGCCAATGATGAAAAAACATTACAGCAAATTTTAGACAAAACATTTGGAGAAACTGTTAAGAATAATCCATTGTATAATGAAGTTAAGAGTATTCATGAGGACACAGCCGCAATTCGCAATAGTGTGGCAAACTTACCAGAAGATTGGAATTCGACTGAACTACAACGGTTGTTTGCTCAAGTATCTAACACTTCCGGGAGCAGTACCAGTTTTACCAATTTGATCCGTAATCGTTCGGCGAGCTCATCACAACAGCCCGCGACTAAAGATTTAAATATTTATAAAAAAAACACCCAATTAATTACCAATTATCAAAAAGAGATTGAATCGTTAGAAAAAACCTTGGCGACGACTCCCTCATTGTTAGGGAAGGGGCGTGACGCAATTGAAAAGATGATTCTAATGCGCACGCAAGACAAACAAGCGCTGATTGACGAAAATAATCTGATGCTTGCCCAAGGTAAATTAACACAACAAGAAGCCGACGCTATTGAAATGGTAGCGAACGCTCAGCGAGCTTACAATTCAGAAAAAGTGAAGGCTCAAAAATATGGCGCAAGTAGTATTTTTGACGTTCTTAAAGCGGGGGTGAAAAACACTCTTGCAAGAATGTTCGACTATACTGGAGTATATCGTGTGTTAAATAAGGTCATGGCTTCGTTACAAAAAGTGATTCAGCTTTCCAAAGAACTTGATACTGCGATGTTCAATTTACGAGTAGTTAGTGGTTATAATCGTTCAGAGGCAAAGGGTTTGATTTCAGATTATAACGATTTGGCTAAACAACTTGGTGCCACGACTGTTGAAATTGCAAATGCTGCGAACGAGTGGATGCGTCAGGGTTACGAGGCTGAGCAGGCGACGAAATTGATTACAGCATCTACTTATTTAAGCAAGCTGGGTATGATTGAAGCTGGTCAAGCGACCGAATACTTAACTTCAATGATCAAAGGCTTTAAACTTGAAGTTACAGATGCTATTACGGTTGTTGATAAATTGACGAAACTTGACATGGTTTCAGCAACGTCTTCGGGCGGCTTAGCAGAGGCAATGCGTAACGTTGCTTCGAGTGCTCAGTTGGCCAATGTTAGCTTGGACAAAACATTAGCATATGCGGCGACTATCATCGAAACAACACAACGCGATGAATCTTCCGTAGGCATGTCGCTTCGCACAATTTTAGCTCGTTACGGTAACGTCAAAGCTGGAGCATTTTCTAATTTGAATTTGGCCGCGACTGGAGATGCTGATTTAGAAAACATTAATGATATTGAAAAGGTTTTGAAGAAAATTGGTATTTCTATACGTTCGTCAGCAACTGAATTCAGATCTTTTGAAACCGTCTTAGACGAGGTTGCCGACAAATGGGAAAGATTGGATTCGGTCAGTAAGAATGCTATCGCTACAGCTTTTGCTGGTCAAAGACAAAGAGAATCTTTCCTGGTCTTGATGGAAAATATGGATCGAGTAGATGAGCTCGCAGAGATATCGGCAGAGTCGGCTGGAACTGCTACTGAAAAGTACCAGGCCTATTATGAAACTGTAGAAGCAGCGACAAAGCGTTTGCAAACCGCTTGGGAAAACCTCGCTCATTCTTTTGAGGTAAATGGTTTTGTCAAGGGGATGACAACATTTTTAACTTTTGTGGTTGATAACTTACCCAAGATAATAAAAATGGCTGCTATTTTGGTGACGCAGGCCAATGCTTGGAAAGTGCCGACACTCTTAAAGGCTGGTTTTAACGCCACCGGATTGGGGGCGATTGGGAAGAGTGTTCAATCAGGTTTGAGCTTGCGTGAAAGATATCGCAATAGGTTTAGTAGACAGCAGAGTAAGCAGACAGAGTGGAAGAACACAACTCTGGAGAATAGTAATCAACACGATATTTTTGGCTTAAAGGCCAAAACGTTCGGAGTTAGTGAAAACACGGAAAGGGTGATTTCGAATATGGAACAGTTGGTTTCTGCTTTAGATGCCAACACACAAGCCCTGAATCGAAAAACGCAAGTGGAGTTACGAGAGAAGGGGGACAAAAACTCCCTTTCTGAAGGTTATCCTGTCGATGTTTTAGATAAAGATAAAAATTCGAAACCGCCCAAGTTCAAACTAAAAAACATGCGAAGCGATCAACCCGAACCAACCCCAGAGCGAAATGCGTTTCAGACAGGGCTGATGGGTGCTGCGGCTTCGGGTGTGGCTGCTGGTGTTATGGGGGGAATTACCCAAGAGGGTTCTACCGAAGCTAAAGTCGCATCTGGCGCGGTGCAAGGCGCTGCGGCGGCGTTAGGTGGAATAGCTTCTATATGGCTTGGCCCTCTAGGGACGGTGCTTGGGAGTGTTGTTGGCGATGTTTTGGGGCCCATTGTGGCAGACGCAGTTGATAAGGAAGCCAACGACCGTAAAAAACTTGTGGAAGTTGGTCAAAAACAACTAGATATGTTATCTTCGTTAGATTCTTCTTTTGACTCTTTAGATGCTTCGTCACGAGTTGACCTGTTATCAGCAGAAGATATTTCTTCGATTCGAGACATAGTGTCTTCAATTGAGGAAACTATGCAAGCGGAAGATAGCAATTTGGGCAAGTATTTGGAACAAGCTTTTAAAGAGGTTGGCGCTTCAGAATTTTATGAAAATTGGGATTCCAAGCTAATTTTAGGCAGTCAAGAAGAACGTCGTTCTATTACTCGAGCTTTACAATTGGCCAAATCAGAAGCCAAATCCGAAGCTTATGAGAACTCCATGGCGGAAAAGAAATACGCTGCTCTTACGACAGCCGAGGCCAAAGTCTATTACAAAAAGGTAGATGAAGCAAATGTTGAAAGGGCTTATATTAAATCTGGTGTTTCGGAATATTCGCAATACGAGTTAACGAAGAAAGGAATTGACGGTGTAATTAATGAAGTAGCGGCACAACTAGAAGGTGTTGATTTAAAAGGAATTAGATTACGCGATAGTTTTGGAGAATTGACCGAAGAAGCCGAAGCTTATATTCGCACCTTGATGAAAACGGACGACCAGATGCAAAATTTACTCGCTGGCCAAACCTTAACCTTAAATGAGGCTCTTCAAGAAAACAATACCGAATTGTTGGAGCAGTTTGCAACCGCACTAGGAGTTTCTGTTGATAAACTTAAGGGTTTTGCTGATACTATTGGAGCCTTGACTTTGGGTGATCTGTTAGCAGGTATGGGTGAAACCCGAACAAAGATAACGAATTATACTGGTTTATTGTCAGATTTCTTTGCTACGGGTACTATCAGTCCCGAAAATTTAGAAGATATTATTGCCAATTATCCCGATTTGATTAATAAAATTTCGAATCCTGAAGAACTTTTGGCTGGTGTACAAGAGAAAATTTCACAACTTGGAACGCAATATGTTAGTGCGGGAATTTCCTCTTGGTTTTCTAGCGAGGCGGTTTTTGATCAATTTAGACAGAACTTTGTGAATAAAGATGGGTTTAAGGAAATTTTTTCTAATAAAGAATTGCTGGGGGACGTCAAGTCTTTAGACGAAGCTAAGGGTATTATTTTAAAAATGCGGGAAGAAGGTTCTCAATATAGTGAGCAAGCGAAAGAACTTTATGATTATATCATAAAGGCAGGTGACGCAGCTCAGATTGAACTAGAATACATTCGCAAACAACTTGAATATACGGCGGAAATTGAAGCAACAATGGATACCGTAGATAAAAACTATGAAAAACAGATTAATGCTCTTGAAGAACAAAAATCTGCTCTTGAAGATATTAATTCTCAGCGTGAATATGAAAACAAGCTGATCGAAGCCAAAATCAAGCTTGAGAATGCTCAAAACGAGAAGAAAAAAGTTTGGAGAGAGGGTGTTGGTTGGGTTTATGAGGCTGATACTTCTGCGATTGCTGAAGCCCAAGAAGAGTTAGATGATTTAGCTAATCAAAAAACGGTTAAAGAATTACAGGCGCAAATTGACGAACTACAGGCTCAACGCGACTATGTGGCTGATATTCCCGACAGACTAGAACTGGAGCAGGCCAACGAAAACTTTAAAGCTTGGACTGATAAGTTAGGTTTGGTTAATGGGGATCAGTTAACCGTGATTAATAAGATTCAAAAAGTATGGACAGATTTAAAAACACGCTCTGATAAGATGAGTGGGAGAAGTGAAACAGCATCACAGTTTCAGTCGGCTATGCAAGCTCAGACAGCAGCCGAAAAACAATTAGTAGGTGTGGGCGGAAGCGCAGAAGCACCAGTAGAAGGTAGTGCACAAAAGGTGCTGGAAGATGCTTACGCAAAAATGAACACTTTCAAACAGACTGATAATTCTGAAGAGGCTCAATCTGCGCGTACAGAATTCGCTGATGCTTTGGGAAAATACCAAACGACTTATTCAGCTTACACTAAAGCAGGCGGAACGACGACATCAAAACAGCAAGAGTTAAATGCCTTAAACGCAGACTCTGAGGATTTGAGATTTGCCCCAACTTGGAAAGATATCCTTTATCCAGGTCCTCAATCTGGGCACAAAAAAAATATTTATGCCTCTTTTGAAGACGTGACCAATAATGGTGGATGGAAGCAAGGGAAGATGAAGGATGTTGTCCTTTTATCTCCTATTCAAGGACGAGCAGATAAAGAAGGTATAAGTGGTTTTGGCGATATCACAAATGAAAAATATAATGGCCAGCTCTTTGTTAATACTGATGGACAAGATCAATTGTTCTGGGTATATAAAGGGCACGTCTATCGAGCCACCACAAACGAAAATCAGTACAAAAAAACCTCGGGAGTAGATGATTCTGCGAATGCGTATGTGAATATGCACCGCGCTAATAATTCTTACTGGTATGAACACGCAGAAGGTACTCTTTCAGCTCCTGGTGGCCCATCTCTTGTTAACGACGATCCGCAATATGGTCTTGAAGGCATCATCACCCCCAATGGAACTCTCACGGCTCTTCCGTCGAAGTCTGGAGTTGTTCCCGCCGACCTTACGCGCAATGTATGGCAACTGGGCGAGGTAGCCCCCAACCTGATTAAACAACTTGTGGACATCAATGGTAAATTCAGTCACACAACAGGGTTTGGAACCGATGAATCATTTAATGTTGAACATCTGGATGTTCATATGGTTGCTCAACCTGGGTTTGATATGGATGACTTTGTGCGACAACTTCAAGCTGCACGTAATCTCACCAGACATTCTTAATGTATTTTAACTTATTTCACGCAGATTCCCCATTTATTAGGGGATTCTGCGTTAAAATAATAAAATCTTCATTTTATTTGAAGGTTGATAACGAGTTTTTAGCGACGTTCTCGAAAAAACGTCTCTTCCAAAATACTTTAGGGGGCTTAGTCCCGAAGGAGTGAAACATGAGTTATAAATTAACCCAAACGGGGCAAAAAGTTCAAGAGTTACTCGACCAAATTGCGAACGGCGGACAATCACAAGTCACTGATGCGGTGTTGTATTCTGAGCAGGCTCTCAACGAAAACGAACAAAAACAGGCGAGGAAAAATATAGGCGCCGTTGGGACAGACCAATTACCTAAAAAAGTAAGCGAATTAGAAAATGACGTAGGGTATACGACCTCGGCAGAGGTTGAACAATTAATACCTGCTACACCAGCGTCGCTTCCACAAACATCTTCAAATATTATTCGGGGCGAATTACCAACAACTGGGTGGAGTCCGTTTGATGGAGACTGGCAAGACACAACGATGCCATGGGAACAACCCTGGAACGACATTGCGTATGGCAAGGGGAAATTTGTCGCCATAGCCGAACAAACATCACGCGGAGCTTATTCTGAAGATGGTATAACATGGAAACAGATGAATATGCCAGTTTCAGCCTATTGGCAAAGCATAGCTTATGGTAATGGGAAATTTGTTGCTGTTTCGTACAAGAATTCAACAGTGAGTGCTTATTCGCTCGACGGTGTAAGTTGGACTCAAACAACGATGCCTGCGAGCGCCGAGTGGGGTAGCGTGGTTTATGGGGCGGATAAATTTGTTGCGATTGCTAATAAAAGCGATCGTGCGGCATATTCGTTAGACGGCATCACTTGGGTTGAGACGACGATGCCATCTAATTCTCCTTGGCTCGACATCGCATATGGCGACAATAAGTTTATTGTAGTTAGTTATGAAGGGGGTAATTTAGCTTACTCAAACGATGGTATCACTTGGGAACAAACCACCATGTTCCCATCTGCCGGCTGGAGAAGCGTTGCTTATGGCAATGGCGTATTTGTAGCTGTTGAACGTGATAGTAATAATGCGGCCTATTCTTCCGACGGGATCAATTGGACGATGACAAAATTACCAGCAAGCGGATTTTGGGGGAATGTGGTCTATGGTGCTGGTTTATTTGTGGCAACCATAGGAGATGGTTATGCCGCCGCATATTCCCGTGATGGTATTAATTGGACTTCGGTAGGTAAAACAACTGGTGATTATTGGGATGTGGCCTATGGCGATGGTAAATTTGTTGCTGTATTTTTCGGTAAAGAGGGGGCATATTTAAAAATTGCTCCTGGGGTTGTGTATACTATTCGTGACAATTCAATTACAGAGAACAGCGACGTGCTAATGGAATTGTCAGATAATGGACATATTCAAGCACACGGAATTTCAAAATACAACATAACTATTCTTCGTGACACAGAGCCCACAGCTTCAATTCCATACACTTACAAAGTCAAGGAGACAAATAATCAAGGTCAGTTTACAATTGTTAATAACTATTTGCCAGACGTCCCTACAAAGGTGAGTCAACTAGAAAATGATGCCCACTATATTACCGAATCTCAGGTTCCTACTAAAATTAGCCAACTCGCGAACGATATGGATTATGCCACTGTAGGGCAAATACCGACAAAGGTGAGTCAACTGGATAACGATCAGAATTTCACGAGCAACATCGGAACTGTTACACAAGTAAAAATCAATGGTTCTATTAAAAATCCACAACCCGGTGGTCTAATCGATCTTGGCAACATCACACCAGAACCCACCGATTGGACAACGGTGCCTATCACCACAGCTTTAGAAAACGGAAAGACATATGTTGTTAAACTCGACACCACGCCCTATCCATTGACTGCAATCTTCACAATGAGTGAGGCATTGGATGCGATAGACGCCAACGTCGTCGGAGGAACACAACAAGGAACAGATGGTGCGTCAACATATGAGCTTAAGTCTGCAACTATTACGGTGAAAGATGGTAAGTTGACTGGACTCAAATCGACCAACTTGGTTTCTAACGCTAACCCCGGCGCGGCGAATTTGGCTTATAACGAGTCAATGTTTGCTGACTTAGGAATTACGCAGTATCATTATATTGAGTTGCTGAACTCTGTTGGTGGCGGAATGTCGGGCAAAGGAGTAAATTATACCGCGATCAAAGACACGCTCGCGATAGACAAATGGACAACTGATGAAATTCACATTGAGGGAGAAATTTTACCGACAACAGAAATTGTGTTGATGACCTTCGATAACACGGTGCAACACACTATCGACAAGACGAAAGAAAATACGTTATTAATTGGGCACGCGACTGCGGATGCACTGAAAAATATTGGGTACTGGGCTTTTGATGGACAATCGTTGATTGTGAATGCGATTCCAGCTACAGACCCCGATACCAACGCTCCTCTTCAGGTGCTGTTTAGTGAAACAACTGATACGTATTTCAAATACGTCCAAACAAGCGATTCTGGTACGGTGGAATTATATGTATATAAAACCAATGATGCAGCCTACACGGTTGGCGATATTGTTTTGGTCATTGATGCAACTCTATCGGCCACCGCTCCTGATTGGTTAAAATTTAGTACACTAACACCAGAATCGGAGTTTAACGAATTTCCAGCAGTTAAATTTTTTGGCTATGAATTCCCCTCTGATTTAACAGGAACTTCTATTACCATAGATGTTTTGTGTACAAAAACAGATAGCCCTGATATACGCAAAACTTTACTTATGCCGTATATGGGTTCAGAAGAGGTCGGTTCAGGTGTGATGGTTCAGCTTTATTATTATGAACCAGCTACAGAAGAGGAGGCTCAGGCTTTCCCGATGTACTTCGTGGCTCAAGTGTTTAATTCAAACGCTCCTGGCGTTGCACCGGCGGGGACAATAGTTGTGAACGGAGGTTCCGACAGCTCAGGAAGCGACCCAAAATATGTGTTTGCAAAACTCTTTTCTTTAACTACTACGGGGATGGCACCCGTAACCTACACATACTCAAACGAGAATATTAAACTTGACTCTGCGATAAAAGTATATTTTAACGACAGTGAAAATATTCAAATCATTGACAGACAAGAGGGATATGTTCAATTTAAGCGTGCTAAGGTGGCGGATATTCCATTTAGTATGGAGATCCTTGATACAGAAGAAGAGGGGTTGCTGCGGTTGTTCAACTCGTATGTACCACAAAAGGTTAGTGAGCTACAAAATGATGCCAAGTACCTAACTGCGCGTAATTTGGATTACAATTCTCCAATATCACTGGATAAGGCGGATGATGGGACGGTTACGATTGGTGTATCATCAACCGACAGTGTAGCCTTTGCTCAATACACCTCTTCACAAACCACTGGCACTTTTGCAGTTGATAAATGGGTTGAAGAAAGTGGTTATTATACTTACACCATTTCAGATTATTCGATTTCGTCGCGTACTGATATTATTATGAACGTGAACACTCCAATAGCACTATTGGCATTAAGTCTGACCAATTTTACACTCAAAATTAAAGCTGCAACCAAACCGACGGAGCCAATTGAGTATTCTTACAAACCATTAAGAACCGATACGCGCGGGCAATTCACAATTGTCAATGGTTATATACCGACGATGCCAACCAAGGTGAGCGAATTAGAAAACGACAGCGGTTATATTACTCAGTTAGTAACCGAGACACTACAAGGCACAAAACGATATAAGACATTTGAGGATTTAACCGACTGTGTATTAGAGTTGGGACAATATGACGCGGAGGGTAAGTATGTATATTGCATATAATAAATTAGATGGGAGGAGTCAATTATGGCAACATTAGGAAGTCTGCCCATCGGGGCGAAAATAAAAGTACCACACTCGGTAATAGGGGATATTGTATTTCTCAAATGTGACCAAAACCATGAGGGATATCCAGACAACTCGACAACGATTATCACGGATAAACTTATACTCTTGCGCGCATTTGACGCAAAAGAGCCGAACAATACAAACGCGGATAGAAAAAAGAATGGTAATAATCGCTATTCCGTATCGAACATAGACCATTGGCTGAACTCGACGGCTTCTGCGGGGCAATGGTATTCACCGCAACACGCAACAGACCAGTCACCGAACAGCACAAGCGTTGTGTCGCAAAACCCTTATGATACGGATGCAGGGTTTTTGGCGGGTTTTGACGCAAGATTTATCTCGGCAATTCAAGACACTACAATTAAAGTCGCGTGCAACACTGTAACGGACGGTGGCGGTTATGACACACTTACAAGAAAAGTGTTTTTGCCGTCAAAAGCAGAACTCTTTAATCAAGCCGAAAACTCGATTATGGAAGGCTCGCTGTTACAATATTTTCAAGCAAACACGGACGCTATTAGGATTGCAAAAATATCTACCTACGCTGCAGAAGACAATAACAACAAAGGTTCGGAAAGCGTTACAGCGGGCACAGATTACTGGTATTGGATGAGAACACCCATCTCGTCGGTCTCAGACTATGTTATGGTTGTCAGTTCTAGCGGTTATACAGACTACTTTGTTGCGTTGGATGGGTACGGTGGGGTGCGGCCACTGTGTAACTTAAATTCCACGCTCCCCGTTTCTGATCAACCCGATAGTGATGGGACATACCAGCTTCAATACCCTGTAGAAATTGTTGGTAACAACGACCCACTTGGTACGTTTGTTTTACCGTTTGTTTACAAGTATAATATACTTAACGCGACAGACGTTACCGTGGTTGAAACACTAAACCAAACACAGGTGCGCAGTTATACGGCCGCCGGCGACGAGGAACAGACCTTTGCTTTAACAAATGAACTATGGGCTACTGTTCCAAATGGAGATAATTTCATTCAGATTACGGCGACCAAGGGCGATCAAAGTGTGACGCAAACGAAGCATTTTGTTAAAAACTCAACTTTACAGTTAAAATATACTGCGAGCCCATCCACAATCACACGACCTACAGTGATCAATGTAGAATTAGATTACACCAAACCTTTTGGCGCAGATTTAGAAGTGTTGGTATGTAACAACGGCAACGATGAACAACCAACTTGGGAAGATATGACCACGGCAGTCAAAATGGGGACAAATCACATATTTAAGAACGCGACCAAGACTGCAGAACAATGGAAGATTGTGTTGCAAGTTTCGATTACGCGTAATTCATCCACAGGCGATATAAAATTATTTGGAATTAAAACCACGCTCAATGATAGTGAACCCACAACTTAATTTATTTTTTCATGTCTGGGTGGCCAAATTATTTGGCCCCCAGACAACAAATAAAACAATACTTTTATTCGGAGGCAATGATATGCCAGATACAAATCGATTTAATAAAAAATGTAAATTTTTAATTCCCGACGGGAATTTTTATTTATGTGCCGCAACCGAAAGCGACCGCATTAAGAATTGCATCTCATTTTGCCCAACCGAGTGCAAAAAATTTCAAAGTAAAAAAGGTAAAACAGCCGAGGATTCCTCGGTAATTGAAGGAGGAACACATGGCAGTTTATAAACCTACTTATTGTTACCCTTATCTTGAGCCCGTGGATTTAACCATTCCCGATGGTGAAAAATATTTTACTTGTCAAATTGACACGTCGAATATTGCAATCACGGGTTACAAGATTGAGGTTTACGACGAAAATAATACAATGGTATTTCCGCACAAGGATAATAAAAATAAGATTAGCCCTATTAGTAAATTACCAATTGTGACAAATATAGACGGTTTAAACGGAAGCGAATTGCGCATTCCATTTATTCAACATTTTAAACCAAAAATTACCACATCCTATAATGCTATTTATTTTAAGGCCACAAAGTATGTGGATTATTATCAAGAGAAGCCGCTAGTAAAGGAAGGATATAAGTTCAAAATAGGTGACAATGGCCAACTTTGTGTAAAAGAGAAAGATTCTCAAACCTACGAGCCAATGGTGGTTGATGGGTTTCTCATATTTGTTGGAGATACGATTTTAGCAGCCAATTCAATTTACACCATAACGCCATCGGGGCCATCAACCGGTGCTGCACTCAACAAAGGTGAAATTGTCTATGTCAAAAGTGGAGACACATATGCTGGGGATATTTTCCAATACGATGGCACAAACTTAACACAGTCCACAGACGGCGTATGGGTAGATTGCGATGGAAACGCTTTATCTCTATCTAATCAAGGTAAGACATATAAATGGCAAATAACCTTATACTCCGGTTCTAAAGGAACGACTTTAGAACCGCCAATTACCGGTTCAGAGGGCCCAGGTACTCAAAACCTTGTTGCACGTACCATTAACTATGACGCAATGGCCGACTCTGAGTTTGACACTCTGTTAACCAGTGGAACAATTCTTGGCTCAACTGAAGATAGGATTCAGGGTCCAATCAGTGATAAGATTTATGCCAAACAATGGTTACAGTTGTTGAAACCGGCGCTGGGACACACCTGGGCCCAAAAGGACTGGACGGGGCCTGAGAACCTACGCATTGATGGTATCTGGACAGATGGAGAGAATGTATATTATTCCTACGATAAAGAACAATATCAACTAGACAAGGCGACCTCCACGTGGAAGGAAAAAACCTGGAACGGAGAGCTCACAGAGTTTCGTGGCGTAAATGTCTGGACTGATGGAACAACGAGATATTATTCCGATCAAAAACAAGGCCAACTTAGAAATTATAAATTAATTGATGATTCTACATGGCAAGAAACGTCTTTTAATGGTTTAGAGAATGTATTAGAAAAGGGTCAGCTATATAGCGAGGACATATGGACCGATGGAGAGACCGTATATTATTCTCATGGCGCTGATCAATATAAACTAGATAAGGCAACCTCTAAGTGGTCTGAACAGTCCTGGGGGGATGGCTTCACTCCAGGTAATGGTAAGTACATTTGGACAGACGGTGAGAATGTATATTATTCCTCTGATTATAATCAATATCAGCTTAACAAAACCACCAATCCCTCCTGGTTTGAAAAGACTTGGAATGGGGTAACGACTCGGTTTTTTGGAACAGATATTTGGACCGATGGTAAAAAGATATATTACTCTTATAACACACAACAACATCAACTAGTAGACAAAACAAACGGCACTTGGTCGGATAAAACCTGGGACGGATTCTCACCGACTTGGGGAAGTTGTGTTTGGACCGATGGAACCAATGTTTATTACTCAAACGTCAATTTAAACGCAAACCCACAGGTTTTGGACCAATATCAGCTTCTCCCCACGCTGTCACAAGTTGGTACACGAACTTATATAGAATCATACAGCCAGAGTCTAGGACATATTTATCCTATTTCGGGCGACTCTCGGGGTTTTAGTAACGATGATCTATATGGGGAAGAACCCGCGACACATTTCGCGGTATACAAGTATTCCAACGATCCCGAACACATGACCTCACAGAACTCTGTCGATCAGTCAATCAATTTTGAATTGACAGCAAGTGGAGCAAGTTACACTGCCAACAATTATTCTTACGAGGTTACGGGCACAGACGATATCGCCAAGTTTAACACCAAGTGCAACGCACTTCAGACAACCCCTTTATGCCACTATAAATACGACGAAGAACAAGATAGTTATACGGCAGATTATGGCGGCCAATCGGTGCTTATTTGGAATGAAGAAAATTCGACGGCCAACCCGTTAACGGGGTATTTTACGATTAATTTCACCACATCGAAAGGAGCTAACGGAAAGAATATACCCAAGTTTACCTTTTTAATGGCTTACGCCTATCGTAAGGTTTCGTCGTATATTGGTAAAGTATTTTTTGTCAAAGACGGTTCGTTTGTAAATCAAAATATTGTTTCCAAGGCAGAAGCAACCGGCGACAATAACATTTTGTCATTAGGTACCCCGATTACATTCACAGAAGAAGAGCCTTTGGAAATTTATCCCGACGCAGACGATAAGTTCCACGGTGAAATTTTCAAAAACAGTGCTGGTAAGGTCTATGTTTCTCCGTTTGTTGGACTACAAGCGGGGGCGCGATTATACGTTTCCGATGGTACTATTATTAAAGCTACGGACGTTGACACAACCAACTGGGCCGTTACTTATAACCCAGAACCGCCAGCATCAAAAGAGCCCTACTCCTCAATTAATCCATTGAAATATGAAATTCGTACCAATTTCAAATCAAGTGATGAAACGCCGTTTTACGCTTATGACTCGCCGCGTCTCGTACCTTGGGTTTTAGAGAATCTGGCGGTCGCCAACGAGCATGGACACGAGTTTCTATTAGAATCCGGTGGAGAAATTTTAACAGTGCCAATTTTGTGTTCACAAAAAGTCGATCGTCGTTATATCGAAGTCGGCGGTCAATATTTACAAGCACAAAACAAATCCTGGACTTCTTATCGCTGGCTATTGGTTGACGCATATGGTAATATCATTCAAGATACGGGTAAACAGTATGATGGCGCCATTAAAACAACCTTCTATGGATTAGACGGACCTACGTCTAAGGCGGTTAACCAACATCAAGCGATACCTAATGTCTACTATATTGTGTTAATCGTAGAAGACGAACTTGGTAATATATTGTTAATGGGTATTAAGATTGAGGTTACTATCGATCCTACCGACTTGATAGCACAGTTTTCAGGAGAGTTTGATTGTAAGACACATTCGGTTAAATTGGGCATTCAAGATTATGGTTATCCTGCTTTATCAAAGGACGAAAATAATCAAGCAATCAAGCTTAGTACTGCTGATGGTGTGGTAACGGCACCACCATACGTTGGTTTGCAAGGGGTTGATGAGGTAAACGCCACAGGGAACCTCGTGCCAACGCCCTCGTGGAAGGCTGCTTCAAAAATGGCACTCCCCTTAGAAGGAGCGCAACTGAAGCGATTCTTTAAATACAAAGCTAATCAGATTACTGATATCACACAAACTCCAAGCAAAATGGTCGCTAACAAGGAAGGCAACATAGAATTCCACACACAGGTGGAGTTGGATGCCAACTTTTGTGGCGACATTTTCACATACGTGGTTGATATCGGTGACCGCTTTGGCAATACAGATAAATTACGCATCTCATTGGCGTTGCCAGAAAATTTCTTAACATTACAAGGGGGCGATAAGGCATGAAAGGAAATATAGAAAAAATTTACGGCGTAAACCTTGTTGGTTCTCAAGATCCCAATGCGCTTATACGTGTGGATGATGCAGTGGGATTGAATATAACAGTTGGCACCTCGGAAATCACAAGCGATTTTGATAGTTGCTATCCTTGGAGCGATATTGAAGAGGTGACAGACAAATTTGGGAATGTTTTTGTTAAAATCCCAAAGTTTTACAGCAAAATCACGAAAAACGTAGATGGCACCTATAAGCACCAACTGTCAGGAACGAAACATGAGGGCTTTGACACTTTGTTCAAAATTGGCAATCGAGAGATTGATTATGTTATGGTCGGCAAATATGAGGGTAGTGGTTCAGGTGAGATGGTTTATTCAAAAGCCAAACAAGCTCCACTGGACAATATTACAATGGATGACTTCCGCAATGGGTGTAAAGCAAATGGTACGGGCTATCAACAATATGATTTTTTAATTGACTTGATGATTAAGGAGTTGTGGCTTGTTGAAATGAAAACCACGAACTGTCAGTCGATTATGTACGGTTATACGCTTGGTAGCTCGACAAAGATAGACACGGGCACCACAGACAGCGTTGTTACTCCATCGGGTTCACCAGTGAGCAATACCGACGGCAAACATGCTTGCAAGTATCGTGGTATCGAAAACCCGTGGGGTAGCATTGAAACCTTGTGTGACGGTATATCGTTTGATGGTCCATCGGTGTATATATGCACTGAACCGAACGCCTATCAAGCAGGTAAAATCACAGAACCTTATGCACTTTACGGGACAAGAGCAACGGGGCAATACACCGGGACCAAAAGTGTAACACCTCTTACAGAAGGTTCTCTAATTCAATATACTACCGATACTGCCCATCTACCAACCCTTACAACATATTACTGTGATCAGACCGCGTACCATGAAATTGGGAGTATTCTCACCTGCGGTGGCAATATGGATTTTGGATCCCTTGCTGGTCTATGGTGTTGGATTGGTTACTTGGGAGCGGGGGTCAAAACTAACTACCTTGGCGGTCGCCTTTGTTACAAACCTCGCATTTTTGAGGCTTTGCCTGACAGTTTTAATTTTAATCGTAATTGTGTACACTGTGTTATAAAAACTACCAACAGTGCACCACAAGAACAACGTGGGCTTCACGTATTCCCATTAGCAACAACACCTACCGAGGCGTTTTATTTACAACCCGCATCGTGGGTAGATCCAGAAACGGGAGATTTGAAAAATGAAGAAACGACAACGGGAGATTTGACCTATGAAGAAAAGACGAAGTTTGAATATCTTAATTATCCTCATCCTTTTGATCTAAACACAGGTGAGGAGCTTACGAGCGATACTCACGTCAACGACTCCATTAACACCAAAGCGACGCGAGAAATTGGCGTATGCTGCTTACAGTCGCAGCCAGTCGCCTTTCCAGGGCAATACAACGTCTGGACCGACCTAAAACGGGTTCAAATCGATACTCCGGCGGGGCCTCGCGTAGTGCAAACCCAAGAGCCCGCCACATGGGACGATACCAAATTCTGGGTAGAAGGTTGGAACAAAGACACTGATACCCATATGGCACAAGTCAAACGTCATCCACAATTAACTAATAAAACACTCAAGATTGATTGTTATATGAAAAATATTGACGATTTATATACAGGATTGGAAACTTGTACCCTCTCATACGAGGACGGCACTGACGGCAATTCCGGAACTTGGTACCTGAAAAAGCCCGACGGTTCGACGTATATTACGCTCAAGGTTACACAGACACAAGAACAGGAGGGGCAATCATGAAAGAAGGATTAAACAGATATTGTGAAATTTCGTTCTCCGGTCGCCCCGCAGAGTCTGAGACATACGATGTGCTCAATACAGATACAGGAGTTTATACCATTGGATATGATACCAAACAAAAGGTGTCGTATTTTTACCAAAAACAGTGGAACGGCGACACTATTCCCGACAACCCGACAAAACCCAAAAGTTATACCGACTTATTTAACGACAGTGGGGAAATTGGGTATTTGATAATCACAGACGGGACCTTCCATGCAGAAACCGATTATGGGGTATACAAAATCGCTTCTGGTACGCCAGGTAACTCTTATTCGATTTACAAAAAAGAAGTTGCCGACGGTATTACGTACTATTCACCGGTGGCCATTGGCACTACTCAAACGACAGTGTACGATTTCAACGTCACCGCTGGGCGAGAATATCAATATATCGCTTACTCAGCAGAAGGCAATCCGACTGCGATTCAGAAACTGGAACAACCAATAAAAGTAGATTGGGATTGCTGGAGCTTAACAGAGCTCACGCCTGTTCAAATAGACACGGCCAGCCCAGCTATCAAAAAAGCTTACATAGCAAGCCCGACGAACGTTTGGTTGTTCAAATATGACGTAGAATCAGGCGATCAAGCGCAGAACATTTCTAAAACAGAACAAAAGACGCTTGGCCAGTTCCCAAGATTTGCTCACGGTCGCCAGAATAACATCTCTAGTTCTGTAAGTTGTTATTTAGGCAGCGAAATTATTAATCTGGGATGTTTAACCGAGGAGGAGAAGATTCCGTATGCACAAGGCTATCTGGAAAGACTTCCTTGGAAATCTCATTTAACTACCAACCAAAAGGTTATGATGTTGCAAGAATGGCGTAAAGTTGTGGCGTCGAAAAATCCAAAATTAATCAAAGACCGCAAAGGGCAAGCCTTCATTGTGCAAATCACCAGCGGTTCAAACAAACCAACCGATAATATCGGTTATCAGCCCGACAAAATCAATTTCAGTTGGACACAAATTGCCTCACTGGATGATACGATTATTACGGGCAGCAATTAAAATTTTTCTTCAATTCTTTAGGAGGTGCAAAATGGCTCGAATTATAAAAACTATTGGTTTAGCGAGCGGAGATGTATTATCATTAAGTGTTATGAGTGGGGATACTTACTTAGATTCTAATGTGAGTATCCCAGAGCTTAACGATTTAATCAACTCTCCGATTTTGCGCCCCCGATATAGAATTTTCCTTCTTCATCCTGACGAAACAGTTGATTATCAAATTCCCGATGAAGATATTCTATTAAGTAGTTCGTCTTATAGTGAACAATATCAAAATGGCCAACGTCGTTCGTTGTCGTTTTCACTCTATAATACGGATAAAAAATACACCCCCTCAGTCAACACCCTATGGGCGGAAACTAAATTCGCCCTCGACTTGGGTATTGAAAAAGATGATGGGAGCATTATATGGAAACGCAGCGGTGTTTATGTGGCTTCGTCACTGACACCGTCGGAAGATCCAGACTCCCAAACCGTCGCCGTCCAGACTGGTGACAAGTTTTCGATTTTCGAGGGGAAACCTGGTACACTTGAGACCAGTTACGAGATTCCTACAGGGACAGACATTGAAGATACAATTAGAGGGATTTTGCTCGGTTCAAAGGGTAATGGATACCCTTTGGATCCGGCCCCCATTATTTATCATTCAAGTTTTAAAGGGAAGAAAACTCAATCTAAAATTAGCAAATCTGCGGGTGAGACTCTCGGTAGTATTTTGCTGGAATTGGCTAACCAGTTATCAGCAGAAATGTTTTATAATTCTAATGGTAATTTAACAATATTACCGACACAGGAAACCACGCTGGATATAGACAAACCTGTTATCTGTGAATTAATTGACAGCAATGGAGATTTTTCAGGGCTGTCGTTTGGATTACAGGTTAATAGCATTGTCAACCGTGTCGTTGTTATAGGGGCAACAGTGGATGGAAAAGTTTATACTGCCATTGCAGAAAATGACGATCCCACTTCGCCGCTTTGTTATCAACGAATTGGTTACAGAACTGGACCGGTTGTCAACGATAGTAACATTACATCGCAAAGTTTGGCTGACGACAGGGCAAAATATGAGTTGAGAAAACAATTGATTCTCAAGTCGTCAGTAAGTACAAATATTAGTTTTAATCCTCTGCTGTCGGTTAATAATTTGATCGAAATCACAGATGAGTTCTTTGGATTAGACCACGAGAGGTTTTTGTTACAGGGTGTATCGTGTAGTTTGGACTATTCAGGCGCAATGTCGATTACAGTATCAAATGTACGCAATTTACCATTTGCATCACGAATCTAGGGGGTAATTTATGGACAGAACAAGCTATGACTTTCTAGATGTGTTAAAGGGGACGATTGATGACAAAGTGTCCACACTTGACCAGACTATCTATTGTAAGGTAGTCGGTGTTAACGAGGACTACACGTTGGATGTCACAATTGTGCCCGATGAGCACACTCGTGTCAGAAATGTCGTGAACGCTTCAAAATATGAATTTAAGATGGGCGATTATGGCATCCTATATAAGATTGGTAATAATTTAGCTAATGCGTTCATTATTGCTAAATTGGGGCCGTCGTATGCCGATAATCAGCCCTTGAGTAAACAAGTGGCCGATGAGAATGTTGGCAACAATAATTCTGGAGGGGCTGCGGTTAATAATTATTATCAAATTACTCAAACCGCCCCTACATACACACATTTACAAAGCACCCCCGCCGCAACGTGGACGGTCAATCACAATATGAACAAATATCCTAGTGTGAGTGTAGTTACTAGTGCGGGAGACATAGTTGGTGGAGCAGACGTCAACTATATTGATCCAAATAAATTAACAATCAGTTTTTCAGCAGCTTTTAGCGGGAAAGCATATTTGAATTAAAGGAGAGCAATTATGAGTCAGAAATGGTTTAATGGATTAAATTTACAACAAAACCAACTAGAAAATGCTGTAATTCAAAACTTGGCTAGTGATCCCTCGTCGGGGAAGGCTGGTCAGATTTATTACAACACCACAGATAATGGATATAGATATTATAACGGTACAGCATGGGTAAGCATTTCGGCCGATGCGATTAAATCAATTGTCGCCGGGAACGGTTTAACTAGCTCGACGAGTGGGAACGCGGTTACTTTGACTTTGGGCACTCCATCAACGTCTGGGGCTGCTAGTGGAAACACATTGGGCGATAACAGCGTTACCGAAAACAGCCACACCCACCAAATTCGTATCCCCAGTGCTTCTACAACCGAAAAAGGTATCGTACAGCTGGCTACCGACACAGAGGCCACCACTGGCACAGAAACTACAAAGGCAGTTACGCCTAAACAGCTGGCATCAGCCAAACAAGACGCTATTAATAGTGCCAAAGTTACTATTCAAACTTCAGATGGCTTAACCGGTGGCAGCAGCACACCTGCAACCTCGTTTACATTGGGGTTAAGCAATAGTGGTGTCGCGGCTGGTACGTATAACAACGTGACTGTTGATGAAAAAGGCCGCGTCACGGCGGGTTCGTCACAAGAATATGCAACAAAAACATATGTAGACACGCAGGATGATAAGAAACTTGATAAAACCGGTGGTACGATCACGGGTCCTTTAACTATTGGGGGCGACCTTACTGTTAATGGTACGACCACGACGGTAAACAGCACAACGCTTGCAGTTAAAGATAAACTTATTGAGGTTGCTAAAGATAATACCACCACTCTTACTTCGCCTGCTGGTCTTATTGTACCGAAATACAATGGTACAGATTACGGCGCGTTGGTTATCGATAGCGATGGCAATGCTAAGGTTGGTGACGTCAAACTAACGGCCGGTGGAGACATCGACGTCAATAATAGCGATCTCCAAACGCTTGCAACCCGCACGAATCTTGTCGATGGTAATTTGGTACAATATGACGGCACCAAGCAAACACTTGTGGATAGTGGTAAGAAAATTGGGGATTTAGCTCTTAAAACTGATATTCCTACCAATTATGTAACAACAGATACCGCACAAACAATCACAGGGGACAAAATACTTACTGGTTTAATTCGTGTAAACAGCCTTTCGACAGAGGGAGAGACCCCCACGGAGTTTTTCCGATATGACAATTCGGATAATTCTATGAATTTTGGTTCATATGATACGCGAACTTACATCAAAGGGAAAGAAAATGAAAAACCCCTGTATAAATACACAGTTGCTACTGGAGATAATGGTTATCAAATAAAGACCAAAAGTTTTGTCTTTGAGGACGAGTTAAAAGACGCGAGTGTGAAACGGGCCGAGACTGCTGATAAGGTTGCTAACTATATGCGGTTTAAATCAAGGAAAAATCTCGACACCGATGCGGGGTCACAACGCGGACTCTGGAATGGTTCACGGCCATTTGTTTTTAGTGTGCTTGAAAGCGACTTTTTCTTATACGATCCTAATGATGGTGTGGGGCTTGAACTAGCGGACACAGGAGTGAGTGCTGGTACATACAATAAGGTAACAGTCGATACGAGAGGTCGTGTAACTGCTGCATCAAGTGAAAATTATGCAACAAAAGTCGTGCAAACTATCACGGGAGATGGCAGCAAAACATCATTTGACATTACCCACACATTGGGTGCCGATGTTAGTGTTCAGGTGTATCTTAAAAATCAATATGCTGGGGCATATATGGCCGACGAATTGGTTATGGTGGACACTTATACTAGGAATAATACAGTGACATTGTTGTTTGCGACCGCTCCTACTACCGCACAAACATTCAAAGTGGTAATTATTGGATAATTTCTGTCATATTAAGTTGACAAACAAATTAAATCAATGTATAATAGTAATATATTAAAAATAAAATTACACATTTATTGCCTAAGGAGGTGACACCACGTGAAAAACTATAGTGATATCACAGAGAGTTTAGATATTACTACTAAACAATATGTTGATTCGGGGTTTATGCCTAAAACGGGTGGCACTTTTACTGGCGATGTGACGATTACCCCTGGGCACCTCAAAACAGATCTGATTAAATCGGCGGACGATAGTAAATGGATTGCCGAATTTACTGCAGCGGGGCTTGAAATTGGGGGCAGCGGTTACGCACTACGTTTTTATTCAAGCACGAGGCCAGTTGTTGCTAATCAAAATAAAGAGCTTGCGTATCTGAGTGACATTCCAGACATAAGTGGCAAACAGGATATTATAACAGAATCTAACAAACTGTCTGCTTCGCTGATAAGTGGTTTGGCGCAAGTCGCAACAACCGGGGATTACAACGATTTACTAAACAAGCCCGACATTCCCGATATAAGCAGTTTTGCATTAAAATCGGAACTAACAGCTCACATCAACACCGTCGCCACCCAAACGACGTTGGGACACATTAAGATGTATGTTGAGGGCGACACATTATATTTAAACACATAGGTGAGTTATGGCATTAAAAGCAAATGACGTTTTAATAAAGAGTATTGATATTGGCGCAAAAGAATGGGTGGCAAAAACTTGGTCGGGTTTTACAAATTTCACCGGTAATAATATTTGGTCAGATGGTGAGAATATATATTATTCATCTGGCGAAGAACAATATCAACTTAACAAGGCTACTTCTACATGGACAGCGAAGACGTGGAGCGGGCTGACCAGTTTCGATGGTCGTAGTGTATGGTCGGATGGTGAGAATATATATTATTCAAGTAATAGTATGCAATATTACTTAAATCAAGCATTAGCAACACCAACTTGGCAAACAAAAACTTGGTCGGGTCTTACAAATTTCACCGGTAATAATATTTGGTCAGATGGTGAGAATATATATTATTCATCTGGCGAAGAACAATATCAACTTAACAAGGCTACTTCTACATGGACAGCGAAGACGTGGAGCGGGC
>ERZ1024463.3-NODE-3-length-58490-cov-421.881082_pt1 | contig 58490 bp, 90 predicted proteins | sample MGYA00520805_ERZ1024463 | MGnify/ENA primary metagenome ERZ1024463 (study PRJEB33242, sample SAMEA3444304) | Homo sapiens | biome: Host associated; feature: Gastrointestinal tract; material: Stool | place: Uganda | collected 2011-01-01 ...
CTCCCTGCCTATGGCTATGCGTTGGTTCACCTGCTGCGGCGTATCGGCGGTACGGTATATGGACGCTTGCATTCATCCCGGCCTGTTGGAACACCTAGAGGATGATTTAACCGGCATCGAGAAGCGCCAGATATTGATGGAGGGCATCAAGGAGTGTTCCTCCTATGAGGTGGACGCTCTGTTATACATCCGGTATGGCGATCACGGCTCAGACCACATCGGCGTGCTAACAGAGGTTCTGGCAAACCTTCACACGCCGCTGAAGGACAGGGTTGCCGTCTGCCGGATGATTTCTGGCAACCATGAGATGGCGCAAGCCACTGGAACAGACCCAGACCCGAACGGCACGCAGCCAAAGATGGAAGTCCTCTATCAGGCACAGGACGCAGGAACGGAAGCCGCCATGCGGTCTGACGATTCTTATACTGTGAATCCGAATAATAAAAACGGCTGATTGTCGAATTATCGCGAATTTTGAAGAACATTTTGTCCCATTTCATGCAGATTTAGTATACCTTTAGTTCATACATGGTGTACACATACTTGAACATCATAGTGCAATAACAACGTATTATCGAATATTTCAGTCATTGTCTAATAAAACTGTTATCGTAAAAAATGCGTTATGCAGTTTTTGTATACCTTTCCGGCTTCGTTTAATGTGGCTAACCTGTTGCAATGCACATTTTGTCCCATTTCAAACTTGCATTTATTGGCTTTAGACGTTGCTGTTTTCAACAAGATTTGAAAATTCAAGACGTGTGTGTTGAAAAGTGTCTGCTTCTTTGCTATTTAGTAGATGTTATTTATCTCTCTTGTTTAGTATCTTGTTTAATATATGTAAGGAGGTATACTAAATCTGCATGAAGGTATACTAAAACTGCATAGAGGTATACAAAATCTGCACGGATAGGTATACTAAATCTGCATGATGGTAGAAATGCGCTCTTGATAATTCAACCATGTTGTGGTATACTGGTATCAACAAGCGAAAAGGATGTGAGAACTTGGGAGACTTGTCGATGAACAATCTCGTAGAAAAGAGCAAGGCTCTTGTGTGGGCAAAGTTCAGGGACTATACCGCTGGAGAACTTCGTCTGCTGGAAGTATACCTGTCAAGAATCAACCCTCGTGACCCTGAAAGTGCAACTGTTCAGTTTACGCTAAAAGAATACTGCGATTTCTTAGGTATCCGTCTGAACAGTAAAGATTTGAAACAACAGCTTAGGCACTTTATTGAGAACACGGTAGCTGTTCCTCTTGAAGGAAAGGACGAGTATACCCTGTACACCCTGTTTGCTATGGCGCAGATTCGATTCGACCCGGAGTGCTTTACATACATGGTCTCAATCAGATGCAACCCTTTGTTGCAGCCTGTGTTCTTTGACATTGCTGAAAAAGGATATGTTCGGTATCGTCTGCGATACACGGCAAGTATGAAGTCTCAGTATAGCATCTTGCTCTACTCGATTCTTCGGGACTGGCTGAACATGGGGTCGAAGGGGCATGAAATCAGCATCAAGAAGCTGAAAGAGCAACTTGGTGCGACAGCAAGCAGTTACGACCAGTTCAAATTTTTCAGAGCAAAGGTATTGGATGTCGCTGTTGCTGAAATCAATGAAATTTCCGACATCTCTGTATCGTACAAAAAACGGACTGTTGGGCACAGAATAGTATCGATTATCTTTGACGTAAAGATAAAACGTTCTGAGCCGGTCATAGATGCCGAATCCAGCGAGATTGAGACAACCCCATTAAGAGACGTCTCTGAAAACGAAAAGCCTGTAAAAAGCCCTAGAAACGGCGCATACGAAGATGTTGACTGGGCAAGCCTAATTCCGGGCGTTGACGAAAAGCAGTGTGCAAGTATTGCAAGGTCTGTGGCAAGGAGAATAAAATCTGAATACCCGAATATTCGCAAAGACAAGAAGAAGGATGCTGTTGTGAACATTGTGCAGGGCGCATACGAGCAAGCCGTAAAGGACAAGCCGGATGTTGAAGTGCCGGAAGCGTATCTTCGGGCGGTTATTAAAGATTCGCAGCTAAGCAAGTTTGCGACATTCGGGTTTGATTATCTTGAATAGTGAAAGGAGAAAATCATTATGAGTGTAAAAGTTCCAGAACCACGAGTAAAAACCGCAAGATGGGTCTATGTTAGAGAAACAAGAGACGATGGCAACGAATATGCGTACTACAAATGTTCTAATTGCGTCATGACCGAACAAGATTCTTTTTATCCGTGGTGTGCTCTTTGCGGTGCATATATGACAAACCATGAAAAATTCACTAGAGATTTGAAAGCGGGGAAACTTCCTCCAAGAAGCCATCTCCAAATGCTTCCGCTCGGGATAAAGAAAATCGATATTGCAGTTCACTATGCCAAAGTTATTGAAAAATAATCAAACGCAGAGAATAAAGAAAGAGTGATAAAATGGCAAAAGTTCCCTACTCCGTTCTGAACAAAGCGGAACTTGACCTTGAAAAGAAGTTCGATTATCAGTTTCGGTTCAATCATCATGGAAATCAGGCTTCTGTAAGGGTTTTACCGCAAAGAAGTTACAGTGAACTAACGCCTGACGAAGCGATTGAAGCTGGAAAAGCCTTAATCGAAGCTGGTAAAGCGGCGAAAGAGTTCGTTTATAACGGTTACTTTGTAGATTGGGGAGAATAAAATGGCAAAAATCATAGCTATCGCCAACCAGAAAGGCGGCACAGGCAAGACCACCACAAGCACCTGTCTGGCTGGCGCATTGCAGTTGCTTGGCAAGAAGGTCTTGCTGGTGGACTGCGATGCACAGTGCAATGCAACGGACACCTACGGCGCACAGACAGAGGACGTATGCACCCTGTTCGATGTGATGACCCGGCAGGGCACGGTAGAGGAAGGAATCCAGCACTGTGAAGCTGGTGACATCCTACCGTCCGACAACGCATTGAAGGACATTGACGAGCAGCTTGTCCGTGACATGGGCAAGAACTTCCGGCTGCGAGAAGCCCTTGAGAGCGTGTCTGAGCAGTACGATTATATCGTGTTGGACACTCCCCCGCAGCTTGGCCTTGCGCTTGTGAACGCACTGATCGCCGCCAACAGCATCATCGTGCCCATTACAGCAGACCGTTACGCACTAGCTGGTCTGAGCCAGCTTTCGCAGACAATCAGCGATGTTCGCAGATACTTTAATCCGACTTTGAAGATTGAAGGTTTGCTTCTGAATCAGTACAAGAGCCGTGAGAACCTGTCCAAAGAGGTCGTGGAGCAGCTTCCTGTGATTGCACAGAGCATGGGAACAACGTTGTTGGACGTAAAGATTAGACCGTCTATGGGCGTTCGTAAGGCTCAGGCAGAGCGGCACAGCCTGTTTAGCGGAGATACGGCAAAGAGCACCAGCGCAGAGGATTTCAAAGAGCTGGCAAAGAAGATTGTGGGAGGAGAAGAAAAATGAAATTGATTGACGCAGAACCGCTTGAAAAAAAATTCAAAGGATGGATAGAACAAATCAAGAAAGAATATCCGTTTGGGAAAATAGAAGATATTGATGGAGTGGAATCGTGCCTTGCTGAGCTGGAAGATGCGCCAGCCATTAGCTTAGATGAGCTTACAGATAGCGATAAGTGGATCAGTGTTTCAGATAGACTTCCAGAAAGGCACAAGACCCCATGCCCTCGTGGAAACAATCCTGATTTTAGCAATGTAAGCGAAACCGTATGGATTTGTACGCAGGAAGGATATACGATGGAAGGTACGTTGGAGGGTGATTCTTGGTTTGATGATATGGGGCAGTGCCTTTCAGACTATTTTGAGGATATGGCAGGTCATCATGTCACGCATTGGATGCCTCTGCCTAAGCCGCCAAAGGGGGATGTAGAATGAAATCAACCAGCAAAAAATCCACAGGCTTGCTTGGCGGGTTTGATTTCCAACCTATTTTTTCGGAACAGCCATTAAGCCGAAGTGAGCCAAAGGAAGAAGAAGTAAGCCAAGCGAAGCCGAGCATAGCCGAACATGAGCAGGTTGAGCCTAGTGATGCCACAGACAGCCATGCACAGCCGAGTGAAGCAACATTAAGTGATATTAAGCCGAAGCAAGCCAAAGACAGCAGAACACAGCCAAACAATGCCATAGTCAGCGAAAGCAAGCCGAAGGAACTGAAACGGGCAAAGGAAGTTCAACGTCTTATCGAACAAAGCGATGTGTCCGGCGCACTGGTAGAAGCTGGTCTGGCAAAGAAAAAAATCCCGATGCCAGTATCGCATCAGGGCGTTGCAAGCGGTGACGGCAAGCGTTCAAAGCGCATTACCATCCTTATGAGCGAGGAAGAACGCAAGTACATCAACCGTGAAGCAAGGCGGCACGGTATGACGATTGGGCAGTTCGTGTACGCTTTGGCGGCTGCGGCGGCAGAGGGAAAGATTGAATTGGAGGATTTCTTGGAGGATTGACGTATGAAAAAGTTTGTTGTTCTTTTGGAAGGTTGGAACAGAAAGCATGACCACGAGTGTATGCGCTACACCATTAGTGTAAATGACGATTTTGAAAGTATTCTTGGCGTTGAAGAACAGGCAGAAAAGATGGCTCGAAACGAGTATCCTCATCTAACAAAATTTGAAACGCTGTATATCAAGGAGTTGCTTGACAGGTAAACGCTAAGTTGCATGGAGGACTGACCTATGATTGCTTATAGACCGCATCGTGGTTCTTTGAAGAACGCTCTAAAGGAAACAAGAGTGTTTGCCAATGAATACGAAATGAAGCAGAGAATTGCAAATGAATGGAACTTAACCTGTGGAAGAAAGGAATTGAATCCAGAAAATATCATAATTTCACAGGGCGAATATTCCGATTACAAGAGTGGGTGGCAGAGGGTTCACGATGTTTGCGTCTCGAAGATTGGAAACAGGAATCTCGTGGATGAGTTAGGAGCAGTTCAATGTATTGGATACTGTTCGTACGATATTTCAAACGCTCCTAAAATTGGACAATGGATAAACGTGAAAAACGAGATGCCGGATGAATATAATCCGTATGTTATCGGATTTAGCCAAGACGAGTTTGACGTTGAGATTGTCGGATATGAACAGGATTTTGGCGAGTGGAGGGATAAAAACGGAAAACCGCACAACGTCACATACTGGATGCCGTTGCCTGAACCGCCTGTAAAATATTGAAATAGCAAAGGAGCGATATATGGAAAATTTTTATTGGGTCAAAATCCGGTACGATGATGACGTAAAATGCAGACACTTCCAAGCCCCGTTCGTCTTGTTTGCAAACAGCAAGGAGGAAGCAAAGGCAAGAATCGAGCGAGAAGTTCCCGGCAATTTTTCCATTGTCGGAGTGGTAGAACTTGACAAGAGCCTTGTGTTCCATCCGCAAGACCTATTTGACATAAAAGCAGAATCCGTACTTTGGGAATAAGGAAAACGCTAGAGGATAGAACAGGCAGCTATCGCCAATCGTTAGGAGATGTGGGAATCGTCACCCCACCTAGCTTTTTCAATAGAAAACCCCTGTGTAGTCACAACGACCGCACAGGGGTTTTGCTTTACTTATCAGCAATGCAATCCCAGTAGAGATATGCCTTGCCGTCTGCGGCATCCGTGTCTTCAAGGAACGCCTTTGCCATGTCAGCGTAGAAGCCCGGAGTGTCAACGGACTGACGCTTTGCGACCTGACAATAATCCGAGTACATCATGTTCATGACCGCCCAGAAGTCGTTCGGATCGCAGTTAATATTGCGCTGCTTGGCAACGTCCTGCGTCTGTTCCAGCGTCCAGTGACAGCCCTTTGTGCCGTCAGCGTTCACCATGTTGTCGCACCATTCCTCTGCTTCATCATGGGTGAGGTGCTGACGAGGCATCTTGATGGAGCGGCTGTCTGCGCCGCCACGCTCATACTGCCCAGACCGCTTGTCCCAGTCACCGTTCTGCGAGAAGCCGATTTGCGGCATTCTGCGCCCATACTCTACATCAGGATAGCGGGGGATAGGGTAGGGGTCAATGTAGCGGTTCTCCTCCTGCGGATAGTAGGGATAGCGGTCGTTGCCGCCCTCCAGCTTGCGCAGACGGCGTTCCATCTCACGTTCCCTGCGGTCACGCTCTTCTTCAAGGCGGTCGCGTTCCGGCTCACGGTCTTTGTCGTGGTCGCGGAGCATCATCATGCGGCGAAAATTGTTCTTGCCCATAATCTACACCTCCTCAAGAAATGGACGCGGGTGCGCCAGCGTGGGAACGGCAGAAGCGGCCAAGATATTTGAACGTGGCCGTTCCGGTGGCAGATGTTGCCACACGGGTAGCATAGCGGGTGCGAGTGTGGATGCTCTCAGCGGTTGCCTGAGCGCAGTTGCAGTCGGTCAGGGGATATGCGGTCGTGCCTGTGCCGATGGTGATGACCACAGGGGCGTTGATGGTGGTCGTGTCCGGGATGCTCTGAGCAACCACGATGCAATACTTCTCTCCGTTCTGGTATGCGCCAGCGGGGAGGTTGATGGTCAGCGTGTCATTGGCGAACGTGACCGACTGGCTCAAGACCAGATGGGAGCAGAGTTTGCAGCTTGTTTTGCAAGCCATAATGTTTTCCTCCTAATAAAATCAGGGGCAGAGGTGAATCCCCCTGCCCCGATGGTTCACCCGGTGTTATCGGGGAGTGTGTTGGTTAGTAGCAGCCGCAGCAGTTCACGCCAGCGTTAGGGTTCGCCACCTGATAAGCGGGAATCGGGCGAGGATTCACCCGGTTCAGGATGGTGTCGGTCTGGGCGCTCATCGCAGTGGTCAGAAGCGCATTCTGACGATCCTGAGAAGCGGCGAACTTAAGGCTCTGGTTCTCAGCGGTCAGAGTGGCAATCTTATCCTGCGTGAAGTAGTCCATCATGCTGCGGAAGTTGGCGTTGCAGTTGTCGATAACTGCACGGGCGTTGTCTGCGATCGCCTGACGAGTGGCGCAGTCCTCCGTTGCGATGGTGTACTTCAGGTCGCCGATCAGCTGCTTGTTCTCGCAGCAGCAAGATGCCAGCTGCGTGGCAAGTGCGGTCTGACCAGCCTGACGTGCGTTGCTTTCCTGCATGATAGCAAGGTTGATAGCGTTGTCACCGTTGGACACGCTGCGTTCCAGACCGTTCACGAGCTGTGCGTTCTGGTAGCCCAGCTGACAGATGGCACTGTTCACGCCAGCAAAGCCGCTTGCCATGTTGGCATTGATGCCGTTCATCTGCGCCAGCTGGTCATAACCCAGAGTGCAGATGCCGTTCTGGATGCCCGCCAGAGAGCGGGAGGTGTCCTGCTGGTAGAAGCCCTCAGACAGTGCCGCACGAGTGTCTGCGCCGCCCTGCCCGGTTGCGCCAGTGCCGACCAGATAGGGGATATAGCTGTTCATGCCGTTGTCGCCGCCGTTGCGGTTGTAACCGTTCGTGCCCCAGCCGAAGATGATGGCGAGGATGATAACCGCCCACAGACCTTCGTTGCCAAAGAATCCGTTGTTGTTATTGCCGCCGTCCTGCCCAGCCAGATAGCCAGTTGCAAAATCGTCCATAACAAAACTCCTTTCAGTTTTGCGTTATGCTATCCCACCGCCGTATGCGATGGGCGAAGCCAAACAAATGCGGTTTTTGTCAAGTCCGCAAAACTGAGAAGCGTTTCGCTTAGAGAGATGCTTATTTTAGGATTGTTAAGTCAGCTTGGAGGGTTGTCTTTTTCATCTTTTGGGTCATCCCAATTTTTGCTGGCAGCGCCGAAAATCAAGCCAAGCATTAAAGGAATCCATATTTTGTCATTGCCACACAGATTGTTGATGTCAAAATCTTTTTCCGAATGGCTGTTTTCAAAATCATCCATTGTAAAGTCTCCTTACTTCGGAAGCGTCAAATTCAGGACGCTTGCCAGCTGGTTCAGGTCGATGCCGCGCTCTTTGGCGAGGTTCTGTGCCATCGTCTTGAGCTGTGCTTCGTTCTTGCCCTGAATCAGGTTCAAGCCCTGCATGATGGGTGCGCTCTGACCACCTAACTGCTGGATAAGCCCCATTGGGTTTTGCCCTGCACGAGCCAGATTTGCCAGCTGCATGATGGGGCTGTGGGTAATCATATCAAACGGAGAGGACATCGTTATTCTCCTTTCTTCGCGGTGGCAGCGGGCTTAGAGAAGCTTTTCTGCCACTTTTCCAGTTCATCCAGCCGATGCACGAGGGCGTTATACTGTTCAATAGGCACATACTGCTGTGTCGAGGCAGCGGTCTGCTGTGCCTGTTGTGCTTGCATCTGCCGCCACGCTTCCGGGCTGTAAAACTCCTGCACATAGGATTCACAGGTGTCCGGGTTTAGCCGCTTGCAGTAGATGACCCCGCTGCGCAAGTCCGGGCAGTAGGTAGGTCTGCCGTACAGGTCGGACGGTATTGCCAAAAACTCCTCCCGGCTGGAAACCGGTCTGCCAAGCAGCCAACCGCCGTCTTGCGCCGACTGCTGAACAGGCTGCTGCCCATTCATCGGCTGCGGACGCTGCGGCTGCACTTGCTGCATCTGCGTACTAGGCAGGGGAGCGGTAAGACCCACCGTGCCCATGCCACCGTAAGGATTGACAGGCTGCTGCGGAACGTAAGGTGTTCCGGGTGTAGGATAATAGCTCATAATACATCCCTCCTTGTGCATCCAGTGTACTGCATTGGAAGAGAGCGAGAGACAACGAACGCACAACGAAGGACAAAAAAGAAAAGCGCCCACACGGAAAAAATCCGCATGAACGCTTAACTGTTAAGGGCACACACTTTGGAGTGCAATGCTAAGATATCACATTATCCAATATATGGCAATGCTTTCGACAAAACTAGTGTAAATAAAACAAAATCCACCAGCCTAAAAAGCTGATGGATTATAATTGGGTGATTACTCACCCTGCCGCCGAAACGGTAAAATTGCGTCTCCCGCATGGTACATACTGTGAGTGTGCGAGCGGGAGACTAAACTTCGTAAGCTGTGCGCTCGTGTCGGCAGAAGTCTTAGGCCAGATCACACCAACAACTCATTAGGCGAACTGTCTGTAAATATTATACCACAATTCGTACAAAAAGAAAAGCGGCAAGCTCTGGAACAGCCTGCCGCTTGACTTTGTCAAGAATCAATCTCTAATATCAAAGATATAACTCAAAGACACTTAACCCTATTAATAGTATATCACACATCCAGCATTTTATCAATGCCTTTCAACCGGTAGCCTATTGCTGTCCGGCTGTAATGTGTCTGCGCTGCAATGTCCGGCAGCGGGAGCCGCTCAACGTACCGCAGTAAGGCTATCTTACGGTCTACCCTCCCCAGCGGTGCGGTTTTGATGGCGGTTATCATCTGCTGCCGGTCAAGTCCTTGCAGCGCAGCGGGCAGCACCACGCGAGCCGCCGCCACAGGCAGCACCGAGCCAGAAGGGCTGCGGGAGCTGTCCGGCGTTACGCACCATTACGGTGGCGTTACCGAGATGGTATGTTTTCGTGAGGTCACGAACTCGTCCGTGTGCGGCGTACATTTTGTTGGCGTCAACAAAATGGTCGTATGTAGTGCTTGCCATGATATTCTCCTTACTCCTTGCCCTGCATCTGGTTGAGCAAATGATCGGCACGGATAGCTTCCTGCGTGAAACTGTTGTTCTGCCACCACGCAATCAGCGCGGTGATAGTGGTGATGCCAGCAGTGACAAGCTGCTCGATCGTGGCGCTCTCAATGGGCAGGACGGGCTTGCCCAGTGCGGACAGCACCTGATTGGTCAGTGCCAGCAGCAGACAGACGGTGCGGGCGATGGTGGCGGCGGAAATCTTCTCTTTCTGGATCATTACTAGTCCTCCTTGATGGGTAATGCCTTGGCGCGGTTGTACAGCTCTGTACCGGTGCCGTTGCCGCCAAGGGTATGATAGCTCTTATACAGGTACTCAATATTTTTGAGCCCTGCCGTGTCGATGCTGCCCTGTTTGATGTAATACTGGCACGCCTGATAGATACGATCATGCAGGATTGCCAGCACGCCGTCCAGCAGGGCCTTGTACTTGATGACCACCGCGATGACGGCGGTGCCCAGCAACCCGAAAGCCCACTCTGCCCAATATTGGGCGATCCATTGCCACATAGGCGTTACACCTCCCGGAGCCTGTCCAGCCCCTTTTTCGCGATGATCGCGGCATAGGCCTTATATGCATGGCTGAGGTCAACGCCCTTGCTCACGCCGGGGATGGTGCCCTCGTTGGTGTACTGCCACATGCCAAAGGGCCAGCCGGGGGCGGGCTTGTCCTTGCGGTAGGCGGCAAGCCATACGTCATAAGGCTTCAGCGCCGCACCGCCCATGTAGAGGTTATTCTGTGCAAAATACAGGCCGGTGTAAAGCATGGCATAGACGCCCCAGCTCTCCACCGTGCTCAGGCAGTGGGCCACAAGGTCGGTGAGCTTGCTCTTGCCGAGGGCGGTCAGGCCCGCGTCCTCAATATCCACGGCCACGGGGAGCTGGAACGTTCTGCCGCCAAGCGCGGCGCGGAAGAACGCCAGCTCTTTGTCGGCCTCGGCGCGGGTGACGGCCTTGAAATAGCCGTACACGCCCACCGGGATGCCAAGCCGGGCACACTCGGCGTAGTTGCGGGCAAAATAGGGGTCGAGGTAGGGTTTGCCGTTCTTGTTGCCCATGGCGCGAATCATCACGCCGTCGATTTTGCCGCTGCGCTTCACCGCGTCCCAGTCGATGCGGCCCTGCCAGCGGGAGACGTCCATGATGGTCTTGTCAGCCATTGCCCAGCGCCTCCTTGTCCAGCTCGGCTTGTACGCGGGCCCGCCATCGGGTCGGGACGTCCTCAATGGTGAAGGTGCCGTCAAACTGGTGGAGCTTGATTTGGGTCACATAAAAATCGATCATCTCTTAGCCCTCCTCTGTGGCATATGCGGCCAGCAGGTCGCGCATAGCGGATTCCAGCGCGGCCAGCCGGGTCTCGGTGTTCGGGAGCTTTGCTTGCTGCTCTGCCTTTTCGCGGGCAGCGGCCTGTTCGGCCAGCTCGTCCGCCGTGTACAGGATGTACCGCTGCACATCCACCTCTTCGTCGTAGGCGTCTTTTGCGGCCACGCCGGGCACATCCACCACCTTGCGGACATCACGGCCTTTTTCACGACCATCTGCGTCATAGTAGATTGCAGGAGTTCCGTCCGGCAAGGTTTCGGTCTCGTAGTGACTGACCTCTTCCACGCCCTCTACAGCATCGTGGTGGATGGTCTGGGTCTCAGGCTTGAGGTAGCCGAGGGTCAGGTCAGGGTTGGCGATTTCTACGCCACCAATGTCAATAATACGCATAGATTAACTCCTTTCAGGCAATGCGCCGCCAGATGTACATACAGTATGCCGGGGGTTGGACGGTATTGGATGCGCCGTAGATAGGATTGGAGAGAGCAGCGTCAAAATTAATACTATCATTGGTTCCAGAAGCGTTGCCTGTCCAAGAAGCACCATTTTTTGTATACTGAAAAGCTCCAGTAGGATAAGCTTTTTCGCCTTTACTAACATATACAGGTATACTAAAGCTACCCATGACATTCGGCAGTCCTGCCTTTACCGTCGTTCCTGCCGGATGCGCATCACTTGCGCCCCAGATGGTGCAATCTTTAATCCGCTCCCATGTGCCGCCAAAAAGCTCGGCAGGGCTGGTGGGGTTTTCGCTGATGTACAGACTGCCCACGGGGTGGTCTCGCTCGACTACCGCCGCAAGGACTTGCTGATAAATAGCATAAGCATCAGGGCCAATGCCGTTTTTGAGTTCTCCTAGTGCCATAGTGCCTCCTTTCAGGCAGTGCGAAGCCAGGTATAAGCGGAGTAGTAGGGAGGAATGTTGTTGTGCGCTTTTCCTTCACCTGCGTATTGCACGCCCGTGTTTCTGCCGAGTGACGATACGAGAAGATCACTACTTGTGTCCGGGGCATAATCTGTGTAAACAACAGTTCCTTCACGCTTATTCATTAAACCAAGCCAATCATGTTTATGCCGCGGCATTTCTTTAATCGTCAGTGCAACTTCGGCCTCGCCTCCCGTACTCCCTGCCGGGTAGGTATCACTTGCACCCATGATAAATCTGTCTTTGATTCGTTCCCATGTGCCGCCGCCAAATGTCACAGCCGGGTTTTCCGGGCTAATAGTCTGATAAATACTACCAACAGGATGCGCCGCAAGCAGGAAATTGGAATAGATAGAGCCATCGCCATAAAACTGGCCACTATACTTGATGGGATACCACCGTGCGGAAATTTCCGCTGTCGGGATGTTGTGTGCACGAATACGGATAGCTCCGGCGCGAGTTTCCGGGTTTACAAGCATAGCTTTACCGGCTACGTCTGCGCTTGCAGGGTCAATGCTGACCGATACCACAGTCGTGGACGTGACATCTGCTGTAATGTCGATGTAGTACGGATACTCTGCAACTTCTGTGTCCGTTTTCCATCCAGTGGTCGGGATAGAAAGGTCATGCGGAACAACAGAGTCGGCTTTGCCTGCCAGAGCATCACCTGTGGCCTTTGCGTCGGCAGGGGCGTTTTCGATGCTGAGGGTTTTGTCGGTGTTTGCTTTTGCGCCTGCCTCTTCTGAGTATTTCTTTGCGTTGGCTTCACTGGTTGCGGCGGCAGATGCACTGGATGCAGAAGCCTCAGCGGACGCAGCGGATTTGCCAGCTTTTGTGGTGGCAATTCCAGCCTGTTCAGTAGCAGTATCGGCAGAAGCAGAAGCCTCGTCCGCTTTCTGCTTTGCGTTGGCTGCGCTTGTTTCTGCACTCTTTCGGGCCGCTTCGACCGCTTTGATCCAGTCCTCTTCTGTGCCAACATAGCCATACTTCACAGCGATGGCATAGGCACTATAAGGGCCGATTTCGATTCTTTTGCTCATTCAAACGTCACCTCCAAAATTCCAGAGCCGTTGTCTTGCATATTTACTTCGGTCAAGCTGTCGCTTTTGACCATATAAAGAATGCCATTCTCCTGTTCAAAGTCCATCCAACCGCCTTTGTTCGCACTCTGTTCCGCAAGACGAGCACTTTCAGCTGAGTTTTCGGCTTGCTTCTGCGATTCCCGTGCGGATGTTTCGGCGTTTACTTCGGACCGCTTTGCGTTCAGTTCTGCTTTTTCAGCAGCAATTCTTGCAACGTCTGCACCAGCAACGTCGCTTAAAGTGTTCAGCGTTTCCGCGTTCATCGGAGTGCCTTCCACTTCTGGCTCGTCGTTTCGAACCAACGTGACAACTTCCGATGTACCGTCAGACTTTTTCATTGTCCACCGGCCCGGATACTTCGCCTTGCGGTCAACAAATACCATAGTAAGGTTCACCTCCGCAGATTGGCTCGTCACAATAGAGCAAATGGTCGTTTGCAATTCGCTCTACCTGAGCCAAAATTTCTTCGATCAAGTTCATGGTCTGATACGTCAGATTATTCATGCTTGCTGGCGTATCGGAGAGATTTCCGGGGCCGCTGCACTTGGCGCGGATATTGGAAATGTTAGAAAGCCATCGGGAAGCATCTGAAACCGTCAGGTATCCGTTTACATCCCAATCAATTTTGACCGAAACAGATGCGTTTAAGATACCCGCAATCTCTTGGATTCCGCTTTCAATGCGGTTGTAATCCGTATAGCTGAGAGCGCCCTTCATGCCAGCGGCCCATTCTGCTTGTTCTGCTTCAGTCCACGTGCCCAGACGGCCTTTTTGGGTCAACTCAGCGGCGCGTTGAACGTCTTCACTTGTCCGGTCAGTAATCCATGTTGCCACTATTATTCACCTCAAATCATCAGATTTCCGGTTGCGTCCACCTCAAGATTGGCCGGAAGCGTAAAGGCGGGGCGAGCAAAAACATTGCCATTGTTTGCCCATACGCTTGCGCTGCCGCCCCGATAGGAACAGCACACAACGCCATGCTCTGCACGTTCTGCGTCGTCTCCGCTCAATCCGTCAGCAGAAGCATTGGTCAATCTGCTGCGCGTCCAGCAATACGAAGTTTCACTGTCGCGGATTTGCTTTGCGGTCGGAAGTGCGCCGCTGCCATCGGGATAGGCATTGTAATTGCCGCTCCCGATGCCAAGTTCTTTTGCAGTCAGCAAGAAAATGCTTTCTGAAGTTTGCTTGCTGAACGCAGTTCTGCCGATTTGATTCTTTACAGCGGCGCTGAACAGGTTTTTGTAATCCCCATTTAACCAGTTTGTGATTTCTGCGGGGCCATCACTGTAAGAAGGAACGTGGAAATAACCATCCTCATTATATCCCTCTCCGTAATGGTAGTTGTTCCAGAAATCGTTGTAACGTCCCCAATAATAAAACCAGCGATTTTCTTGATAATTGCTATCATACAGCCAATATTTCTGGTTCGGGTTTGCGTCAACCTTGTTGAAGCGGAGCTTCCTGAACCCGTATCTGCGGACGAACAGGGTTCGACCGGCACCGTTGTGGTCAGAAAGGTAATTATGCTGCGCAAGGATGAAATCGACCGCCGCACCATTTTCCACAATTTTGACAATCGCACCGTCAGGAAGATTGGAAAGTGCAGAAGACTGGGTGGATACGTTCAAGCTTGCAGATTCGCCGAATGCACTAGCTGTAACAGTAGCACTGCCTTTGGAATTCCACCAGACGCGGCAAGTGGAAACACCACCACTGTTGCTGAGAACTTGCAGACGAACAGCGCCGCTGCTTGTGCTCCAATTGATGCTTGGAGCACTCGGAACAGTCGGGTGGAAGGTTGCGGTAACGTCGGTGTACTGACTCCAAGAAAGGTTTGCCGAACTCTGACTAATCGTAATGTAAGGCTCTTCTGCGGTCACCTGACAAGATGCAGAAGAATTGCCAGCGCTTGCAGTGACGGTAGCGGTTCCTTTATGCGCATACGAAACGCGACAGGTGGAAACGCCGTCAATGTTGGTCAAAACGTCAAAGTGCACGATGTTAGCAGGGGACGCGCTCCAACCGATAGCCGGAGAATCCATAGACGCATGGGTTAACCGTGCCGTCAAGATGCGTGAGTCGGCGTATTGAAAAGAAAAAGAACTTTGATCGAGGGAGATAGAAGCAATATCCGAAAGCATATAGCCTTCCAACGTGCCCTTAAAGCAGCCGTTGAAAGTGTATTTCACATTTGTGGCGAACACCTCCGACGCATAGCCGAAACTGTGGTTGAGTTTTACATGGTCGAGCGCGTCAATGTGAGGACTGGCTCGATACTCCAAACTCGCTTTCTTTCGCGTGGAGAGGATAGAGTAAGCTTCCGTCATGGAATTCTTGCTCTTTTCCAAAATGGAATCATTCAGCAAGGAATTGCTGACGGACTGCGTAACACCGTCGATGTTTGAGTTGCTTGGATAAAGGCGCGTTGTATTGTTGACGCTACAAGAGACATCTTTCAATCGAGACGCAAACGTGATCTCTGGCCACTGATAATTGTTCATGGGGTCGATTTCATAGACCTCAGAAGAGGAACCGGAAAAGAACGTAGGCCGTTCGATGCGAATTTCGCCCTCGCGAGTTTGGTACAAGACCATGCCCGCCGCATTTGCCGCCATCTGCAAGATGTCGGAGTTCTTATACGACGAATTGCTTTCTTTGCTGATGTCTACCGGGTAATCTTTCAGTTCATCAGAAATGGAATAGGATACGGTGTTTTCCGGGAGCTGAGAAAGTGCATCGACGCACATGTCGTACAATGTGCCGCTCTTTCTGCCAACATAAGCGGAACTCATCAAGAAGCCAAGGGCATCACGAGCAACGAAGGAAGCTTCGATGCCGTTTGAAGGAACGCTCCATTCGGACATAAAGAACCGGCCACCGTTAATCCATTCGGTCGTACCGTCAACATCCATGCCGTAGCTGACCGTGACAAGCTGGCGCTCATAAAGGTATCGGTACATGCCTTGCGGATTCAGCGGGTTCCAAGTCTGCTGACTATTATCCAGAGAAAACGAAACGCTGTCTTTGGAAAGCTGACCGGATATCGGGTCTCGGTTCGATTCATGAGAATAGGAAATCAGATTTTCCTTCTCATACGTGAGGCGGAAGCCAACCATGAACCATTCGATTCTTGCTCTCCGGTTAGGCACACACCAAGATAAAACCTCAAGGGTAATCGAATCATACCCGGAAATCTCCCACTCAACTTCGCATCGAATGTCTGTGTTGTCGGAAACGGTGATGGTTCCGATTTGTGTGCTGCCAGAATACGCAGTCAGCTTGAAGCTTTTGGCGCATTCGTTCAAGGTATTAGACCACAAAATCGTTACGCCGGGAATTGGTCGAACGTGAAGTTTGCTGAATGTAAAAGTCAACTTAGGATGGTACGAATCGGATACAACATAACGGCTGACATATCCTGCATCAGCCGCAGAAGAGCCGGAAGCAGGGGGAAGGATAAACGTTCCGTTCAGAAGATGGAGATTCGGTTCTCCGGTCGCATACTTTGCAATCGAACGTTTATCGTTTTCGGATGTAATGCCGGAAACATTGCTGAACGGCGTTTGACTGTCGGTGCTTGCAGAAGCGTCTTTTTGGACGCCCGGCTCTGTACTGTCATAGGAAATCTTGATAAACGTTTCAGGAACAAGGGTTTCGCTGAACTTGTTCAGCCATTTTTGAGAAGGATGTTCCATGCGTTAAACCTCCATCAGACTTCGATCAGTGCCAATTTGCATCCAGCCCAGCCCATTACATTTCCGCTGTTTGGGCTTCTCCTCCACATACCGGACGTGCGGTCAGACACATACATCTGCCGCGTTTCGTAAGTGTTTGTCGCTTGATTCAAGAATCGAACGGAGCAATAAAAGTTTCTTGTAAACAGTCCAAGGACGGTTGCCCACTGGGCGGCGGTCAGGTAGTTCCACGACATTGAAATCTTTGCAACATCGTGCCGCACGACAGCTCCGACCACTTTTCCTTGAGTATTTCGTCCAGAATCCACAATCGTACTTGTGGTGGCTTCATAAGAGGACGGTTCAGGCAGCGCCGTGCCGTTCACTGTGACCAGTGCTGGAATATTTGCCATAGAACCGTAACCTCCTTAATAGCTGTATGCTTCCGTGCCCATCAGGGACATTCCGCGATCACTCTGCCGCTTTTCGACAGCAGAGGTGATTTCCTTTCCGTCGAGATAAACCCGAACGGTAAAGTTTCCGTTGTCCGTGTCGCCGAAACCGGATTCCTGCAAAGCGGAAACGAAGCCTTCCTTTACCGCGTCGCGCAGTTCAGACGGGGTAAGCTCTGCCGACCGGGTATAACTGCTAGAAGAATACGAACCGGAGCCAGACGCCTGTTCGTATTCGCTGGTTCCCGGAACACTGGAATAATCCAAGTTTCCAGAAGCGAGAGAATCAACAGAAGAACTGTTTTCACGCGCCGCTGCAATCTTGTCCGCATACTCGAACAGCGGGTTCTTGACGTAATCAATCTGTCCGCCCCAGAGCTGAGCAACGAGATTGTAGGCTCCAATCATGATGTTTACGCCGTTGATGAACCCCTGCACAAGTGTGCCGAGCAGACGCACGATGCCTTCGAAAATGTAGGACAGGAAATCCTTCAAACCACCCCACACAGAAGAAATTCCACCGGCAACGTCGCTGTTTGTTCCGGCAAGGCCGAAAAGTGCGCCAACCAGCATCCCGATCAGAGAAATCACAAACAGAATGGGGTTTGCGTCCATCGCTACGTTCAAGCCGGTCTGTGCAGTCGTGGCGGCAACGGTCGAAGGAACCAGTTGCCCAATGAAGCTCGATGCCATACCGGCAATGTTGTTCCAAACGCCGCTCAGGTTGCTTGTCAGCCAAGTAAGGCTGTTTTCTGCAATGGATTTGATTTGCGCGCGCTGTTCGTCATCCATCGCATGATAGAAATAGGACGCCGCCCACTTGCCGAGAGACTGCAAGTCGCCCTTCTCAATAGCCGCGCCAAGCGTCTGCATACTGCCTAAGAAATCAGTCTGCAAACTCTGGTCAATCTGCTGCCACTGGGTATCCAGACCGTTCAGGAAGCCGGTGACGTAGTTGCTGGCCTGAGCGGAACCGGCGTTAATCAGCTCATTGCCTTTCTCTTGCACAGCGTCCACAACGCCCTGCATTGCAGTGGTGACGTAGGGGACGGCCGCAGTGATGCCATTGGCAAGGCCCTGGTCAATGTAACCGCCGTAACGAGCAAATAAGGCAGAAGGGGAGTGGATTTCGGTATCGGTGGTAAACTTGTCGATGATAGCTTTGGCAAGGCCGCCAACGGTTTTCTTGGCATTTTCAATGCCTTGATTGATACCGTTAATCAAGCCTTGAACGATGTTTTTGCCAAAATCGAGCATTTTCTTAGGGATTGCAGCAACCGTCTGAACCATGCTGTCCCAAGATTTGTCCCAATTCTCCTTAAAGCCAGTCCACTTCTGGTTCCACCACTCGCCAACACCAACAAACCATTGCTTCAAATCGGCGCTTGCTTGATCTAGCCCATCCTTTGCGGAACTGACAGCATTTTTTAAGCTGTCCCAAGATTTCCCAAAGTTTTCCTTGAACCCTTCCCACTTCTGGTTCCACCACTCATTGAGAGCTTCGAGCTTTTCGTTGAATGTGTATCGGAAAATCTCAAACGTAGAATCGATGCCTTGCTCAGCCATATTGATTTCATCGTCAGAAAATCCAAGATTCTTCAAACGATAATGAATCGCAAGGGTAGTGTAGCCTGCATCTTCGTAACGCTTGATATAATCTTCAACGTCTTTGATGCGGTCTTTTTCGCCAAAAGTTATGCCGAGCTGCTCCAAAACAATGCCGACGCCAACACCCAAAACAAGCGCTGCACCAGCAACAGGAGCCGAAGCGCCAGCAGCTAAAGCGAGTGTAACACCAGCCAGACCGCCAGCGGCGGCGGTCAAAGCAGTCAATAAAGCATCAATAGCATCACCGGGCTTGATAGAGCCGCCTTTTGTACCACCATAGGTGATAGCAGACAAAGCAAGCAAAGCACCGACCGAAAGGCCAAGCGAAAAACCGGTTGCTGTTTTAGTAAATACCGCGCCAGCGATTCCAGTTGTTACGGCTGCACTGATTCCTTGAAGCCAAACAGACGCATCAGTAGCTTTTACAACGCCTTCAGACAAGTTTGTCTTGATGGACTCAAGCTGCACAACTGCGCTTACAACAAGTGCGAGAGAAGCACCTTCCGGCCCCAGCAAAGCATAGCCACCAATCGCTGCGGCTGCAGCCGTGAGCCATTCACCAAACAATTTTGTCGTGTCACCGGTTTTTAGGAAACTATCGGAAAGTTTTTGCGTAACGGCCCACTCCACGACAAGAATTGCAATCATGGCAGCGGCTTTTTGAATGCCGTTCATTCCGTCAATAACTTGCCCAATCTGCTTAATGAATTTGCTAAGTTCCCACAAGGCAAATGCCGCAGTTACAGCTTCAATCGCAGGAAGCAAGCCGCGAATCTTCTCTTTGATTTCGTCCACAGACGTGCCGACGTAGTCCTTGAACATATCGTAGCCGGACAGGTCAACGTCACCCAAAATGTTGCCAGCAGATGCACCGCTACCGGAGCCGGAGCTGCCTTGTGTGGGGTCGATGATGTTCAGTTCATCAAAGCCCATCGTGTAGTCCTTGAGAGCTTTGGCGGCTTTCTTGGTGGATGCAGCCGTGTCATCCATTGCGTCACCGATGCCACCAACGCTGTCAGCGCTCTTGGTGAAATCAGTGAACACAACCTTCACGCCCATCAGCTTGGCAACCCACTCAACAAACTCCCGAATGAGCTGTACGGCAGCAATCAACGGGGGAAGAATGGATTTCAGAGCAGGGTAGAGCAGAGAACCAACGGACTTTGCCAGCATATCCAACTGGGCTTTCAGAATTTTAATCTGGTTTGCCGGGCTGTTGATGGTCTGCGCAAGATTGCCCTGAATGTTGGTGGTCTGCTTCATAATGGCAATGTAGCGAAGCACTGCCTTGTCAGCCTGAGACAGACTAGAAACCTGTTTGTTAAAGCCCAATGCGAGAAGTTCCTGCTGCAACCGTGCCTGAGTCAGGTCAACACCCAAACGGCGAATAGGCTCAATCTCACCAGAGATGGCAGACGACATTGCAGTAAAGGTTTCGGAAACATCTTTGTTCCAGTAAGATGCCTCGTCATAGGCAAGCTGGGTCAGGTTCTTAGACAGAACGTACGCCTTGTCACTGGTAAGACCAAACGAAGTGCCTAAGCTTTGAATGGTAGCCATGTAGGTCATTGCTTTGGTCGGGTCAACGCCAAGCAAGCCCTGCATCTTGCTAATAAGCGTGTCGGCTTCACCGCTCAAATTGCCCATAGCATTATGAAACAGGTCTGTCGCTTCGTAGAAGTCATTGAACTTCGCAACAGCGTTGCCAAGATATTCAGCAATGGCTTTCAGCGAGACTAATTTCGCCATGTTCCGCATAAAGCCGTTCATCTGGTTCGACAGACTGAGATAGCTCTTGCGCTGCTTCTCGTTAGCTGCGGTCACACGGTTTGCCTGCGTGACGACCTTGCTCAACTGCGGGGGCAGCTTTGCAAAGGCGTTGCCTACCTTGTCAAGCTGAGATGCAAGGGGAGTGAGAGCAGCGGAAATCTTCTGGCAGGAGCTTGCAAAGGAATCAAGGTCGGTCGCTTTCAGCTTGTCGGTCAGGTCAGGCACCTTGCCAATCGCATTGAAAGCACTGCCAAGAGCCTTGAGGTTTGATGCGTCCAAAATAGACAGAGGGGCCAGAGCGTTGGTGAGCTGAGTGATGCTGCCAGACATGGAGTAGAAATCCACACCGTTTAAGCCAGACACAGCCGCAGGAATCTTCTTAATTGCATTCACAACCGTGTTGATGCTCTTTGCGCTTGCGGTCGTGTTGACGTTGGAAAGACCGTTCAGAAAGCTGGTGATTTTATCCAGCCCGGACATTCCAGCAGAAGCCTGCTTTAGAGCCGCAATAGAACCAGCCAGCCTGTCAAGGCTGTTTACAACCTTTGTGACATTGCCCTTTGTCCGCAAATTAGAAATGGCAGTAGCGAGCTTGTCAATATTAAGCTCCGCATCATGCGATTCCGCAGAAATCTCTACGGATAAGCTCGTAATATCAACATCAGCCATCACTACCACCATCACTTTCCATCATAGAGAACATCATTCTCTTGATTCGCTCCTGCGCCTCAACTGCGCGTTGGTATTCATACTCTTCTTTCTCCTTTTGGGTAAGGGGAATCGGTCTGTCCATATACTTGATGGGTTTAGACCCTTTCTTTCGGAACATATTGCCAACCGTAGAGGAAAGCGCAGATGCCATGTAGAAGCCGTTTCTCCACGCTTCGGCGTTGGTTCTGCGTTCTCGCAGCTCCTCTGCGTCACGGTAGACCTTTGCCAGCCAGACATCGCCGTGCCAGAACTGATCGTAAGTCATGCCAATGGAGATGTAATAGGCTTCTACATCGTGGAACAGTTTGGAGAAGGAGAATGGCTCTCCCTCTCCGTCTGTTTCCTGAGATTGTGCGGTTACACAATCTCCCACGTTGCGTTTTTTGCGGTCTTGTCCTCAGTGTCAGTTGCCAGCAGAGACTTGGAAGCATCCATGAACATCTCAAGCAGAATGCCCATCAGGTCTTCCTTCTCCTCGATGTGCTGGAACATCTCGTCAACAACCTTGCGCTTAATGCCCTTGTTTCGGGCGATGAAAGCACCGTAGAACAGAGCACGAGAGTTGGACAGCAGATTGGTCATCTGGGTATACTGACCAATCTGAAAGCCCGCACGTTCGGTAGCTTCCACGCTGTCACGAGTGAAAGTCAGCTCATAAGTGTTCTTGCCATCGGGGGAATGAAAGTTGATAACCTTAGCAGCCATAATAAATGCTCTCCTTTATAAATAGGGGCAGAACCAAATCCGTTGTTCAGTTCTGCCCGGTTTGATTGATTCGATTTTTGCGGTTTAGCCGCCAGTGACGGTCAGGGTCTCGCTGAACTCAGGCTTCTTGGTGAAGATGCAGTTGATGGTCATTTCAACAACCTCGTCCACGCCGAAGCCAGACAGACCGACCTGGTGCATACCCTGCCAAGTGAAGCCGGAGCCGTCCTGCATCTTCAGAGCGTAATACTTCACGGCGTTGCTCTCGGAAGTCTCATCGTAGCCAGCTTCCTTGACCTTCTTGTAGTCATCCTTGTTGTAGTTGGCGGTGAAGGACTTGGTATCAGACTGGATGATGCCAAAGATGTTGACCTGCATAGGGTCAGACAGGGTGGTTGCGTCCAAAAGGTTTGGCTCAGAGATCAGGTCAGGCACATCCTTGATGTCGCACAGCTTCGTCAGAGCGGTTGCGCTGTCGCCACAATACAGGGTTGTATTCAGACCGGAGATAGCAGTACTCATAGAATGTTTACCTCCTTAATTTCGGTAAATCATTCCGTCCTCTCCGATTGTTGCCCCGTAGCTGCAATCAATCCGATAGACGGAATTGTTATACAGCCCATTCAATGGGGCAAACGACTTGCGATGAAAGTTAAGTGATTCAAGAACAGAATCCACGATTCCTGTGATAGAACGGGCTTCTGCAATGCGTCCGGTTTCCTTGTTGGAGTAGACACGGACGCGAAGGGAAACGGCAGCATACTTGCTATGCCCGGCAGAATCAATGTGTACAGGCAGATTACTGTTTTCCTCTATCTGCACACACGGAAACTTCTTGACGTTGCTGTCGTTGATTTCACCAGTAACGAAAATGCCTGGCACTTGCTTTCGTAGTTCCGTAGCAACAGCCGTGAAGATAGAATTGAAATAATCAATCAACTACTCCAAACCTCCCTCCACGTTGTTTCGACCTGAGAAGCCATCTCTTCAACAGCGCCCCACATAGCCATAGCTGCATCGTTACCACTGGTGTAGTTCAGCTGACCTTTGCCGTCTACTTCCTTGACAGGAGTACCGGCATTGCCAGATTCGCCGTAGTAGTACCAGCGCTTGTGCTTTCCGTTCTCTTTACCGTATGTGCCGTGTTCTCCCACACCATTGGGAAGTTCACCGCCATAAGCAGAGTGCATAAAGCCAGTACCAAACTCAATGAACGCAACCGCTTTGCCGTGCGCCACGATCGCAAAGCCATTTGGCGTTTGCACCGGGTCGTGTTCAACAGCTACGTCATTGTCGCCAGCATACTGTGCGTTAGCGAACCGCACCGTTGCAACATCAATGCCTTTTTGTGCAAGTGCTTTCGCAAACTCCTGAGCCTTTTGGTTCAGGGTGGCTTTGTAAACCTGTATCTGACGTTCCGCATCACGAAGTCCGGCATCGCTCAACCTCACTTTAATTTTCATTCGCAGTCACCTCTTTCAGCGCATACAACGTGTCCGTAATATGCTCTGCGACTTTGACTACTTTGTAGTTAAAGGGCTTTGAGATGTCCGTTTGAAACCAGACGTGTGTGCCTTCATAAAGCGGGGTATTGCGCTTCTTGCTGGACGAACTGACAACGTAGCTATAATCCGTGAACGCACCGAAAGGGCTTGCTTCAGCAGAGCCAGTAGGCGGGCTGATGTTCAGCATCAGCTTTGCGGGGGCACTCCACGTCTGCGATGTCTCACCGGTTTCGTTGCCCCATTCGTCCACAACAGGCGTTTTCTCGCCGACCGGGTTTGAGTACCACAATGGGCGTTTATCCAGCGGGCTACCATTGAACATCAGCCGATAACACCTACTCTCGGAACTACTTCGTTCAGCAGGGACTGCGCCACATCGGAGCTTTCCCACACACGAGTAATGCCGTTGTTGGTGTAGCTCGTCTGTCCGTTTGCGCCGATATGGTTATACAGTTCCGCTGCAATGCGTATCTGCAACGACTGATACTGCGAGGGCAACTCGTCCGGTCTGTTGCCGAATGGGTAGCCCTGTGCAAATATCTTGTCTTTGGCGAAATCAAGCAGCAGGTCGAAGAGTGGGTAGTCCTCATCCGTGACTTCACGGTCAAGTGCGGGGGCGATGTACTGTCCCAGCTTGACTGCCGCTTCGGAATACTGGTCTCCCATGCTGCTTTCCTCCTTTCGCCTTAGTAAGCCTTGATGCAGTACACAGCGTCCATGCGCTCAAAAGACGGCAGGACGATTTCAGAAGCGTAGACGTTGGCGTTGACCGGGTGAATGGTCAGCTCGGTGGTGATAGCAACGCCAGTGTTCACGATGGACACGGATGCACCGGACTGACCGGACAGCAGGTCTGCTTCCTCAGGAGTAGTGCCGTACCAAGTGCTGCCCAGAGCACCAGACGGAGCAACCACCACCATGCCATCGGGCAGGTACTTCTCGCTTGCGCTGTACTGGTCTGCCTTGAACATCTTGTCGTACAGATGAATCTTCAGACCGGTTGCAGATTCGATAATCTGCCGTGCTTCGCTGTCCAGCAGAACGGCGTTTGCCTTTGCGGTGACGGTCATGAAGCGATTCTTCACCTCGTCCGCAGCAATCATGTTGCGGAAGGTGGCGGTGTTCATGTACACCTCAGTCACGACCTCACCAACACTTGCCAGAACAGCGTCCTTTGCGGCGTTCAGGTCAGCAATGGGGGTGGCAGTGGTGACGTTCCACTTGGACTTTGCGGCAGAGACTTCCTTGTAGTTAGTAGACTTCCAAGTGCCGTCCGGGTCGTAGTTGTAGGTGTAGTTCACACCGTTTGCCTTGATGGTGATACCGGGAACACCATTGGTGGGAGCCAGAAGCTGCCAGATCATACGCTCAGGTACGATGCGAGCGCCAGTGATAAGCTGTGCGGTGTCATCATACAGACGGTTCATCACGTCACGGGCATAGGGGTCGTTGCTGTCCAGAACACGCAGGATTTCCTGACGGTCTTTCTCGCCCAGATGGTAGCCCTCGCGGAAGAACGGCATCTCGGTCTCATCGAACTTGAAGCCCTCACGGGTGCGGAACGTAGCCTTTGCATCAAATGCGCTGGGCATCAGGGACACGCCAACGCCCTTGTGACCACGCAGCCACTTCAGGTCGAGACCAGCCTTCTTCTTAGCCGGGAACAGTGCGTCAGATGCGAAAGGCATCGCATTGGTGGGGTCATTCGTCCAATAGGCGGCAATCGCAGCCGGGGCAAAGACTTCCTTAAGATTCAGTGCCATGTTGTTTTACCTCCTATTAAGCGTTCACGCTGATGTTGTCACGGCAGAAGATGCCGGGAACGGCGGTCTTGAGTGCCTTGATTGCGTCAGCGTCAAAGGTGAAGCCGGAACTTGCAGCTGCTTTCTTGGTGTCGATAACACCGCGAATCAGCAGTGCGCCGTTCGGATTCTCGTTCGGGTCAACGTCATACAGCAGAATGCCATCGGCGTTGATGGTCTTTGCGCTCTCGCCGGTAACAGCAGCCTTCTTACCAGCCAGCGTCATGGGGTAGCCAGCCTTAACCGCAGTAGATTCGGTCACGGTAAAGGGAATGGCGGTGTAGTCATTGGAAGCAAGGATGGTATCGTTGATTCCGTTGACCGTGTTTCGGGTAAACTTCATGTTTTCCTCCTTGTTAATGGAAAGCACTCATTGCGTCACTCGATGCCTTAGAAGTGTTTGCGTTCTGCTGTGCAAGGCTCTTGGCAAATGCCACACCCTCACTGTCAGAGCCGCCCTTGCCATCCGCACCCGGAGGGGTGGGCATATCCTTGAGCAGAGAAGCCTTGTAAGCGGTGTCGTGGGCGGTCATAAACTCAGACTGGAACTTGAACACCTTGTCCATGTCACCGTCAGCCAGTGCAGATGCAGCCTTGTTGGCAAGCTCAGCGTCATAGCCCTGTGCAACGAACTTCTCACGGTAGGATGCGAGGGTCTTTTCCTTGACGAGGTTTTCCTTGTCGGCAGTCAGGGCTTCAATCTGCTTCTGCATCTCTGCCAGCTTGTCAGCCTGTTCCTGTGCGGCGTTCTCGTCATCGGTGCGCTTTGCCTTAAGCTGCTTTTTGTACTCGGCAGCTTCGCCATTGGCTTTCGTCACGGCGTTACGCAGCTTCTCGACCTCTGCGCTAGGGTCTGCAACCTTTTCAAGCGCAGAAATGATTTCATCGGCGGTCATGCCCTCTTTGTAGGCATCACCAAGCAACACATTGAGTTTCATATCGTTAATTTCCTCCTGCGTTTTTTTACCGTTGCTTCCCTGCAACGCTGCGAAATTTGTATCCCGGCTTCCCTGCCGGAATATATCAGCCCGCTAATGCGGATTGATTCTGAATCATGCGCACAACAGATTGTGTGCGTTCGTCTTAGTAATGAAGTCTTTGACTGTGGCATATTCCCATCCACAATCCACAAGACCGCTTACCAAACATTCCATAGACTGAATAGCCCGAAGCTCTTCTTGCGTGAAGCAATCTCGCAAGTTATCAGATGCTTTGATTTGATATTTCTCACGAAGCTGCGCAGCGTTCATTCCAAACAACACCTTGTAAATAACATTGGTGTATGTAGAATAGGCGTGACCGTGCATCCGCTCGTTTTCAGTAGATTGCTGCAAAGCCTTTGTAAGAGCTTGTCGAACAGCAATGCCTTTTTCGCGCTCAATTAGTTTTCCACGCAATGCGCTTTCCATTGCGTTAAACTGTTTGATGTACGCTTCCTTAAAACGCATTGCGGCATCACCGGTGTAACCCATAACCAGCATGGTAAATCCATCGCGAGTCATGGCATAAGCCGGACGCTTCTCGCCTTTTGTATCCGTATATTCAACGGGCGCAAAATTGCGCTCGTTAAATTCTGAGCTGCACCCAAGCTCCCGAATAGAACGCAACACGTCCTTGTGCGCTTTGCCAAAGGTTTCAGCCACGTCCAAGCTAGAAACAACAGTGCGTTCTTCATGGTTGATTTTTGCGATTTCAACTAACATTTCTATCCATCCTTTCCATTTGTGGATTTTGAATGTTCGGATATATGCAAAGGTTTATTCGCCCTCTGTTTCTTTGTTGGTATCGTCAGGCTGCCCATCTGCCATGTTCCCGGCATTTGTGTCGGTAACATCCTGTTTGGGCTGTTCCTGCGGCTTTGGAGCTTTTCCGTCCTCGCCCAGCTTGCCAGAAGCAATCAGGAAAGGCTTGCTCATTTCATAAGCAGCTTGCGGGTCAGGGAACAGACCGGGCGTAGTGAACGCCAACTGCGGGTCAATTGGCTGTTGAATCATCTGTGCAAAAATCTGAACCTTGCTCTGCTGGTTGTCGTACTGACGGCGGGGCAGTTTAATGTTGATGTCACTTGCCATCAGCTTAGAACCAGCCGTGTCACGCAGGATTTTCAGCATCACAGACAGGCTCTGACGTTCAGCGTACTTGAACATATTCTCGTACTGCTGCGCCCTTGCTTCGGTGTGATTCCAGCCATTGCGGACGATAACTGCGCCCACGTTGTCAGACGTTGCGTTCTCACTGCCGGTGGCACTGGGCATAGCAGTCAGACTGCGGTACACGTTCAACATGGAATCAAGCAAGGTCTGGCTCTGCTGCTGGTCAAGTTCGTTTGCAATCTGCGAGACGGAAGCGGGCAGACCAGAGGTGGATTTCAGGCACATTGCACCAAGTTCTTTCACTTGGTCAAGAGCGTCCTTGTCCACAAGGCAGTTGGTAAACACCATGATGGACTGAATGAACTGCGCCACGCCGTCCAGACGGTTGCTTTCAAGGTCATTGATGGCATCCAGAACAGGGATTGCCGGTTCAAACAAACCCATGCGCTCCGGGTTCAGCTTGTATTCGACCATCGGCAACATTCCGAGGGAGTGATTCTCTGACTTCGTGACCTTGCCGTTGTCGATTTCAAAGTACTGGTTCGGTGTATACACGCAAATCAGGTCGTTGAGGTCGTTCTGATAATTGCGCGGGATGTGCAGCACGTTGGCAATGGGCTTGTGACCGATGCCGGAGTTGTAAATCACATACGCCATGTCCGGGTCGGGAACGTCCACCAGCAGTGGCGTTTCGTCCGGGTAGTTGCCGTTATACCCCTTGTCAGGAAGAACAATGCGGTATCCCTGTCCGCACTCCAACATCCACTGCCAAAGCCGCCGATCAAGCGCGTCCTTGCCCTCATACTGCAAGGCGTTGGACAGGCGAGCGATTTCCTCGCCGTCACCAGTTGCCGTTTCAGACCGCACATAAGAGCAGGGAGTGCCGCTCATGTAGCCTGTGTAAAAGCCCACGCACTCATTGGCGTGGTTCTCTACAATGCGGTTGGTAATTTCAGCGTGGTATTCCTTTGTGCGGTGGAGGACAGGCTGACTGCCCAAGTAGTAGTTGTGCAGGAAACGAATCTCGTTCTTGTTCAGCAGGTGGATAGGCTCTGCCTTGCCCATAACCACTTTCAGCACGTTCTCCCGATTGATTTCCGTCTCCGGCGTTTCAATCGGTCTGCGCCCGGTCAACGGCTCATTCAAGAAGCCATTGACAACCATTTGATACTCAGCCATGTGTTCCTCCTTTCTGGCAAAATAAAAAGCGCAGCAAGACAAACCTGTTAAGGTCTATCTCACTGCGCCAAAACTGCGCTTCAAAAAGCTATTTACTTTTCGGGCGGATGGATGATTTTTACCCATCCTTCCCTTGTGTCTCCTTCGATAACGCCCTTGCACCTGTCGCACTTGAAATGATATCGCCCGTCCACTTCGCCAAGATAGCGGTTGCAGCGGACGTTTTTATAGATTGGATTCTGCCTGATACAAGGGCAACAGATTCTAACTAGCATGAGCGCTCCTTTCATTGGATTTCTGGAAACAGGCTGTTGAGCACAGACCTGTTGGAAGCTACCGGGAAACTGTTCGCGCTTCCGGCTACGCTAGTTAGTTGTCGGAACTAACAATGCAGTTTTCCCGCCTAAAGGAAACCACAAATGGTCACGGATTTCGGATTTGCACCAATGCCTACGTCTTTCAACGTGCAGCTGCCTGACCGCTGCAATCCGTGATAAACCCGGCTTGATTGAACCGTTGCTCTTTGCAATGTGAAAAAACCTAAAGACATTGCATTGAGAGCCGGGAATAACGGAAGAGGTAGTTTCAGGAGAATATCCCATGCAAAGCAAGAGAATCGTTGTGCTGCGTGGTGGGTTTGAACCACCGATTGCTGGCATTGTTAAGCATTGGGGGGCACCAGCATTCTCATCCGGTAGAGAACGCAACTTATAGAAACCTGTGACGAAGAGCGACCGTCGCCACAGGCAAGAAAGGAGCGGTATTCACACAATGAAGGGCCGATGAGCAAAATGACAAAATCTCATCAGCAGAATACCTGACGGAAGTAGCAAGCTTCCTGCTTATATTGTAAAGCAAAATATAGCGGAAAATCAAATTTTTGCTTCCAGACACCGCTACATATAGCACTTTTCTCAAAAAGGCCTCTTGACAGGCTCAATTTTACTGATCCCGTTATACAGTTCATCGGCAAGCTGCGCCAAGCTATCCGGTGCATCATCGTGCGGAACTTTGCCAAGCTGCGTGAACATCGTCACTTGTTCCATGAACGCCTTGTACTCTTTCGACTGATTCTTCTCTTCAAGAAAGTAGAACCGTTTGATGTCCGGCGCATACTGGATGATTCTGGACAGCTTGCTTTGACCACTGGGCGCACGCTGGCTGCGGACAGAACAGTGATAGCCCTGCTGACGAAGCTGGCTATCTACTACGTCACAGTATTCATCACCGCCGTTGTTGGCTTCGCCACGCACCACGTTGATTTTGTGCTGGATGATTTTGCCGACAACCTCTGGTCTGGTCACGGTCTTATCACCGTTGTTGAACACAAGGTCAGGGATGAACACGGCATCGCCGTACACATAGGCAATAGGGCAGGCCGTGAAGTCACCGCCGCCCCATGCAATATCCATGACCATTAGCTTGCGATCGGGCTCACCGTCAGGCAGAACACCGTTGAAATACCGCAGTTCATCGGCAGGGAACAGCAGACCTTCACGCACATAGGGCTTGCCCATGTACTTTGCCCACCATGTTGCATCGTCAATGCTGGCTTTCATATCGGCATAGTAGGCATCATCAAAGCCCACGCCGTAGTCATAGTTGAAGTTGCTGTGTCCGTTCTCGTCCACCGCAGGAATCACACGGAAGCGGTACTTCGGGTTGTCCGCATACTGGTTCTGGATGCGCCCCAGAGGGTCAAGCACGTTCCAGCGTGTACCAACCATCAGTTCCAATGCACCCTGCTTTTTACGGTCTTTCAGCTGGTTCAGGTAGGCATCGTACTTGTTGTTCAGACGCTCAACATTCAGGCTCTCTTCCAAGTCCTCAATCAAGTCATCGCTGTACAGAACGCCGCCCTCACCGATTTCAACAGCACCAGTCAGCGTGCCGCCGATGGAGCGGCAAGTTAGGGTGGGGAAACGCTTTTTGCGGTTCAGGTCAACGCTTTCGTCCTTTGCGCTCTTATCCACAAGCTGAACGTCAGGGAAGATTTTGCCCCAGTTGTAGGTAACAGGGTCAGTGATGATGGACAACACTTCGCCGTAAAAGCCGTTGGTCAGCTTGTCAGAGTGTCCGCTCATAACCGATGCAACGTCAGGGCGGTTGCCCATCAGCCATGTGATGAAAAATATACAAAGAGTTGATTTTCCTGTTCTCGGAGCCATAGAAATCCCCAAGAAATCTACACGATGGAAAAACAAATCCTCTAGGTCATTAACAAGCGTGTGGAGAATACGTCTGCGTGGCTGATAAAACTTTTTATCCGGCGCACGGTTCCATTCAAGGTAGATGCAATAGCTGTCAAACACGTCCTTTGCTTCAAACAGGTACGTTCGTCCAATAATATCATAGACCTTCGCCACGTCCTCGCCTGTTTTCATCTTGCCCATCATGGCTGCACAGACGGAACGCAACTCCCCAGAGTATTTGTAGGCATCAAATCGCTTGTCCTGCGACAGAGCGTCTCTCAGGTTCACCACCGCCTGAAACCAGTCCTCATAGACCTGTGCTTCGGTCGGATTCTGCTTTGCATACGCTTTGATGCTGTCGATAATGGCGATACACTGCTTTGGCTGCATAAAAAAATAGGCACCCCCTACCTAAAAATGTAAAGAGTGCCTACAACTGCACAAAAATCAAATATTCGGTTTTATAATGCGATTTCGGAGAATTTCTTTCTCAAAATCAATTAAAAGAACTGTCCAACCGTTTCTAACCCTTTTTCTACCTTCTTCATTATGCTGTTTTCGGAGAGGTACTCCATACCTTTCAAGGTAATCTGCGGGTGAATCGGCTCTACGATATGCGGGAACTTGTTCGTCAGGTCTTGCGTGTAGACCAGACCGCGAATGAAACCGTTCATTTGCAGTTCAATCATAATCTGCTCCCAATCGGAGACCTTCATCTTCATCGCCTTTGCAGAGATAAGCTCATAGTCAAATTCTTCATCGCCCTTGTGCTTATCCAGCAGTTTGAGAATCTTATAAATGGCATTAAAGTTGTCCATAAGCTACTCCTTTCACTGGTTATATAAAGTCGGCTTCGGCTCTTCATCTCCTAGCATTAGCTTATAGCGGAGATACTTTTCGATAACATCATGTCTTTCTGCCAGTGTGCCGTAAATAAAAACGAAAGCGTCTTTAGCAGCATCGTATTCATCTGGGAAAATGACAATTCCTTCGTTTGCAAAGGTAACGGTGCAGTTTTCCGAATGGCAGGCTTCCAAGAACCGTTTAATTTCAAGGAATCCTCCAAAATCAAGCATAGACCGCAGTGTAATGCTGCCATTCTTAACAATCAGTTCTTCTCCCTGCATATTATCCAGCCTTTCTCTGTTCAGCAATCCGATACCATGTCTGGCGGCGTTGGAATTTTTCTGATGCTCATGTGCGGTCTGCAATTTTTAGGCCATTCCTCATAAGGCGTAACATAAGAGGTCTTGTCCGTTCCGGGGAAATAACCATTTTTAGCCCACCATTGAACAATGTGACGTTTTTCTTCTCTAGGTGCTGTTGGGAATGTTAACGCTTCTTTAGGGGTACATCCAATTTCAATTCTCTTGTATGCCTTTGAGGTATTGATGTTATATTCCCTGCACCATTGAGAGCGTGTTTTGGTAACGCCATCAATCGTCCAGCACCCGACTGTATATATAGTGTCCGATTTTTCGTTTACATACTCTGGATTCTTACTTGCACCATCATTGTAAAGCCATTTTTCAATTTCATCAAGAACAGTAAGTTCTTTTTTATGCCGCTCAATCAAATTCCGATACTCTCGCTGAAATGCTGTATCGTCATTAAAATCTTCCGAAAGATGTTTGAGTTCATATATGCCTTTCGGTGAAAGCATATCCTTTTCGTTCGTGAGATTATATCCGTCCATCTGGCATTTCCAAATCGCCATTTTCTCAACTTCAAGTGCTATTTTTCTTGTACTCCATTTAGACAGAATCACAATTTTGGAATCGCAGCTTTGATAACGCTTTAAGAAATTTTGGTTCCGATTCTTCTTGTCCATTATGCGAGTTTCGTTGCCCATTCCAACGTAGTATATGTCTCCATTGCTATCAACGAACAGGTATACTAAAAATTGTCCAACTTCGTATAATTCATCCGAATGGTCAACTGCAAAGTTAAAAACGTAACCCTTTTCTAGGTCATTTTCAACAACTGCTCTCATGTCATAATCCGTCTTTCGGACTTCATCCATGAAATCTTTCCTTGCCTTTGCTCCAGCGTAACGCATCCAATTCGTAACCATTGAAGAAAGTCCAAACCAATCAATTTCATTGTAATCCATAAATTCTGCCTTTCTGTCGATTGTGTATTGCCACACCTCAACAGAAATGGTATAATACTCATGTACTATCATCCTGTTGAGGGATTGGTGGTCTTTTGTTTGTAGCAGCGGCTTGTGGTGAGCCGCTGCTTTTTTATTTGTCGTTTTTATTGACGTATTTGCGGGTGGTGGCCGCATCGGTGATTCCGTACTTCTCACGGTATTCTTTGACTTTGCGCCAGAACGTAGTAGGCTTTAGCCCAAGTTCGTTCATCATAATCTTAGGCGTGCTTTTTCCATTCTGCCAATCATTGTAAAGATGACGGAACTTTTCTTCATCCACCTCGACAGGCTTACGGCCTTTGTATTTACCTTCTGCCTTTGCAATCTCAATGCCTTCACGCTGTCTCGCCAGCATTGTTTCTCGCTCAAGCTGTGCCATCGCAGCAAAAATCGTCATCATAAACACACCGTTTGGAGTGGAAGTGTCGATGCTTTCTTTCTGGCTGACAAACTTGACCTTCTTCTTGTCAAGTTCTTCCATAATGCTTAACAAGTCTTTTGTAGAACGCGCCAACCGACTAATGCTTTCAACAACAAGGGTATCACCCTCACGAACAAAAGAAAGCATTTCTTGAAGCTGGGGACGGTCGGTATTTTTTCCGCTCATTTTGTCCATAAATACCTTTTCGACACCAAGCTGTTCCATGATAACTTCCTGACGAGCTGTATTTTGCTCAGCCGTTGAAACTCTCACATAACCAACTTTCATTTTTACTCCCTCTCTTTCTGCTCCCATTATACACTATTTTGGTAGTACTGTCAACACATTTTTGGTAGTACTTACATGATTCTCTTGATTTTTATTATATATAAATATACTCTAGTATGTATTTATACATACTAGAGTAGTATAAGGTTGTTTACTTAGTTAATCACAATCAAGTAGAAAAATTTATATAATAAGGAGTAATTCTGCCAAACTTCATTTCCGTAAAACTTTGGGTCTTGACAAGCATATTTTCACGCTTTATACTTGTTCCAGCGAAAGCGAGGTGATAGGCTTGGCAAGACGAGCAGAAACCTCGGAACGTGATAAGCTGCACATGATAAGCACCCGGCTCACAGAGAGCCAGATCGCGAGCATGGAGAGCAGCGCGAAGGCATTGGGCATCTCAAAGGTCGATGTTATCCGCATGGGTATCGAGTGGGTAGCATCCTACGTTGAGAATATCAAGGCATAAAAAAATAAGCTACCAGCCGCAACCACCACGAAGCCACTGATAGCTTATCCACATCACGAAACGAGAACCTGCAACCACCAAGGGGGCAGTCTCCCTTTTCGGAATCTATTATACCAAAAAGGGCTGCTCTCCGCAAGAGTTAGGAGCAAAAAACATGAACTTTCCCACGACAACCGAAGAATTTCTGAAAACCCTCGCACACGGCAAAGAGCCGACCAGCGAGGACAGGGAGTACGCCGAAGCACTGGGTAAACTGTCCGAACTGAACTACCGGGCAGGGTACGAAGCGGGAGCAGCTACAAAAAATTGATGTTATACTGCAAAATTCTGTGTATTATAAATTACATTGCAAAATATAGACACAAGAGAGTTTTCGCAGTATAATATAATTACGCCGAAAGGAGGTGAACGAGTATGACGTACAACAACCCGAATGGTGCGCAGTGTAACGCCAACGTCAGCAAGGAAATGCTGGCAGAGATCAATCACTATTGCACCGTATGCGACCTTAACCGCAGCCAGTTTATGCGCAGAGCCATTTCAGAGTATCTGCAAAACCATCCACTGACCAATGAAAACGAAAAATGATACGCTCGCTAAAGTTTGCCGACCACAGCGAACGTATCATCAAAACTACTGGAACAAGCTGTTCCAGCCTTATTATAGCAGGAATTGGCTTGTTCCGCAAGAACCATAGGAGTTTTTATGGAACAAAAGGTTAAATATGCTATCAATCTTATCAGCGAAAACGGACAGGTTGTTGTGTCCAGCCGTGAAGTAGCAGAACATTTCGGTAAGGAGCACAAAACGGTTTTGCGTTCAATCGAAGAACTGGCGGCACAAAATTGTGCCACCAAATCCATGTTCTACGAAACCACGTTTGAAAATCGCGGAAAACAGTATCCGATGTACCTCATGAACCGTGACGGATTCAGCTTGCTCACGTTTGGCTTTACTGGTAAGGAAGCTCTTGAATGGAAGCTCAAGTACATTGACGCTTTCAATCAGATGGAGCAGAAGCTTACCAACCCGGAGCCGGAATCCACAGAGATGCTGTTGAGCCGCGCTCTGATTGCTGCCAACAGTGTTATCGACACGGAGCGTAAGAAGGTAAAGGCTCTGGAAGCGGAAAACGCCAAGATGAAGCCGGATTCCGACTACGCAAAGGCGATGCTGCTTTCCGATGAAAGCCTGACCACTACGCAGATTGCCATGAACTACGGCCTGACCGCTCGGAAGCTGAACAAGATTCTTGAGGATATGGGCATACAGCACGTTGTGAATAAACAGTGGATTCCGTACAAGAAATATCTTGGCAACGGATACGTTGTCGGGCATCCGATCGAATTGCCAAACGGCAAGACGAAAGAGGTCACTCGCTGGACAAGAGCCGGTCAGAAGTTCATTTACAGCAAACTCAAAGAAGCGGGCTATCTGCCTGTTGGCGAACAGATTAGAATGGAGACGTGCTGATGGACTATTTGAAGGAAGTGTTCCGGTTGCAAGCTGAGAACAAGGAGCATCAAGAAAACTTAAAGAAGTGGTCTGAGGCTCTCGGTCTCGCTCTGTCCATTCTGATGCCGGAAAAGGACAACCTGACAGAAGACGAAAAGAAAGAGCGTGAGAAAATCTATTTCGCCGTAGAATCGTGTGTACAAGGATTCTGTACCAGCAGCCATTCCATCGGCTACAACGATTGTATGCTTGAAATGGCAAAGCACGGAGCGGCACACGAACCGATTATCTATCCAGAGCAGTAAATAGCGTATAAGAAAAGCCAGTGGTTAGAGAACATCTAGCCGCTGGCTTTTGTGTTACATTTGAATTGCTACGACTTCCCACGAAGAATAATTGGAAAGTCCAGAATAGGGGTGAATCTCAAAGTTCTTCGTCTCACCCGGTTGGATGTCCCAGATATAATCAATATCTCCGCACACAGGGACTTCTTCTCCGTTCTCATTCTTCATCTTGTACAGAACGATAACCTTTGCATTTGCCTTGTATGCGCTGTTGTTAGTTACCTTTCCGGTAAATCTCGTTTCATAGCCGCTGCCACGCTTTGAAGTATTGGTGACAGCCAGTTCTCCGGCTCTTAAAACTTCTTTTCCGGCACTCGGCTGATAATTATAATCCTGTGCAGAAACAGACATTTCGATACCAGCAGGGATAGTGCCGTCATACTCGTATGTAAAATATCCGGCATACCAGTAGGAATCATCTTCCGCAACCCAGTCCAGATATTCATCGTCTGTTTTAATCACAGAGCCATCCTCTGCAACGACTGCAATTTCAATGTGAGGGAACCAGACTGCAAGATTTTTGTTGGTATTCTCGATTTCAAGCGCATAAGAAATATAAATCGTGCTGCCGTCACGCCACGCATAAGACCCATGATTCTTAATGCCCAATGGTTCATACTGCGTTGCATTGGTCTGCTCTAGTTCAATAACGCCAGACCATTCATCCGGTTTCTTTGCGGCGATTGCGCTGATTGGCATCGTAAAAGCCAGAGCTGCGGCAAGGATAGCTGAAATAATTTTCTTTTTCATCTTTATGACCACCTTTTCATTCTTTTACGAGTTCTGCGTATTTCATTTGAATCCCCGGCACCTCATCGGTTGTCCAAGTCAAGGCTCTTGTTACCTTTTCCATCCCAGAAAATTCGCCGTATATGACAATTACATCATCTTCCAACAACTTTACGGAGCCTGACGTGCGTTTATCTGTGACAAAATATTCATCGTCCAGATACCATCCATATCCGCTAGTGTCAGTTTGTACACGATATGTTTTAGAACTATTAAGCAAACTGGCATCCATTACTTGCTGGATTTTTGCTTTAACTTTAATTTTCTTGTGAGAGTATCTCTCTGGGTATCTACACAGGTCTTTATAATCTACTTCTACACATTTCGCCTTATATTCATCTTCGCTAAGTTCTACGGTAGATGTGGATTTAGAAGAAGTTTTCTTTTTAGCCGCCGCTTTACTGCTGGCTGCTCTCTTCTCCGATTCTGCTCTAATAGCAGCGTTCCGCTCTTCTTCCTTTGCCTTTTCAGATGCAGACTGTTCCTTTGATGCTGGTTCCTCTTTCTTAGAACTGGCTGCTTCTGCCGCTAAACGCTCGCTTTCTGCCTTTATTGCTGCGTTGCGTTCCTCTTCTGCCTTTTTAGAATCCGCTGCCGCTTGGCTTGCCGCTTCTTCTGCAAGGCGTTTGGATTCCGCATCCCTGCTGGCTGCTGCTTCGCTCTCGGCTTGCTTTTGCCGTTCTACTTCGGCTTTGCTGCTCGCCGCCGCTGCCGATGATGCAGCCTTTTCAATTTCTCTGGCTTCTGATTCTGCCGCTCTTTGAGCTGCTGCCGCCTTATCATAGGGGAGCATCATCCCAACGATAAACAAAACAAAAGCAGCTATCAAGACGAGCAAATCTTTCTTGCAATGATACTTTTCGTGCTTGATAGCGGCTTTTATGAACCCCCATACCACTTTTACAATATAGCAAAAGCAGATGAGCATGAAAGTGATACCAATGTTTCGTGCATCCCTTTCAGAAATGGTGTAGCAGATACCAAAGCCAATATATGCCGCTATCATCCAATACCATATCTTCTTGTTTGGCTTTCCTCTGATTGCGTTGACGGCACAGCAAAAGCTAAGCACAAAACCCGCAAGCATGAGAACAATACCTAGATAGTCCATTTTTGATTCCCCTTTCTTACGGTCAAGTATAGCACAGAACACAGACCCTTTGTAGGGGTCTTTTTGTTTTTGGAAAAATTTTTGGTGGCTGAAAATCCAGCTGCGAATTTTTTGAAGCCTTTTTTATTTTTTCGGTGGTGACGGGACTGACCGGGCGGGGCTGGGCGGTGGCTGTATACCCCTCCGGTGGATACCCCCGCCCCCAGCGCACCCGGACGGGCTGCACCGGTCTGCACTCGATAAAAGACAGGCCGCGCCGGGTAGATCGAGACGGCGGCGGGGCTGGAGGGCTTGCGCCGCTCTATCTTGCGTATTATGGTAGCACTCCCTTTGGCATGGTTTATTGGTAGCAATGTGCACAACTTCGGTTAGATTTATTTTACGTTTCTTGTGGTAGTTATTTACTCCCAAATTATTGACATACCACCCCAAACGGAGTATAATAAAGGCACAAACAAAAGATACACCAAATACCGTTACAAAACAGGAGGACAAAACCATGAAAAAGACCATCGACTATACCGCATTATCCGAGACTATCCGCGCCAAACTCAACGCCCGCCACGACCGCAGCGTATGGGACAAGGCCGTCACGCTGTATGCTCTCGACCTGCTGGACGATGTGCAGGAGGGTGCGGACAACATGGAGCGCTTGCCCCTTGACGGTGCAGAGCTTGAGCGGTGGGCGCTCAACGGTGCAAGCTGCTGGGAGCAGTACAGCAACGGCGGCTGCTCCCTGTGCTATAACGCTGACATTGCCGCCCGTGTCTGCACTCCCTCCGAACTCAAGCGCAAGCACGGCGGGATGAACAACCCCAACAGCCGGGAAACGTGGCTTGATGTGCAAGCCCGCGCACTGTATCAGGCTTGCAACCGTATCCGCTCCATCTGCCGCGTTAACGGCCTGTATTGCAAGGGGGTGCAGTGATATGCTGGTACTTGATGCAAGCCAGTGGGCAGCCCTCTGGTACGTGGGCGGCATGATTTCCGGCGCGCTTGTGATGATTGCATTTCTAAACAGCTAATAAGGAGGGCTGAAAAATGACCACGTTCGAAGAAAAAGTGAACGCATACCGCGAAAACAAGCGGCTCATGGAAGAATTAGAAGCAATGAACGATGCAATCAAGGCGGATATAATTGCAATGATGCAAGGCGCACCGGAGATGGTGCAAGGCACTGCAAAGGCCATTTATAAGGACGTTTCGTCCGTTCGGCTTGACAGCAAGCTTTTACAGGCAGCGCACCCGGACATCTATGCAGAGTGCAGCAAAAAGACCGTTTACAAGCGGTTCAGCGTGGTTTGATGGAGGTATTAACCATGATTTATCCAAATAAAGTATACATTCCTATTGTACATGGATTTGACATTTACGATGTTACAAAATGGGACGTTATAGAAATCAATACCGCAAAAGCCAAAAAGGCACCCGTTCATATTGTGCCGGGTTATGTTCAATATAATGGCTGTATATACAGTGCTATTAACATTTTTTTATCTCCCGCTGACGCGTGGGACTGGGTTCACCTTTTTAGTAGCTATCGCGGCAAAATGTATACCGCCGCAGAGATCGGTAGCATTCGGGAGGTGATCGCAAAATGATTTTTTCCTGTATCCTGTTTTTCTTCTGGTTTTTTAGCGCGCTGTTCAAAGCGTCCAAATAAGAAGCATTCCACCCCGCCCACGCTGGCGGGGCTTTTCTTTTACCTTGCATCCTGACACGGTGCGGGGCTTTTCTTTTGCCCGGATGCAATACAGCCCCATACAAGCGTTTACAGCGCGTTTTGCCGTGTTAATGCAATTATACCGCCCCCGCCACAAAACAGCGCACGGGGCTTTACAGCGGCTTTTCCTGCGATTGCACCCGTTCAAACGCCCACGATACCAGACCGGCAAAAGCGGATATAATACCGCCTGTACCACGCTGGAGGGCATACACGCGCCCGGACGTGCTCAACCGATACCAGATACCACCGCCACGCCCGGACGCTGCACAGGTCAGCACATCCCGTCTATTATAATAAGGTATATAAGGGGGGCAGGGGTGCGCCCTGCTGTGGATCCATGCCAGACTGTGCAGCACATCGCAGACCATGCCAGCCCGGCGGGTCATCTCCTACCGTGTGCGGATCACTGGCAAGTGCTGACACGCTGTCAGCAGTACAAACCCGGCGCACCTGCTGAGGGGTCAGCGGCTCCACCTGTTAATCTGGCAAAGGTCAGCCCGGCGGCTTGCGCTCTGGCACCGGGTCAGCGGTCAAGGCGGGCGATCTGTCACCCTCCACCCGGCGGGGCGGTTCAGCGGCGGGTGGCGCGGAACTATTGGCGGCTTTCGCCGCATCTCTTTTCGGGCTTTCGCCCGATAGCTAATAAAGGTCAGCAATAGTCGTATCGTTCCAACTGGAATAGTCGTATCCAATAGTCGTTGCATAACATCCACAATTATATGTATATATACATAATAGTCGTATGAGAAATAGTCGTAGAATAGTCGTAAAGTCGTCAGATGATCTCCGTTTGAAAGTCCTATATATCGTATAGTAACGAGCTGTCCGCCGATAGTCGCATGGCAATAGTCGTAGCGTTTTCTTACGAACCATCGTCAAATAGTCGTGTATTTTTTGTGTGAAATAGTCGTTCGCCTTTTAGAGAAAGAGAGGTGCGATAGTCGCTAAGTCATCCGACCGCATAAAATTCATAACGCATTGCATATATTCATCAATTTATTCATTCGCTAGTCATACCAAATTCGTATGCCAACGGTACTTATTATAATACACGCTCTCATATCATAGTAACTATCTATGGATTATTCTACTCGAATAGTCGTATCATCCAATTCGGTCTGTTCCTGCTCAATTTAATTCCCAGTAGCGCACTATGGTATTTTAATCAATTCATAGCATTTTGCTAGGAATAGCTATGCAACATTTCTACATATCCAACCAACTACAAAATGAAGTCAATTCTCCATGTACGGAATAGTCGTAGACCATCCACCAATTCGAACCTTACGCCAGCTTTTGCCTACGGTCTGCTCTGCTGGCTAACGGTATAGCTTTTGGAGATAGAGGGTTGTAGGGGGAAAGAACCTTTACAGACGTGGGAAGTCAGACCCATCAGTCTGCTGCTTCTCCTGCTCCCGGTCAATCCACATATCAGCAAAGGCTTTCCAGTTGGTGATAGGCTTTCCAGTCTTTGTCACCCAACCTGTGCCCTCATAGTAGTTCATAAACCTGCTGGCAAGCCTGTTCTCACATCCAGCATCCAAAAAATACTCGCTGACATCCTCAAAGTCCGGCGCAGCGGCGTTACCTGCGGGCGGGTCGCCCGCTTTCCTAATAACTTTTTTTCTTTTCTTTTCTTCTATATTAAGGAGGTGAACGATTGTTCCCCTCACAGGTGAAGTATCGTTCCCCTCAGAGGTGAATGATTGTTCACCTCCCTTTTCGCTTTCAGACGATTCTTCCGGCACTTTGACGTATATCTTATCGGGCTTGTTCTTCCCTTCACGCTTGCGCTCGATCAACCTCACTTCTTCCAGCTCTTTCAGGGACTTCTTGACCCATCGTTCCGTAAATCCAGTATCAACGGCAAGGTCTTTGATGGGATACACGATGTACACTCGCCCTAATTGGTCGGTAAACTTTCCGCTCTTGCTGGCTCTCTGTGACGACCTTGCACGGTTGAACAGATAAACATAAACAATCTTCTCTGTTGGGCTAACGTCAATAGTCGAGAGGAATCGAGGGTAGACCATGTACCCATTGACCTTCGTATTGGCTTTCATGTATTCCATTTTCCCCTCCTGCAATAGTCGCATACTTCTACAATGCGCTCACAGCCCCGTAGAGCCGTGCCAGAGCCGTTTTCTATCTTTAGTCGATAAGTTTGCCGTCTGGCATCAAAAACCGTTTGTAGGGCTTCTGTATGCGTATATGCAAAAGGCTGCCATTGCTGACAGCCTATGCACTTAGATTCCGTATTTGTTTTTAATGCCGCAAGACCACGTTGGACGAATGAACCAGATAGGTCACGCCGTCAATCTTTACTTGCAGCTGGTCGCCCTCGTAATCGTCCCAACTATTCAGCTTGCCCTCGACAATCGTTCCATCAGGCATTTTCAGCTGTGCCCATGAGTAGCTGTACGTCAGGTCTATCACTTGCTTGTTGCATCCAGCCATCAGCATAATGCCCGCCAAAGCGGATACGCATACGGTCAAAATCTTTTTCATAGTCGTTCTCCTTTCGTTACATCCACACGCATTCTTTGAACTGCTGTGTTTCCATCTGGAACGTGATGTCAAGTGACCCCACGTTGCCCTCTTTGTTTTTCTCAAGCGCAAAGTGATAATGCTGCTCTGGCCGCTTTTTCGTGGTCACGTTCTGCGCCAGCAGGATAATAGCATCTGCGTCTTGTTCAATTTGTCCGCTCTCTCGCAGGTCTGCGGCAGTCGGTGGGATTCCCGCTCTTGCTGTCTCTCGATTAAGCTGCGCAAGAGCGACCACCAGCGTTCCTGTAGACTGTGCGAACTCATGCAGTGCCATGCTAATTTCCGTGACGGCACTGTATCGGTCTTTCGCTCCGGCTTGGTGGATAAGCTGCAAATAGTCGATGAACACCACTTTGGCTTGCATCCTGATGGACTGGGTTCTAATCCATCCAACGCTCTTGCCAGCAGCGGAGCGGACGAATAGCGGATATTTCTTGATGTCTGCCAGTCGGTCGAGTTCGTCAATGCTGACGGTCTTGTTCTTGACCGTATGCAGCGGTACGCCTAGTTGGTTTGCGATGATACGAGCATAAAGCGTATCCGGGTCGGTCTCTAGGCTGAAATACGCCACCTTGCGTCCGTTCTTGGCTATTTCACAGGCTAGTTGCAGAGACAATGCGGTTTTACCAGCAGACGGTCTGCCGCCGATCACAACGAAGTTGCCCGGCACAAGATGCAAGTTGTTGTCCAGAACTCTAAGCCCTGTGCTGATATACTCCGGCTTATCATCCAGCTTGCGGATGTAATTGTCTATGCCATCACACATCGGGATGAAATCGCTTCTCTCGCTGTGCAGGTTGATAGCTTCGCCTAGCTGCTCATAGATGCCTGTCAAGTCTGCATATCTGGTTGAGCCGTCAACGATTTTGAACGCAAGCCCTCTGGCTCTGGACAATGCAGCCTGTTCCTTGACGATTCTAGCCCATCCCTGCATCATGTCATGGGTGACGTTGCGGATGAACTCTGCACCGAAGGCATCCAAGCATTCGCCCATAGTCTTCTTGCAATCACCATCGTACCGTCCCATGACTTCTACCGGGTTCCATTTGTCGTTGTGCTCCCAATAGCCACGAATAGCAGCGAATGTATTACGTAGTTCTTCGCAAAAATCATCAGGTTCAAGGTCTTGCATCACATCGGCATACTCCGAGAACGTGAGGACTGCTCCCAGCAGGATGTATTGGGTCTGATTTTCAATATTCACCGCAGAAAGTCTCCCTCGTCAGGCAATTCAGCCATTGTTTGCTGATAGCCACCGTTCCATTCCTTCACGTTACGCATCCAGTTCCGTGCAGCAGCTTTCCAGTCTTTCATAGGCGATTTACCGACCTTCCAGCCATTTGCTGTGAAGTGGTCAACAAACCGCTCTGCTTCTGATTCCATGTATCCCTTATCGGCAAAGTATTCTTTGGCTTGCTCGATAGTCGGTGCTTTGAAGCGTTTGACTTCGTTGGTATTTTTCTTTTCACATTTTTCTTTTTTATCAGATACAGATACAGAATCAGATACAGATAAGCTACCATTCGTATCAGTTGGTATGTTTGGTATACCATTTATACCATTCGTATCCTGTGATACCATTGGTATGCTTTCGTATTTTTTATCGTTCCAACGCTTGTTTATATTTTTCTTGTTTGCTTCTCGTCTGCGCTTATCACGTTCTTCCATCTTCTGCACGTTCATGTCATCGAATGCCTTGACGACTTTCCAGAGCATCCGCATGGCACGGTCGTTGTCGTATGTCGGCTCAAGTCCAGTCTCAACATACTGCGCGTAATTGCGGACGAATGCTCCGAATTCCTCGTCTGTCAGCTCGTCCATCGCATGAACGTGTTCCAACAGAAGAATCATTGACGTTCTCGGCTTGTGTTCCTGCTCCATGTTCAATCCTCTTTGTAGCGTTTGTTCCATGCTTCGATAGCATCTTTGCGTCCATCATGTACGATTTCAATTTCTCCGCTATTGTTCATTTTGAACTCGATTTGATAGCTTTTGTTAGGAATTGTTGTTTTGCATTCAGAGCATCGAATACTAAATTTATACCCGCTCATAAGGTCGCACGAAGAAGTGGTATTAACGAAAAATACAGCTTTCCCGCCGCAGAACGGACATCTCTTGAGTTCTTCCATCTTTAGTCCTCCTCAAAACAAACACTTAGCGTCAGATTCACGCAGCCAGCCTTCGCCCGGAATGTTGACTATCTCATAATACTGCCGTGCAACGTAGATTGTTTTCTGTCCATCCTCAGCGATCAGACCGATAATGAGATAGTTGCCAGCAGCCATAAAGAACCAAGGGTTGCTCTTATACGTCTCGCCCTTCATCCAGTTCTTCATCCTGTTCACGGCTTTTTCAATGTCCTTGTCGGGGCAGTCCGGGTTGTCGTATGCAAAGAAATCCTCAGGAAATTTAAGTTTTTTCACTTTCTGAACCCCTCTCTCGTTCTCATAATTCGCTTGTGCGCCTTAACAGGTCTTGCGCCATTGCCGTAAGCTGGGCGGATATGTTTTGCCTTGATGTACCCGCAAGGCGGCTTCGGGCCGAAATCAAAAAGGCTCAAATCCATAATGATAATGCCAAACTTCTTGTTCTTCATTTTTATCACCTCACACCAATGGATATGCCATCCAATGTGTCACCGTCACATCGTTCGGCAGTCTCTCGCCTATTTCATCCCAGAATTTACCGTCTGCGTAACAGCCTAGAAAGTACGCTGTTGGAGAAATTCCTTGCAACATTTTTCCATCTTTATCATGCCACGTTGTCTTGGTTGCAAGCAACAAAGGTTGCGTCCGCTCTCGTGGCGGTTCGCTTGCTAAATGCCAGAGTGTGTTAGCCATTGTCCTTTACCTCGATAGTCGGCGCTGTGTCGATGTAATCAAGTACATCGTCTAACGACAAGTTTCCTACCGTTCCATTGGTATATTCCTGAATCCATATCTCGATGTTCAGACGCAGTGCATTAGCGTCAATCGGTCTGACTTCCATGTCCTCTCCTTTCAATCTCCTTGCAAACCGCCTTGTAGAACGTATGCCACGTCTCATAGTCGCAGGAATCGCCAAAGTCAAATCCTGTCCGCTTGCGCTCTACAATGTCACGTTCAAAGCATTCCAACGTCTTGTCTGTAAGTTCCGGCAGAGGTGGGATGATGTATCTGCAAATAAGGCTAGGCATATACGACCGTCCAAATATCGTATCGCTTTCCGCTGACAAAAGACGTTTAAGCTGCCCGGTTTTGTACGCTTCTATATGACAAGTCGTGATTTCTTTACCGCACCGTTTGCATCGGTAGGTTCTGTAATCTTTCATTTCTTCTTGCCTTCCTCTCCAATTTCGTAAATGCCCATGCAAATTCCAGTTTTTCCATCGCCACACGGGTGCGGCTGTAAGTTATCTTGGAAAATTTTACGGATTCCGCCATTTTTATAAGCCTTAAACACGACATCAAGATTGGCGTAATCCAAAAATTTTTTTCCATCCCAATACAAAAGCTTCCCACATCGTTTGCATTTACAAACTGTCACATTTTGCATTTTTTCATTCCTTTCTCACACGCTTTCTTCTGTTGAACCGCCCAATCACTCGCTTATACTCTGCATAGCACTCCGGGCACAGATCGCCTGTGTCCCTGCGCCACGCCCAGTCCTTGAAGTATTCGTCAGGGTTCATCACCCTACCGCCCAAAACCGCTCCGCAACGGTCGCACACTCGCTTGTGGTAGATTCCTCTGTCAGTTTGCATATCATCGCCCTTCCACATAACACCAGCTTTGGGGTGGACGCTCTAAGCATTTATTGCAAAAGCGTCTATTCGTTTCGCCCCATTCTTCCACTTGATAGCTGCACCTCACTTTATTAAAATCGCAGACTCCTCTGTTTCCCATGAGAATGCAATACCGCGTAAACTCAAACAAAAATTTTGGATGTTCATACATTTTTACATTAGAAATACTCCATGCCCATCCTTTCTTTCCAACATAATCCAAAATTTCTTTTTTCCTAAGACCAGACATCTCTTCAAATCCTTTCGGCAAGCAGTCTGAATCCGGTGTGATTTCGTATAGATGATTGCAAGTGAACTCTCCGATAACCTTTCCGTCTAATCGCTCCAAGTACCCATTGCACTCTTTGAACCATCCGTTTTTTTCTTTCGTGCAATAAACATAACATTTGAAAGGTTCATCGCCCATATTGGGCTTTGTTTTCCGTATTTCAAGAGTTTTTATGCCAAGAAAAATAAGATTGCACCAACTCGGATTGATGCTCAACAGAACCGATTTCATTTTTTATTCTCCTTCCCAACATCCTTAAACAGGATTTCTTTGTCAGCTTTCCAGTCTTTGATTTTGCACGGAATGTCCGTGCCGGGGACAGTCTTTTTTAGACCATCCATCTGCCAGACGTTCCACGAGATAGTGTCTGCAATGGCATCAATCAGCACAGGCGACATACGATGATTCTCAATCTCATTTCCGAACAGCGAGCGAAAGTTCTCCATCAGCGTGAGAAACAGATTGCACCGTGCCAGAAGTAAGTTATCTCCTTGCCACTCGTAGCCGTATGTACTCATGTAAGCGTTCATAGCGTAATTGAGCCAAAGGCTGTAATCCAAAACTTTCGGGTCTTTGAAGTGTTCCTCTGTTATGGCGTTTAGTTTTCTATCCAGCAGACCAATTCTATCCGGCACGGCAATCATCTGCCCTGTTGTGGTATCGTATCGGCTCGTGAGGAAAGGTGCTTCACCACAGGTGACTTCAAGACAGGTCTTGTTTATGTATTCCTTCCAGTCCTTGCCTACCAAGTCCTTCTCTGCAACGTCCGTCATCTTCTTGCAAACCCAAGTCGGCGTGAATACCTCTGCTTTCTTGCTGGTGCGCTTCTTCTGGTCTGCAAGCCGTTTCTGCACACGAGGAACAAGCTGAACCTTATCCAACTGTTCCAGTGTGATTTCATCCGCAAAGCCTACGCCCAGTTCAGGCGGCGGGTCTGTCGCCCAGATGATGTTCTTGCCTGTCGTGTGGTCTTGCAAGAGGACAGGCAGAAACGTGCGTAGGCAGGGGTCGGAGAAGTCAATCAGTTTTTCCATTGGTCAGCCCTCACCATAATTGTGTTCTTCTCTTTCAGCCAGTCCTTAACGCAGTGGAAACAATGCTCACGATTCTGGCATCGTTCCGGGTCACGGTGCTTGATAAGTTCGCAGATGCCCGGCGTGAAGTTTTCTGTAATGTCCTCGTCCGTCATGGAACGGATGAAATCGCCGTTAGTCATGTTTTTCCTCTTTATGTTCCCCATCAATCAGCTTTTGTTACGACTGTATCTGCCCCATTGACAGTAACCCATCCATGCTTCAGTCTTGCTTCAGCTTCTTTCATCTGAATCAGTTCGGGAGTGATGGATTCCGACACGATACGATTCGATTCTGCTTCTGCCTGTGCTTCGATCACTTTCACATCGGCTTCCGCTTGAGCCTTCACCTTGTCCGTCTCAGCCTGTGCAAGAGCGGTCTGCTTGTTCAGTTCAGCGATTTCAGCGTCCTGCTTTGCCTGTTCTTTCGCTCTAATTTTTTCGGTGAGGGTGTCATCCAACTCTACGTCAATCACAAGTGCGCTTGAAATATTGATTCCGTATTCATTGGTAAGTTTTTCATTCAAATAATTTGTGATTGCGTTGTTTACTTCAGTTTTCTTTTCGGAATAAATGTCCATTACGGAAAACTTCGGGGTAACTTCCTTCACATAAGCAATAATGCTATTTTGAATCCGGCTTTCTACCAGTGTTTCGCCGTCCATTCCGTTAAAACGGCTGTAAAGCTCAACAACACGGTCTGGAATGAAGTTGTAATTTACGGTGAGGTTTACTCCAACCATTCCACCGTTTGCAGGAGCATCAATATGCCAATCTGCGTGTTCCTTTGCGTTGTAATCTGCCGGGTCATCTGAAAAAATAAGCTGTTGCTGACTGATGGGAAATTTGCTAACGTGCTTCATCGGGGAAAGAAAATGCCAGCCCTGCGACAAGGTGTTCTGCTCAACTCCCCGTGCGGAATAAACAACGCCAACATATCCAACAGGTACTCTCTCCAAACACAGCAAAAGAACCACTGCAACAAAAAATGCTGCTACCACAGAAGAAATAATAGTTGCTACCTTTTTCATGTTTTACTCCTTATCGTTAAAATTGTTGATAATCAAAAAAGCGACCGCCCAAGATAACAAGAAGAACACAATAACTTCTTTCATTCTTCTGCCACCTCTCTGTACTCCACGTCAATCCCCTTCGGCAAAGCTGTCTGGTACTTCTGCGCCAACTGTTCTGCGCTCTGAGCATCGCCCAACGGCTGTTCGGGCGGTGCAACGGTGACTTCCACGTTGTCTTTCATGCCGAAATAGTTCTTGGCTCGGAAAATCCACTCTGCGGGGTTCTCCTGACCGTACATTCCGTTGTATGCCCACATGGACTGCATTTGCAGAATCAGTTTAAGGATGTATTTCTGCTGCAAGCTGTCATCACGGCGTTTGCCAGCCATAATTTGCTTCAGGCTCACCCATTCGATGCCCAACACCAGTGCAATCCACTCCACCACAGGGGAGATTCTGGCTTCGATGCAAGCGTCAAAGAAGAAGTCAAGGCGTTGCTGCACTTCAATCGGGTTGTTCATGTCCACGCTCGGAAGGTCGCCAAAATACTTGGCTGCAATCATGCCGATGACTTTCTTGTCCTCTTCATCGCCGATTCTCGACTGCAAATCGCCTGTGTTCATCATCTTTGACTTCTCGATAGCCAACGCCTGTTGCTCCTTTACCTTCTTGCTGACCTGCGATCGAATGCTCTTATTCTTGTTCAAATTCTGTATCCGCTTCTTCTCACGCGCTTTCTCACGCTTCGCAGCGGCTTCCTCTTTTGCCTTTTGCGCTCGCTTCTCACGCTTCTTCTTTTCAGCTTCGGTCAGCGGCGGTCTGCCACGACCACGCTTCGGGGGTGTTGCCAAGAGTTATCACCTCTTCATCTTTGTTTCGATGTTTCTCAGTGCCCGTGCAATCCACAAAACGGAACAGCAGTTGTCCCATTGCCACCACCAAGCGCACTTTTCTTTCTCGCATACGCACCGACCAAGCGGATTGCTGGTCATCTTCATCGGGCAGTAAAGTTCGTTGTCCATCATTTCCACCCCATCATAACAGCCGTACAAACGGCCAGACACACGTTGACGAACAGCCAGACGAGCATTGCCTGACGTTTTTCAAACAGGTTGTCTGCCGCGTTTTTGATTGTCCGTTCGGACTGAACTACTACCGCCAGCAGGACTAGGCAGACCAGCCAGCGAGTTGCAAATTCAAACATTGTTAGCTCCACCTTTCTCTCAACTCTTTTTCGACCTGTTCTGACTTTGCGGTGATATAATCTGCAAACTCGTCAGGGGTCATGTCCTCTTCTTTGAACTTGCCAACCATCTCCCAGTACCTGTCACCGTCCCATCGGCTGGTATCGGTTCATGCAGCGCGGGTTATTGCAAAATCGCTCGCTTCCGATGATGCGCAGCGGCTTCCCGCAGTAGGGGCAGAAGTCCGGGAGCTGCTGTGGCGTGGCATATTCCATGTCTGCCTTTGACGCACCGGTTTGCATCAGCTTAATCACGCAGTAAACGGAACCCGGCCGCGCTGCCGCAATGCAGCTCTGACGTGCTGGGCATTTTGAGCAATCGTACATCGTCACTCCTCCATTTTTGCTCCACAGTTCGGGCAATAGTGATAAAGACGGGGCGCAGCTATCGCTTCACTAGGAAACTTGCATTTCGAGCACACCCAAAAGGCATTGTCGAAGCAAACGCTCTCTTCCCAGTGAGCCACAGGCCGCAGGCTCTCCGGGTCGATGGTAGGAGCGTTTTCAATATTTTTCTTCATGAGAGTAATACCGTCTCGCCAAGCATCGGCTTCTTCTTCACTGTATTGCTTGATTGACCAATTATTTTGGCCAAGTAGCGCATTTGCATCAATCAATCGTTTATTGCTCACTTCTGTTCTCCTTTCAGCCAGTCGTTCAGCTTTGCCATGCAAGAGGGGCAAAGAACGATTAACTCTTCAACATACGGAACCCGAATCATTTTGCCTTCATCGTTTGCACTCACTTTTTGAATCCCGTTCCCATAGATGAAGTCGTATTTAAAGTCGTATGCTTCACCGCAACGGTCACATTTTACGTTCATTCTCTTTCTCCAATCTCTTTAGCAGTCCATCCACGTCATACCGCCAATGGACACGCAGCCTTTTCATTTTGACCTCTATCCCCTCTTGCTCTGCCCACTGCCAAGGGATGCTCTTTCGGCTCTCGTTGTAACGGAACGCTAGAACCTTGCTGGCAGGGATTGCAAAGGTGCGGTTGACTGCCCTGTAATTGACTATCACATGGGCGGTCTGACCGCCGTATCCCATTGCTTCCACCATGTCTGTAATGTGCTTTTCCTTGCGGTACTTGCACTTTGCCTTGTCGTACTTGCCGAACACCTTTTCCAGCGGGATAGAGGGCGTTTCGATAGTTTTCAACTCAAACAGGTGGTTCATCGGGTGACGGTACACAAGGAAGTCGCAGATGTTGTCGATGGAAAAGGACAGGTTCTCGTTGCCGCCGTAGTAGGTGGCGGCACTGTCTTTCAGGCGGTAGCACCAAGCATCGGATGGGACGGATGCCTTGAAGTCTGTTTCAAACTGTTTGCCGGTGTTCATCCATCATCCTCCGATAATGCAGGAATCGGCATCCAGAACCTGACCTCTTCATGTCCGACCTCTTCTACCCACTTACCACCTCTAAATTCTCTTGTTGAAACGCAATCGTTCAAACCCAAAAACTTATATACAGCAAAGTAGATTCCGTCCGCAGTCGGCAGTGCATCCTTCACACTTGTCCACAACTGCATTGCGGTAGGTATGCTTTCCACTGCACTTTCTATCTTTTTCCATTCACATTGATACAGTTCGATGTTAGTTTCATCAAAAATCGCATCACAAACAGCGTCTGCAACAGCATCTGCGTCAATCAGTCTCATCCTCGTTCACCTCTGAATTCACGGAATATGAGTTGCTTTGTCAAAAGGCTTTTCCATTTCCTTCATAATCCGCTTGTGTTCTTCGACCGTCATATTGTTTGGATAGAATTGCTTATCCACGAGTTCAAACGGTTGCATATAGTGGTCGAGAACATCTCGTGCTTCTTTTCGTGCTTTTTCGGCACACATTTCGATGTATTCATCTTCGGTCATGTTGTAATCGGTAATGCAATCGACCACTGAAGAAAACCGACACAGCAAGCCGTTAGGTTGCCTTGCAATAAAAGCTCCCATTTATCGTTCACCTCTAAATTCACTTCCGAGAAACCGCTTCTTGCCACGTTCCCGGTGCTTGTCCTCGTAGTCACGGTGGTACACGCTCTGGCTGTGGTTCAGCTCATACACAAATGCCTTGCGCTCCTCAAAGTCTTTCTTCTCTACCTTGTACTTCTCGCAAGTGTCGTGACAGGCTGTGTGGCGTGATGTGCAGTCGAGACAACAGGTAATCATTCATTTAACCCCACTGTTCTGACATGGCAGCCGCCACGCCAGTGAAAGTTTTTGCTCGGTTTTTAGCTCGGTCAGTTGTAAACATACCCTTATGCTGCTCACTATGCTTATGCGAGTAAGAGCCAGACGGGCACCATGTCGCGGTAGGTTCTACGATGTTTGTCGGATGCAGCGGCGGTACGCCGCGCTCCCACAGTAGCGTTTTCTTGCTGTACGGATGCCCGTATTCGTAGGGCTGGATTGCCTGCGTAGGCTTCGGATAATCAAAAATCTTGCTGGGGGTAGGATTCTCAATCACCACTTTTTCGCAATCTGCTGCCCACACGGCAAGAAAAAGCGCCTTGCCGCACAGTCCCTCATAATACCGGGAAAGATTGAGCTTTCCTCCCTTGTACAAGTGCCTTGCTCCCGCGTTGCTCGTCTTTGTGCAGGGAACAAATGCAATAATCATATCCCAGCGGGGCACATCATGCGTGATTCCGTCCATGGTCACGACCTGCCCCCCCTCAATAGCCTTTAGGCAGTCACCGAGAATATGCCACTCTGGATGCCCGCCGGACGGTTCAATCAAGTCGCACGAGTAGGCTTCGTGACCTTTTGCCCGGAATGCCTTGCAGACCTCCTGTGATTCCTCACAAGCAACTAAAACTTTCATCTTTTCAAACGCCCGTCCAGCCAGATAGCACAGCTCTTATATAAGGTAGGCGGTCAGCACTTCACTTGTCAAAAGGGGAGGCTTCCATCGTCCTCAATCACAGAGAAGTCATCGTTCCCACCCTGCGAGTAGCCGGAGCCAGACCCACCAGCCAGTGTTTTCTTCGGTCTGACCTCATAATCGCCGGAGCGAATCTTGTCCACGCTGGTAAAGCGGTCAACGGTCAGCTTGGTCTTGATGCTGCCATCGTTGCCCATGTACTCCTCCTCACGGAGAACCACGCCGACCAGCTTGCCACGCAGGGTCTTTTCATCGTTGTTGAACTTATAGCCGGGATTGGACTGCTCCACAGCGGTGATAAAGCCCTTGAAGAACGGCAGCGCCTTTTCCTTGTAGCTCTTGATGGTCTTGCCGCCCCATGCCCATTCGCCCTGATTCAGCTTGCCACGCTCGATGAGGGAGGCGGTCTGCTCGCGCCAGTAACCCTTGAACTCGCCCTCTGCGACTTCCCACTCGATGTTCAGACGTTCCTTTGCGGGTTCGTCAATTGCCTTGCAGATACCGGCAACGTAACCGCCAACAGGCAGGTCACGGCGTTCAATGGCTTCCTGTACGTCATTCCAGTTGATATTCTTCATCTGTTACTCTCCTTTGTTCTCCGGCTGAACCGGGATGTTGTAATACTCACGGATGGTCTTGTCTACGGCAGCGAGGTCGTTCTCGATCAGCGCATCGTTGAACATTCCCAGAGGGGTTTTCACGGTGTCCATCCCATCGTTGCGAGTGCTGAACAGGTATCGCCCATCCTGCACAACGGTTTTCAAAACGATAGTGAAGTAGCCTTCGATGCAAACCTTTTCATCCAGCATCTTTCCTACCGTCTTGAATTTTTCTCCGCCGTTTTCTCCGCATTCGCTGTGACCAAAGAAATAGACCACCACATCGTCCGGCAGTTCCTTTGCCCGCATCAGCAGGGTGTTGAAGTTGGCTGCCATGTCTGTGAACTTTTGGTACCCAGCGACCTTTGCGTTCCGCATGAACTCGCCAGTCATAAGGTAGGTGGCATCGTCAATGACGATGGACTTGCGCTTGGTGCTGTGGATTGCAGCATCAATCTTGCCGTAGTCGTTGGTGATATAGGTTTTCATGTTGCTGCGGAACGGCAGCGGTTTGCCAAGCACGTTGATGACCGCCACCTGTTCCGGGTCGAAGTTCCGAAGCGAAGCGGACTTGCCGCTGCCGGAATGACCGTAGACCATTACTAATACTGCCATTTTCTCTTTCCTTTCTCGACTTCATTAGGCTTCATTGTTCTTACTTTGGCTTAACTTGGCTGTACAAAATCAATCTCCCCAGCACAAGGAATCCGCTTCATCCGGGCGCTGCCACTCAGGCTCTTTGTCCGCTCTGGGTGCGAAATAGTAGTCATCGGGCGGCTCAACCACGCCACCAAACCGGTCAAATCGCCCGGAGCAATCGTACATTTCGTTCATACTGTACCTCCAAGTTTCAGAATCTTTTCCTTCATCTCTTCCACAAGGGCTTCCAGTTGAGAGATGACATATTTCATCTTGCTGAAACTGCTTTTTACAGAGTTCCACTGGTCTAGGTCGATTTCGACTGTGTTCCAGCGGTGGCCGCAATTTGCGCAGAGTCTACGGCGGATGATGTTATCATCTTTTGATGTGCTTCGATCAATCGAAGTTTTTTCGCTTCCGCATTCAGGGCATTTCACTGCGTATCCCTCCACTCATTCGTATGGTGAGCGACGCGGTTGATTTTGCGGTTCTGGTTTTCTATACGCTCGTTTTCAGAACTCACTCCAAGGGCACACAGCACAAGCGCAGCGCCTAAGCATCCGAACGACAGAAACGTCCAACCAATCACCTGCGGAATGCTTACGCTTCCCTGAATCGCGTCTCCGCATAAAACCGAAACACAGCCAAACGCGATTCCAACCAAGCACAGAATGTTAGCTTTCAGACTTTTCATTTTTCTTACCTCCAAAGCTAAGAATCCATGCAGATGCCATCACAACCGACGCTGCGATGATTCCCCATGTGGCATTAGCGCCGATCAGCACCATAATATGATGCACCAGCCAGAAGTTCAGCAGGAATGCCGCCAAAACCACTGCCAGCGCTATGCTCCACATCAAAACAATTTCTATAAGTGCTTTCATTTCTATCCCCTTTCGTTTATTTTTTCGCCATTGCCAGTCATGTCTATGCCATGCTTTTGCTCTTCCTTGCTATTCCATTGCTGATCAGAGCCATTTACTGCATATCTATGCCGTAGCAACTCATATCGTGTCAACGCTCCGCTTTGCCTTCGCTAGTCGATACTACGCCTTGCATACATAGCCGTTGCTGCTCTTGTCGAAGCTGATCAATGCCGTTGCTTTGCGCCACATCTCGTGTCAGTTCCATGCCATTCCATTGCTCGTCTGAGCCTTGCTTCGCCATTCCGTTGCAGTACAAGCCGTAGCCGCGCCTTGCCTTTGCATTTTTGAGCCAATCGTCACTATGCCGTTGCCGCTCTCAGCCGTTCTTGGCAACTCCTTTGCTAATCCCATCGCGGCGTTTCCCTGCCATAGCAGTTAGTCGAGAATCTCGTAGTTAAAGCGTCCCTTGCCAGAGTTACGCCACTGGCCAATGCCACGCAGAACGCCATAATCAAGCCATTCGCGAACAGCTTTTTCGTGGGAATCATCCATGCACAGCACCTCAAACTCACAGGTAGAATCAGCAGGAATCTGCTCACTGTTGGCAAGACTTACACGCTCGCCCTGCGCGGTCTGAGCACGCAGCGGGCGCTGGCACTCGGTAATCTCGCCGTTCACATGAATGGGAATCATGCGGGGCTGAACGAAAATCAGGCCGTCAATGACCTTCTTGTAGGCCGTCAGCTTGCCAGATTCGTTCACAGCTTTCTTCTTACCAGTCTCAGTCTTGCCGCCGATTCTGGACAGCATACCACAGGAATCCTTAAAGAAGCCTTTAATCTGGTAGTCGTACAGGATAGGTTCGCCGTTCTCATTGCGAGGGAACACGGTCATGCCTTTGTCAGCTACGGCGTCTGCTCCCAGAGCAGCCACTTCGTCTTCAACAGTTGCTGCGTCAGGAGACTTGCTGGCGATGAACTCGCGGGCAATATTCTGGTTGCTAGGCCAAGTGCCGAGAACCGCTTCGATGAATGTGATTCTTACCTTGATTCTTTTCATTTTTGCTCACTCTTTCTTTCTCAATATGTTCCAGTCTTAATGGCTCACGCTCTTGCCAGCGTTTCTGCCACGGGCTGCTTTTGTTGAAGTTTCTTATCGCCTTTTTCACTGTTTGTTATCCTTCGCTTGCGTTGGATGTGTTCCAGCCGGTCTTTCTCCCGGCTGTGCCAGCGGATTTCCCGCTGACCGTAGTATTTACCGTTCATCGGGTGGGTCTACCTTTCCCTGACTCAGCAACAGGCTGTAATGCCCATAGTTCATTCCAAGCGACTTTGCTTTGTCGTTTATTTGTTTGATACTGTATCTAGGAGGAACCGGTCTTTCCCTTTCTGGTAGCTTGTGCTGCGAACCAACAGGAATGCTCGCTCTTTCAGCTTTCCTCTGACAGTCTTTGTGATACTTCTGATCTGGCGTCTTCTTCACCATCGCCTTGTTGCACCATGCACAGAGGCCCATCACTCGCTCGGTTTTGCCCTTCCGGCGTCTCCATTCAGCTTGCTGTTCAAGCTGAACATCATGAGCACATACAATGCAATATTTTTGATTCGCATTCGGATTCTTCCCAAGCCATGCACCGCATCGAACGCAAAAGTTATGCACTGCGTTCACCGTCTTTCTTTTTGGCTTCCCTGTTGTGCCGTTCAAAGCACTGGTTCAGCATTTTCTCCGTCCACAACACGTTGCTTGCTTCGCTCCGGGACACGCCCGCTGCCATCGCCAGTTTCAACCGACGCTTACGGCTAGGCGCTTTGTAAAAGCACGTCACCAGCACTCACCAGCCTTTTTGATGATGAACGCGGGCACTTCCCTGCCGGTAGCCCGGCACAAGCAGACGCACTTTCCAATCCAGATGTTCCAGTAAAATGGGTCTGTCATACAGAACGTGTTGGAATGGTTTCGACTGTCCTCGTCCAGAATCCACAGTGAGATTGCATTGTCCGCCTTTGACCAGCTGATGCTGTACCCGTCCAAGCACAGCTGCGTCATAATCTGCATTGCAAGATGCTTTGCTTCGGCAAGTTCCTCTGCCGTCCACTTGAGCTTGTCCGCTTCGTAGGCCTTTTTCGCTTCGTCAATCGCGTGGTGCGCTTCGTCCGGGTACTCAAGGTCTACCTTCAAGGTGATAATCTGCTCCATCCGCTCACTCCTCCTTTCTTTCATTTAACAGATCTTCCAGAGCTTCTTTCACCTTAGCCTCCGCATTTTTAGGCTCACGCTTACCGTTCAGGATTTTTCCCAAGTATTCCGGTGCGCATCCCATTTTTGCGGCAAGCTCTCTGATTTCGATGTTATGAACGTGAAGCGTTCCCACAACATCTCCTGTCCACTTAGGAAGCAAATTTTTTCTCCTTTCTTGTTCTAGTACTTGAACTTTTTGAAAGAATATGATAATATTATGGTGTCAAGCAAAAACATTATCGAACGTTCTTCTATTTGTTCAAAGTCTTTAATTTGTTCTACCGTTTGAACCCGGTAGCCTTATTAAAGCACAAGTAGCAGAACTTTTCAAGTGTTTTTGTTCAAGTGGTAGAACTTTGTCATCTTGTACAAACACTGGAGGTATGTTTTGTGTTTTTTGACAATTTCGTAAGGCTATGTGAGCAAAAAGGAGTAAAGCCGTCTCGTGCTTTAATCGAAGCTGGCGTTCCGAAATCTGCTTATAGCTATTGGCGAACCGAAGCATGTGCAGGAAATGATGCAAAGCCGACCAACCAAAACGCCGTTAAACTAGCACAGTATTTCGATGTTACGGTGGACTACCTTCTCACCGGCGAACAAAAAGAAAACCCGCTCCAGCAGTTAAGCCAGGACGGGCAAGACATTGTAGATTACCTCGCAAAGAGATTTGACGGCATGAGCGATGAAGATAAAAAGCTGGAGATGAATAAAATCCAGAGCTATATCTACTCTGAAATCCAAAAAATGATTTAAGCCCCGGCTTAAAAAGACACCCCATAGACCGGGCATTTCGCTTCGGACTATGGGGTGTTGTCATTGAATACCTAAGAATACCTTTAGCTTTTCTGCAAGCTCTGGATGCTCTTGCAGCTGCTTTTTGAGGTCTTCAAAAAATCGTTTCTCCTGTTCGCTCATTGTGGCATATCCTCCCGATCGGCAAGTGCGGATGTTCATTTGATATGATTATACACCTTTCTGTTGTGTAGTCAATATCATTTTAACAACTTCTTAAAAATTGACTGTTTTCCGCACATCCATTACTTTGCATCGGGGAAACCTAAAATCGAAATAACGATGATTAAGAGCCACATTAAGTTTAAGTTACCCTTTGCTTTGCAATACGTCTTTGAGCATGGAACGAAAGGGATTTTCGGGTAGCTTGTCCAGCACATCTGCTTTGACGAGTGCGTTTGTGCTGATGCTGTGCGAAACATTGTTTAGCTGCACAATGGCATCGTCCAAGTCTTTCACGGTTGCTCCGCGCCGTTCCATCGACTGGAGGAAGGTTTTCACCTCTTCAAGAACAACAGGGTTTTCGGCTTTATAAAATCCATTCGTAAAGTCCATCTCTTTTCCTTTCACAGCTCTACAAGCTGTCCGTCAATGCGCTCAATGTTGTCTGCCGGGTCTCGCCCATCGTCTAAGGCGGCTACGGCGCGTTCCAAAACGCCTTTAGCTTCTTCGTAAGCAAACTTATCAGCATCGTTGTTTGCGAGGTTGCAGACCAGCTTTAAGGCGGTCTGGCGGGCGTATGGGATAAGCATGGTGTCAATCTGGTTCATACACTAGCCCTCCCACGGTTTCGGCGTTGTGGTCTTGGTCGGTTCAGACGCGGGCATTCCGTCAATCATAATCATGTTGTTACCTCCTGTTTGATTGTTTTTTCGATGGTACAGTTATAACACAGGCTGCTGTTGGTTCTCCATAGCAGCTTTTTCCATTTTTTGGCTTATCGAATCCGGCAGTTTTGTAAAGTTTTGTCGATGGGGTGAGGATTATGGATGAATATTTGTTGAGAACAGCCAAAGCATTAGAGATGGCGCGAATGCGTTCCGGTCTGAGCCAGCAGAAGTTGGCGGCGCGGATGGGCGTGAATCGTGGCACGATTGCCAACTGGGAGCAAGGTCTGGCAGCCATCTCCCTGCCTATGGCTATGCGTTGGTTCACCTGCTGCGGCGTATCGGCGGTACGG
>ERZ1024463.4-NODE-4-length-51703-cov-405.554407_pt1 | contig 51703 bp, 75 predicted proteins | sample MGYA00520805_ERZ1024463 | MGnify/ENA primary metagenome ERZ1024463 (study PRJEB33242, sample SAMEA3444304) | Homo sapiens | biome: Host associated; feature: Gastrointestinal tract; material: Stool | place: Uganda | collected 2011-01-01 ...
TGACCAGTTTATACGGTAGTAGTGTATGGTCGGACGGTGAGAATATATATTATTCCGGCGGAACTCCGCAATATCAACTTAACAAGGCTACTTCTACATGGACAGCGAAGACGTGGAGCGGGCTGACCAGTTTATACGGTAGTAGTGTATGGTCGGACGGTGAGAATATATATTATTCGTATTCCAGTACGCAATGTTACTTAAATAGAGCAACATCACAATGGTTGTCACAAGAGTGGAGAGGTATTACCAGTTTCACAACTTTCTATGGATATGCTATATGGAAAGATAATGGAGGAACCACCTATCTTTCTAACACGCGTACCGCACAATATGAATTAGTATCCCCCATTCATTACTTCTACAAATGTGACACTTGTCAATGGGTGAAACCATATACGATTACCATCAAGGTAACTGGGACTCCCAATTCCAACATCAACGTCATCATTTACCGCTCGAGCAACGCAAAAGGACAAGAACCGAGTGTAGTTTACGATTCCTCCGGCGGCGAAAGTTCGTATGTAATAAATGTAGCGTCGACGGCCGCTGATGGTCAGCAAATAGTGGGGTACTATGGTGATACATTGTATGTTAAGGCGCAAAGTTATTCTAGCGGGTACGACAATTATAATATTAGTGGACAATCCTATACGGTGACCGAGGATGGACAACTCACCGTTAATGTGAGCCACTCCGTGTCTTGTTCGTCGTGTAACACATCAGCACGTACAATCCGTTGTGATATTAGGTGCAGCACGAATTTGAAACAGATTGCCGTATGTAGTGGTACATCTACAACATCTGTCTTATGTGAGACATAGGAGAGTGTTATGAAATCAATTACATATCTATTAACTGACAACATTTATAACGAGCTCTTACGATTGACAACACAATTGAGTGATAGTGTGGACAACTACAATTGGTTGTTTCAGTTAACAGACGACACAAAACAACAACTGGGTGTGACTCAACAAACGCTCGACGATGCTTTTCAATTCTATACCAACACGTTAGAGGCATATCGTAAAAAAGCCGAAGAGTTGTTTCATTTGTTGCAATTTTATTATCCCAATATGGTGCGCATCGAACCACAATACGATGGCTTAATTATAAAAAGAGAAGTTTTAGTATGGGCGAACGAGTAGATAAACAGGTAACAATAACATTTCACATCACTTCAAATTGTAATTTGCGGTGTACTTATTGTTACCAACAACATTGTGACGCAAAGCAAGTTATTAAACTTGAAGACGCGAAAAAGGTGATCGACTGTTTAATCGACCGAAAACTCAGCAAGTCGACACCTTTCGACGCGTTGGTGCGCGATGATTTTGACAACGTGATGCTAACTTTTCTTGGCGGAGAGGTAACTCTATATATGTCAATAGTGAATGATATATGTGATTACTTTTTCCGCCAGTGCCTCGAGCACAAATTTTACGATCTTGTGTCTCGTAGCCGTATTACTATTGACACCAACGGCACGACTTATTTCAACACAGATGTTCAAGATTTTATTCACAAATATAAAGACAAATTACTCTTTGCAATAACTATCGACGGACCTCGCGAGTGTTTTGATAAGTGCCGACGAGATAAAAACGGCAATTCAGTGTTTGATAAAGTCGAAAAAGCCGTTAAACAACATTTTGTTGATTTTGGCTACGAAACAACCACAAAGTTGACATTCGCGCCTGATAATATTCAATACTTTTTCGAGAGTTGTAAGTATCTGGCCTCATTAGGTTTCACTCATCTGAAACACAGTATTGATGTCAACTATATTCCAGATGAAAAATTCTTAAAAGAGTATAGACAACAACTGTTAAAAACAATTGAGTGGATTAAAGTTACTCACACCCCTCTGTCGCTTTCAGCATTAGAGGTTGAATATACCAAAGACTTGCAAATATGCACTTGTGGATTAGCCACAAAAGCAGGCTTCACAATTGATTGGAATGGCGATATCTATGTTTGCTTCAGATTTTGCGAGGACAGTCAAGGAGCGAAGAAGGTGCCCATTGGTAACATTAACACAGGTATCTCAAATGCTGCGTTTATAGATCAAATGCAGTGTCGCAATTTTGATAATTACAAAAAAGAGTGCTTGGACTGCGAATGTTCGAGCGCTTGTAGTGTTTGTCCGGCGGATAGTTATTATATGTATGGTGATATCAACAAACCGTTCCAAAGGTGCGCTCTCACCAAGCTCGAAGCCGAAATGTCAAAAATATATAAAGCTAAATTAGGGAAATAACCCAACCGGAGGTAAACAGCAATGGCCACTGATTATAAGATAAACAATGTCGATATCGACGAAACGTATGAAACGTTCGAGACTTCGGTTGCTGAACAATACGGCGTGACAGACAGTAAGTTTACAGATTCTACCGCTAAATTCCAGAAAAACGGGCAACCATTAAAAACCGCCATCGGGAAAACATTCCCCACAAGCGCGGGTACCCACCTTGGCGGCTCAAATACTTGTACTCAATACAAGGTTAACGGGCAACCCATTGATGTCGCCCTTAAGGGCTGCAGACCCATTGGGATTCCTCTTGCAACTTTATCAGAAGGAACCCACTATGTAAACCGTGTGAACGGCGAAACATGGCTTTCCACAAGTGCAAACTCTGCAACAGGAACCAAATTGAATTATAACCCAAAATATATTTTTGTGGAAATTCAGGGTGGCGGTGGCGGTGGAGCGGGAAGCTCTGGTGTTTGGTGTTCTGGAGGCGGCGGCGGCGGCGGTTATGCCTTTACTGGTATAGCTCTCCCCGAAAACTCTTATGTCAGAATCGTAGTGGGGGCTGCTGGTCCCCGTGGAGAAAACAGAAATGACGGAGAAAATGGTGGGACGTCTTACTTATACGACGCAAATGATAGTATAATTCTACAGGCTAATGGCGGTGGGAAAGGAAGAAAAACCAATGATGGCCAAGGAACCCCTGGTGTTTATAGCGGCGGGACTGGACTTAATGGAGGTTATGGTGCAGTTAAAGAAGAAAATGGTGGAGGAACCACTTCCACTACGCTCACCTATAACAAACCCGAAGGCACCACCTTTGTGCGTGGAGGTAAATCAGGCGGGACGACCGGCGGTAACAACTACGGTGGTGGCGGTGGTGCATCTGCCTTTGCCAATGGCGCTAATGGCGATAGTCGAAAGAAACCGTCTTCTCCAGGCACTCAAGGCAGTGGTGGTGCTGGCGCAGGATTTACGGCTGGTCAAGCCAATCCAGGCACTCACGGCGGTGAAGGGTTGGCAAACATTTACTATTAAGAGGTGAGTCTATGGCAGTAGGTGAAAATATTACAAGTCAATATTATAAAGTGCTGGAAGATGATTGTTATGTTTATAATGGCTTCGTTTTTGTCGCCGTAGCGCGATACCCTAGTCAAGCAGAACGAGAACGCGAAAAAGCAAGAGAAGAGGAATTATCGATATTCGTGTCGAATGTCAACAACCGATATTTAATGTTGGTCGCAGAGAATGAAGAAAACGAATCTCTTACCGAGGAAGAGGCCGAACACACCGCTGAAATTGAGCGTGCACTCTATGCAGTGGAAAACTTTGCAGTTATTGTCGCTTCTCAACAACCGGTGACGATTTCCATTTCAGACAGTGTTAAACAAGAGCTGGTGGAGCTTGGGTACAAAGATGAGTTTCTCTCCGATCCGATAGTTATTCTTGACCGTATCACTGTCAACTGTGGTAGATATGACAGCAAACCACTCACTCTTGAGTATTTATATAACAAACTTAAGCCACAACTGGCAGAATTCACGAACGTGTAAAAAGGAGAATCTATGGACTGTACTTTATATTTAAATAAGCGCAAAGAAACCTTGCAACAACAGTTAGCTCAAAAAGATGTTTTGCAAGAACAGTTTGAACAAGCGCAACTACAGATCAAGCAACTACAGGAAACCTGCCTGAAACTTAGTGTTTTGTATTCGGAAATTAACGAAGCCGAAATTGCGCAGGAAATGGCAGTTATCGACGAGCTGCTCGCGAGTGCGGCAATCGACAAACGTAAACAGAACTCTTCGACTAAAGTTGTCGGAGATAAAAGCGATAATTTATCGGAGGAATAAAAGATGGCGACTATTTCCAACGAGTTGGTTGCAGAAGTGATGCGCCACAAAATGGAGTGTAAAGACGCTCTTGGGATAAAGGGGTCTTTTTATGTTGGTACGGGTGGTAAAGATACAATACAGTCAGTGGACATTCCCAAAACCACAGGATTTGACCCTAGTACCACTAATAATGGGGTTTTGATTCGCGACACTTCTGACACTAACGAAACAGGTTGGAAGGTCGCTAAAATTACAACTGACAATTTAGAGGATGGACGGGTTGAACAAGCCACCAATGCTGATAAAGCGACCCAAGCAACTAAAGCAAACACTGTTTTATATAACAGCGATTATAAATCATTTATAGACGCCTTCGTATCAGAGTGTTTGCTTAAAATATACCCAGTGGGTTCGATCTATATGAGCGCTAATGATATTAATCCCTCTACTTTCCTAGGCGGAACTTGGGAAGCCTGGGGTGCAGGTAGAGTGCCAGTTGGCGTAGATACAAGCGATACGGACTTTGCGACGGTTGAAAAAACGGGTGGTATAAAATCAAATAGTTTCGCACACAACCATATCACAATTTTTGGTATTGATGACGAGGCGTACTATTATTTGAGAAGTAAAAACATATATACACCGTCGAGTGGTGCTGCAACCTCTGTTGCGAGTTTTGAACTGAATAATGGTGCTGGCGGTGTCGAAAATTGGAATAATATAACAACTGGTAGAGCTCCAACAAATGACAATCCGAGCACCATTATCAATAATCTACAACCTTACATCACATGTTACATGTGGAAACGCACGGCGTAAAGGAGGTACAAATGGCAATAATTAAAGACGGCGCAACTATTGAAGGTGGTTTAGAAGCCAGCAAGATGAGACGCAAAATGGAGAGCAAAGACACTTTGGCGACAAAAGGGGCTTTATATGTTGGGACAGGCATACCTGACAAAGATGCGTTCACCATCACCAAATCGATTGCTCCAGAGGCGGACGATAACGGGAAAGTGTTGGTTGCCGACTCAGAGTCAGCGGTTGGTTGGGCAATTAAGGAGTGCCCCAAGGCTACGGAAGCGACGACGGCGACCACGGTTTCGACCACGATTGGCAAAGCAAAGATTACGGATATATTTGAGGACGATGGGACAACAGTTAAGACCGCCGCAATGGCCAAGGGGCTTCAGAGCAATACGGCTGAATCAACCGGAGTGGGCAATACGTGGTACGAGTTCGATGGGAATTCTAACAACCTTGGCAGTCTTGTGCGTCCTACAATTATAAGAACCTCCGAAGCAAGACCGAAAGCGAAAATAAAAAGTGGAGAGAGCACGGCGACCAAAGAAATTGCACTGTTGGAAGATATACCGCGGGTGGGAGAGTGGGTGACTATCACTGTTGGTACAAATAGTGCTACCGATTCAAAAGTTACAGAAGCTGGGACCTATGAAGTTACAGTGTTGGATGTTGCAAACCTTGCGATGTTTTTGGGTACGACGTTAGTACATTGGGACGGTGTCGATAACATTGGCCAAAGTTGTTATTCTGTCGCAAACTACGACTCCTCGGGATCAAGAGGTGTCTTCGCTGTATATACCACTCAAGTGGTTATAAGAATGGACGGAACTTTGGCGGTGCAAGGGCACATATACACTCAAACAGATAGTTCGGTAGGGGCTAAGTGGAACTATAGTAGTTATGGCATTAACAAATTTAAGTTTCGTAAGGTATTTTAAAGCCGCTGAATAAAAGAATAATTTTATTTCTAAAATCAAAAAGAAATTTGTCATTATAAGTTGACAAGTTTCTTTTTTTTTTACTATAATCTAATCATAAATGAAAACTATTTCGTGTATGGAGGTCTATATGCAGGTTGTCAGCCCAACAAAACGAGAAGTGTTCGACGAACTGAGAAAAAATATAGGTTGTTGTTGGCTTGGTGGCACCGGTTGCCAATGCCACAGTCGTCAACTTGGTCAATGTTTCAAAGAAGCCGAAAGGAATCTAACCAAGACGATTTTGACCGATGAAGAAATTAAAGCAGGTCAAGCGCGGAACGCGGTCGCAATGAAGGACATTGAAGATATGCTAAATTCAACATTTGGAGGGGCATTATGAAAAACAGACTCAACAACAGAGAGATTTTGACCAAATTATTAAACGGTTTAAACACGATATTAAGGCGGTGTTTGAGATCGAAATGCTCCAAGCTATCCAAGACTTTGCGGACAAATTAACAGCACGCCTTAAAGAAAAAGAGCAACACTATATTTGTATGTACGATTGGAATGGACATTCTGCCGTGGTGGATTGTGAAAATGAGGTCGACGAACTTTTAAAGGAGTTGAGAAAATGACAAGGCAAAAAATGATTAAGAAACTTGAAGAAATCAAAGAAAAAATTGACTGGGATAGCGACGACGAGCTGACCGATTATGCCAGAGAAAGGGCATATGTATGTATTCAACAAGCAATTGAATTTTTGAGTGAAAATGAGGAGTACCAAAAAATGACTGAACAAGAAGCGATTGACGAAGCCAAAAACGTGCTTGTTTCTAGGTTCGGGGCGGTTGTGCCTGCACTCGAAGAACGCGATGATGACCCGACGTGCGATGCCGTTGACGATTATACAATAGGTTTTGCTACGTATTTAATGCAGAAACGGCGCGATGAAGTCGATAGAATGCAAGCTGAAATTACACGACTTAAAGAAGAAAATGCTTTTTTGTTAAAAGCCTGTGAAGAAAAATTTACATTCGATACGACTCAAAATAAAAAATATAGTGTTTTCAACACAGTTAGAAAAGTATTTGCAGATGAAGTGAAAGCGAAAATTGACGAGCTGTTGGACGAATATAAAAAATGAGCAAGGAGTTGCATGTCAACTATCCAGCCCTTAAAAAGGGCGTGGGCTTGCCCACTAGTTGATCAGACTCAGCGCTTCGAGCGCTACGTTATCAAAGAATATATAGGCACCGTAGGATGTACTCTCCAGTCTTACGCTCTGCGGTATGTGATTAAACAGTTCTGATGGGTAGGAACAGTGTTGCATACATAAAACCTTTGAATAACCTTGTCGTGGAGTAACCACTCTAACATACAGGAGGCTGTAAAAGCAATGGTGTATGTATTAAACAAACAAGGAGGTTGCCAATTCCTCCACAACCCTAAAGGGATTGTGGTTTCCTTGGCAAAAGCGTTATGAAATTAGCATTTGAACCGGTAAAAAATCAGAAATTTGATATTGGTAGGACAATCAATTTTACCAAGTGTGATTGTGAGACGTGCGATTTTATGCACTGCCCTAAACACAACTACGCAGTACAAATGACACGGAAAAGATATACGGTTGAAGAGTTTTGGGACGAGAACAAGGACGATATTGTTTCAGTGGGCTCGTTACAAGAATATTTCAATTTCGATACTATCAGCGATTTCCTTGATGCTTGTATAACATTCCCTAAAGGAACGTACTGGGAATGGGTAGGGTACGACAATGCAGTTGAGCTTGTGGTAATCAATAGAAGTAAACACGGTCCTGACTTTTTAAGGCGTGCAAAAGTTGAAGTCTTTTCCAACAACTACGCCTGGGAGCGCGGAACAGATTTCCCTATAAGTTATTACTCGGGTTGTTCTGATACCCAAGAGAAACTCGCGGAAAAAATACAGAAACGCTTGCGTGAGCTCAATGAACTTCTTATGGTAGGACGTATGAGACACAACTGCCAAAAACAAGAGGCTGACGACTTCTGCGATATGGAGTGAGAAAATGAACAGATTTGAAAAAGTAGTAACAGTAATAAACAATTCGTGCGATAAATACAAATTTTACCTTTCCGAGGCGGAAATCAGTCTTATCACAACGGACTTGTTGACGTCGGGGCTTTTTGACAACAAGATAACCGTTGACGAATTAGAGCAAGGCGCGGTGTTCAAGTGGGGCAAGAAAGAGTATATCAAACTCGATACTCTTAACGAGGGCTGCCTGTGTCTTGCAAAAGACGTATGGTTCAAGAGTAAGTTCGACGACAAGACAAACAACTGGGCGCAGTCGGAATTAAGGGGCGACATTGTCAGAAAAGCGAGCAATTTTATCCCCGACATCGATAAACTTATGTTATTCGACCGCGACTTAACAACCGACGATGGACTTACGGATTATGGTCATTGTAAAGACAACGTTTCAATGCTTACTTGCAACGAGTATCGGGAGTACAGGAGGTATATTCCTACAACAGACGAGTGGTATTGGACGATTACGGCTTCGACAAACAATTGGAATGGGGTTCGCTATGTTTCCTCGGATGGTTCACTGTGCTCCAACCTTGCGTATCTGGAAATCGGCGGGGTTCGTCCGCTTATATGCCTTGACAAAGACACGTTGGTGGAGGTAGAAGAATGACGAATGAAGAGATTACAAAAGGGTTAGAGATATGCAGCCACCCTTACAACAATCGTTATACTTGCGGCGATTGTCCATACTATGATACCAAAAATTGTATCGGCGTGTTGCTCAGCGACGCACGCAACCGCATAATCGAGCAAAAACAAGAGATTGAGCAGTTGAAAGCCGAGTTTAAGCAGTTGGAAACCAATGCAGAAATACTCGCAAGGGGCGTAAGAGATTTGCACGATGAAAACTATGAGCTGACCGAGCAAGTCAAGCAAGCAAAAACCGATGTGCTGAACGAGTTGAGAACTTATTGTGTTGAGCGTGAAAATTATAAAGGCATAGAACAGCAGCAAAAAGAGGATTTGTTACGAAGAAACGAAGAGCGAAAGTTCCGTCCTGCGCTCACATCAGACGAGATATTTGCCATTAAAGCCGGCGCAGATAAAGCAAATGGTCAATCTACAATGGCGAATAAAGTAGTCGAGAAAATAGACCGAATGATTGAGGAGTTAAAGAAATGACGAACAAAGAGATTAAACAATGGTTGGAATCTGGAGCAAGAGCAACGGGAAACTACTTTTTTACAAAAGCTTACAACCTCATAACCGAGCAAGAAAAAGAGATTGCCGAGTTGAAGGCAGCAAAAAACGACTGGAAACAACGTTATGAAAGTCTCGACCAACGCTATATGGCACTCGTAGCATCAAGTGTAGAATGTATTGATAAGAAGGTTAAAAAAGCAAAAACCGACGTGCTGAACGAGTTGAAACATTACAGTTATTGCGATAATGATTTTATGGATGGCAAATGGCGTAGATATGTACTCGTTAATGACATCGAAGTGCTTTTGGAGAAGTACGCAAACGAAAACCACAGGTATTGAGAGCAGAGGTGCAAAATGGCGAAAATAAAAGTTGAATTTGAAGTGCCGGATGAAAAGTACTGCGGAACGTGCGACTACTGTAGATATGTTTCAAGTGCCTTGGCCATTTGTAATCTATTTGGCTATACAATACCACTGCACGCGCCTGATCGTTACCCTGAACGTTGTGACAAATGTAAACAAGCGGAGGTAGAAGAATGATAGAATATCAAAAAATCGAAACATTATACAAGTTCGACAATGTAACAAAGACTTATCGCAAGGAATTTTTCAATCCATATGTGGACTATTTGAAAGACAACGAGTGGATTGCATCCGAGAAAATCGACGGTACGAATGTTCAAGTCGAGTATGACGGGCATCAAGTTGCGTTTCATGGCAGAACCGAGCGCACAAATTTCCCGAAAGAGGTTCTCGCCGCGCTTACGGAAAAGTTTGCGGATAGTGAGGTCGTGTTCGAGCAAATGTTCGGCGACAAACCCGTGATTCTGTTTATGGAGTGCTACGGCGGTAAAATACAAGGCGGGCTATACGGCGGGGAAGAGAGGCTCATCGGCTTTGATGTTATGGTCAACGGCACATATCTCAACAAACTCACAATCAAAGAAATCTTCGACAAGTTCGGTGTCGAAACAGTTGAGTTCTTCAAAGTAAACAACATTGACGAGGCGTTGAAAATCGTCAGTAGCAATCCGTTAAGCCCGCACTGCGAAAAAGGAACGACAAGGCAAGAGGGGCTGGTGTGCGTACCGGCGGTCAGAATTTACGATCATCAAGGCAAGCGCATTATCGTTAAAATCAAAGAACGTGACTTGTTGAAAGTTTCTGAATAAGGAGGAACAAAAATGATAGAAGTAATCAAGCACGGGCAAAAGAAGTTTAAGGCGATCTGCGCACAGTGTGGTTGCGAGTTTACTTACGAGTTGAGCGATATGCACCCACTTGGCTACACAAATTGCGTTGATTGCCCAGATTGTGGGAATTATGTCGTACACAGGGCTGTGATATCGGAGCCTATTCGTGCGACTGTTAACTATCCGCCAAAAACTATGTTGTTCAACTCCGAAACGGCAACAGACAGCAACAAGGCTGATGTAATGGGGACTCTATATGGCACACAGGGCGACGTATATACCACTGAACAGGATTTGGAAATTCAACAAATGTTCAAAGATCAGATGAGCAAAACAATGGTTATTCCTTGTGTGGAGGTGGAGAAATGACGATTGAACAAGCAAGGGAATACATACCCGACTTTAAGGCGTTTGAGAATGAGTTTTGTAATAAGTGCGTGGCGAATGATTGGTATTGTCCAGACCGTTGTTGTATCTTGGAAAAGGCGTTGAAAATAGACTTTGAGCGCATTTTGAAAAGTTATGCACGCAATGACGGAGATTTGGTAAAGGTTAGTCGCTTCTTGCGTGAAGCACAAATTTGAAGGAGGCAGAAAAATGAAACAATATAAAAGATTGACCAATCAAAAATGGTCAGAAGATATTGATTTAACGCAAGAACTTGGATATTCACACATCTACAAAAGGTTGTACGAACTTGAAGCGAAGATCGAGAACAAGATGCTAGTAGAACAACCTTGTAAAATCGGGGACACTATTTATTATGCAAACGTCTTTTCTCCTACTCCGGGAATCGAAGAATATATAGTGACTGGCATTAGAAGTTATGCAAATGAACTGTTACATAAAATTAGTACGCAGATTGAGTGTTACCCCGTTAAAGACGGTCCATGCAGTTTTGGTAAATATATATTCAATGATAGTGATATATTTACAACCTGGGCAAAAGCCAAACAAGAACTGGAGAAATTGACGAATGAGTAAATTTACAGTAGTTGAAAAACAATTCGAGTACAAAGGTCACGATTGCATATGTATATTCGGTTGTCGTGGATATAGGTGTGGTTATGTGTCTGTTGATGACAATAAGGAATTTAACGAATATGACATAGAGTGCCATGGTGGTTTATCGTTCTCGGGAACATTGCCGTATGATTATGGACAGAAAGAAACTTATTACATAGGTTTTGATTGTGGTCATATTTGCGATGGAAATGACTATGACACGGCTTTGAAATACGGACTTCTCACCGAAAAACGCTTTAACGAACTTTTGGAAATGCAAATTCTTTCGCCCACTTTCTTGCAACCTGTTAGAAGTCTTGAATATGTAGAAGGACAATGCAAAAAGATTGTTGATCAGTTAGAGGTGGTTGACAATATTTATGACAAAAATAAAGACGCAGATGCCTCAACAGAATTTCTAAAAGCTGTAGATCCGTTTAGTGTGTACCATAATTTTTAATTGGGAGAAATTAAATGAAAACGAAAAGTAAAAGTAGAATCATATTTGCTTATCTCAATGCAATGAACCAGGCGTGTATTTTTGGTGTTGCACTTGAATACCTGTCCGGAAGAGGTTTTGCAAGAACTGGGTTTATTGTTGGTGCAACATTATATATATTAACTAAATTTGCAGAAAAACTTATAGAAGTATTTATAGAAATGGAGGAGGAAGAATAAATGAAGTGTCCAAAATGTGGTAAAACAATGTATTCATCGGTAAGCGCGGGCCGTGACACAGCACGTGGCAATTATATTGACGCGAAATATGTATGCACTGGGTGTGGCTATGAGGTTAAAAACACAACAGATATTAACGGTATAGGGACGATAGGAAAGTTTGTTCCTGATTATGCCGTAACTAACTATGGGTGGATTTGTCCAAAATGTGGTGCGGTATTATCCCCGTCAACACAAGAGTGTCCATATTGTACTCCGCATAAATTAACTTGTGGGACAATAGGTGAACCTCCTATTAACACAGTTCCTTTCAGTAACGACATTACATCGCAAGCACAAGTATATGTACCACCAACATCACTAGACAACATAACCGTAACAGGTAATTGTGATTCCACATCACACGGGGTGAATCAATGAAAAAAGATCGTATAACAGATTGTATCAAACACGGCGAAGAACAATTTGCAGCACAGCCGACTACAGACAAACAAAAACAGAATCAGTTTATTGTTAAAACCAAGATTGAAGTTTTACAACAGGTTCTAGTTGATTATAACAACTATATCCCCACCGTTGGTAAACGCAAAATCACAGAGTGGCTCGATAGGTTGGTAGAATTCTATGAAGACCGTTACATGAGGAGCTCGAAATGAAATCGAATGAGTTATTGAAAGATATTTATGGCAAATTTCAGACCGGCGAATACCTCAAAGTGCCGTCGATGCAAAAGGTGAGCGATCACAAGTGGGCAGTGTACTTTTACGAAGACGGACTAGTTCACTATGGGATATACTATACTTTAGAACGTGCTCAGACGCGATTGGAGATCGAAAAGGAGAAGAACTGTGGGACTAAATAGGAAAAGAGGACGCATTCCCAACGTTATTAAAGAGGCGGCCAAACAAGCAGTGGATGAAGGCGGCGTCATGGCTTACCACTACGCTTGTTATGAGTGTGCCTGGGAATGCGATCACGATAGTGAAGTATATAAGCAACAGGTCGAGTGGGATTATCCCCTTATTGACTGCATCGTAAAGGAAATGAAGGCTCGCGGCCTGTGGTAATTACGCAAAGACACCAAACCCAATTTGTCATTAAATGTTGACAGGTTGGGTTTTGTGTGCTATAATAGTAGTATCAAGGAGAAGAGGTACATATGAAAAGGCAAGACAAGTTTCCCGATACTACAACATTCCACTATCATAATGCCAATCCCCACAACCGTATCACCGGCGACTGCGTAACTCGTGCCGAAACCGTGGTTTTGGAAATCCCCTACAATCAGGTGGTTTTAGAAAACGCTGAATTGCAGTGCAAAACAGGTTTCGATAACGCGGATGCTAAAGGTATTGAAAAATACATGCAGGCAAAAGGGTGGAAGAAAAATCCCCAACCGCGCAAAGCTGACGGAACCAAGTATACGGTCGCAGAGTTTTGCACACGGTTAGCAAAACCTGGTCAACGCTATTTGGTATCGATGGCTGGACACATCGTCGCCGTCGTGGATTGTAAAGCGTGGGACACGTGGGATTGCACCGACTGGCGATACACCAAGTGCGTTGGCAATTTTTGGTCAAAATAATTTTAAAAATTTCGTCACTACGTGTTGACTTTTGAAAAGTTATCGTATATAATAAGGTTACAAGCACAAACGCAAGCAAATAAAACTACAATTTTATTTTACATAAAAAGGAGAGAGGATGAACCGAAAACAGCGTAGAGACCTTGAAAAACAGGTAAAACGTTTGAATCGCACGGAACGCCAATTAGGCAAAGCCGTTACTAACCTCAAGGAAGTAATGGGTTCTATTGCAATTCGTCGTCTTCAGAGTGGCATCGCGGACTCGAAAGACATCGAAATATTGCGTAATAGCAACTTTGCACATCTTGACAACGTAGAGGCCTGCCCTGACGGCACGACGTGCAAACTGAATGTAGAAGGAATTCAATCTCGGCCTCAGAAGGATTTGACAGACAAATTCAAAGACTGGGTAGAGGCCAACAAAGAGAAAGAATTCACCATTACTCGCGAGGGAGCTCGTAATTCACTTGTTTGCCTTGCGGAAGATGAAACTGAACCAAAGTGGTTATTCGACCTTTATACCGACTTGTTGATTTACGACGAGACAACCGGCGCGTATGAAGCATTGGAAATCATTGCGGCACGCGAAGAGCAAGAGCTCTTTGCCGATGTGGACAACAGTGAGCTAATCACTGACACTCAAGAAGAGTTGGAAAAACTTAGCGAGAAAGCGAAGTAAGATTTTTAAAGGAGAATAGTTTTATGAGACAAGTAGTAAACAAAGTGACAATTGAAGGTTATTTGAGAGAAAACAATCTTGAGCTCGTTCGTGATAAGACGGGCGAAGAAGTGATCCGTGGCTCGTTGATTATCGCAATCGACGATGTTCGCAGTTGCCGTGTTCAGTTCTATGTGAACAAATACAAAGCATTGCGTGCTGGTGAAACCACTAAACAAGAAAACAAGAGCTTTGCCAAGTTGGTAGAAGTCTTGCCTGGTAACACAATGTCTGTGGCTTCACTTATGAAAGACAACACCTCGATGGATTTCGAAACCGCCAAACTGTCGGCAACCAAAATGTGGGCATTTGCCAGTCTGCAAGAATATCTGCGCAAGGATGAAAAAGGTGAGGTTATTTCTTCGACGACCATTCGTGGCATTTCGGCAGGTGTGAAAACCGAATCGGATAATCATCCCTTTGAGCCCCACGCGACGTTTGAAGTTGAAATGTATATTGAATCCAAACGTCCTGAAATGAAAGACGGCGAAGAGACTGGACGTATCGTCCTTGTAGGCTTGGTTCCTGAATATGATGACAGCATCAGCAGAATCGAATTTGTAACCGAAAGAGGCGATGCGACTGATTACATTGAAGAAAACTATGAAGTCGGCCAAACCGTTAAAGTTTTCGGTAACGTTATCAATACTTTTGTTCGTATTGAAAAAGAAGTCGTCGGTGGTACCTTTGGGCGCACGCCGGAACCCCAATACGAAACCAAATTTACCCAAGAGAGAGAAATCTTCGGTGGTACGGCAACCCCGCTTGACGAAGATGACGAACTTGGTCTCAAAAAAGAAGAGATCAAAAAAGCACTTACGCTGCGTCAGCAAAAAATCAACGAGCTGCCCGATAAAGAACAGCCCGCCGCAACATCGGATGCCAAACGAGGCTTCGCGGATCCTGCTACGGCTGCACCGAAGAAGAAATTCACTTTCGACAGTGGTAATTTCTAATTCATTAAGTTAACAAAGAAAAGGAGAATAGAAGTATGGTGGATATTTTCAACCCTGAAGTATCTCAGGTAACTAAAGGTATCGAAGGCAAACTCATTCTCATTTACGGCACCAACAGCACTGGCAAGACCAAAAACCTTGCCAAGGCTGACAAACCGTTGGTGTGTTGTTTTGAGAATGGTCTCGGTGCTATTAACGGCGTCAAGAACGTCAAGATCAAAAAGTGGACTGATTGGACGAGTTTCGTCAAACAGCTGACAAGCGACAAAACCATTGCTGAGGCAAAGAAGATGTATTCTTCTCTTATTATCGACACTGTCGATGGTATGGCAGACCTCGCTGCTGAGTTTGTGTGTGGCAACTTTGGAGTTGCGCGAATTAACGACGGTAAACACTATTGCCCCTTGTATTGGTGACAATACTTGTGTACGATGTGAACCTTGAGGCTCAAGGGTGTACAATTCACGATTAGGAATCGCAGGAAATGGCGATTAGGAATTGTGCTAACAGGGAACGACTGAACGGATGACCGCCGAAGTCAATCCTGTGCCAAGCCAAGCAATTGGAAGGTCAAACGACTATTCCCGATGAGTGTAGGGAAGTACGGTAGAAGATGAGCTACTACTGGAAGTGCATCGCAACTTATTTAGAACTTCTGAATAAGTTGGTGATATAGTCTGACTATTATAGAAATATAGTAGGTTACTCGAATAGAGGTTATGGTCTTTGGAAAGAATATGGAGCAGAAATCAACAAGTATCTCAAGCTCCTCACCAACGCTGGTTATACCATTTTCTTCATTGCGCACGAAGGCGAACGCGTCTTCCAGGACGCACAGGGTAATGAGTATACGAAAATTTATCCCAGAGGTGATAAAAGGGTTATCGACCCTATTTGCGACCTTTGTGACATTATCGGTTATGCGCAAATCCAACCCGATACAGAAGATGGCGAAGAAGTTCTTTCGACACTGTACTTGAAAGGTTCGCCGGCGTACCATGCTCGCAGTCGCTTTGTTCACATTGTGAAAAGCATTCCCGAATGGAACATCCAAAAACTGGATCAGGCCATCAGCGATGCGATTGTGGCAGAAGAAAAAGAAAGCGGTATGAAAGCCGCTACGGCGCAGGAAACTGCCAAGAAAGTTGCTAAAGCCAAGAAGGAAGAAATCGAGAGAAAGGTTCCTATCGAAGAACTCATCTCTACGATCGGCGACAAGCTTCAAAAAATGAGTGCCAAGGAAGGAGACATCAACAGTTATTCCGACCTTATGCAAGACGTTTTGGGCACAACCGACTTCAAGGCAAGCCAGGCAACCGAGTCTCAACGTCAACAGCTTGAAGCGTTGATCGCTGGTCTTGTAGAACTCGGTTATTAAGCGAGGGTAACCTATGTCAACCTCGTTACGATGCTCCCGATGTGGTACAGTTGTTGTAGCCACATCTAAAAAGGTACTTGATGGGCAGACACTCTGCCCGTCTTGCTACCGTAAAGCCATCGAAGAGGTTAAGCTGGCAGAACAAGAGCTTGAGGAGCTGTTGGAGTATGCGAGAGAACTGTTTGGTATCACCGAAATTCCTCCCGATTGGCTCGAGCAAATTAAAGCTTACAAAAAAGACAAGAAAACCTATTTTGGGATGCGAGCAACCTTATATTATTATTATGAGGTTTTGGGGAATCGAGCTGATCCAGATAAGGGATTGTGGGCAATTAGAAGTTACTACGACACAGCGTCACAGTATTTTGCCGAACAAAAAGAGTTGCGACAATCCAACACGCAAGTAGATTTAACCCCTATCAAGCGCACAGTTATTATGTCCCCTCCCGAAAACCCAACACGTAAACCAAAATATAACATAGAGGATCTTTAACACATGGCAGAAACAAAGAAAAGACTTACTAATAAATTAGCAGTGTTACAAGTGCTTGCTTGTCTGATGAAAAACCCGCTGCTATGCAATAGGGCAGAATACAATATCGAAATGGATGATTTTGTCGAACAATTTCACCGCATATTGTATGGCGCCATTAGTAATTTATCCTCTTCCGGCCTGAAAACAATTACTTACATTGACGTTGACCAATATTTGGCTCAATATCCAATGCAATACAAGGTATTTACCGACAACAGGGGTGTTGAATATGTTATCAAAGCGTTGGAAATCGCTGAAGAACGTAACTTCCCCTATTATTACAATACCTTAAAGAAGATGAGCCTCTTAAACAAACTTGAGGACAACGGTTTTGATATTAGCGATTTTTATGATGATAGTGTCGTAGATCCTCTCAAGGCCGCAGAGCTCCAAGAAAGGCTCGATTCTTATACGATTGAACAAATTATAGGAACTTACGAAACCAAGTTCATTCAAGTGAAAGATATCTTTGCGAAGAACCGTGGTATCGTACAAACCAAAGTAGGCGACGGATTGCGCGAAACAAAAGAGCGTCTTAAAGAAACGCCAGAATTGGGATTACCTTTAACAACTCCCAAGTTGACGACACTCTATCGCGGACAACGATTGAAGAAACTGTATCTTGAGTCTTCCGCGCAGGGTGTTGGTAAATCTCGTCGAATGGCCGCTGAATCTGCTCATTTGGCTGTACCCAAGATTTTTGATACAGAACACAATTGTTGGGTGAAAACCAAGCTTCAAGAAAATGTGTTGTTTATTTCAACAGAGTTGGAGCTGGAAGAAGTTCAAACAATGTGGTTGTCTTATGTTTCCGGCGTACCTGAACACAAGATTCTGGACGGCAAATATAGCGCAGGTGAGGAACAGAGAGTTGATACGGCAATTGAGCTGCTCGAAGCCTCTAATCTATACTTTGTTCAAATCAGCAACTACGATATGGACGATATCGAAAACTTAATTAGGAAGTATTACCAAATCAACAAGGTTAATTATGTGTATTACGACTATTTAAGTACCACTATCAAAATCATGTCGGAAGGTGCTACAAAATCTCGCATTAGCAACTTGCGTGAAGATCAAATTTTGTTGATGTTCACCACGAGGCTAAAAGACTTGTGTAACGAATTGGATATCTTTATTTGGACAGCCACTCAGTTGTCTGGTGACTGGAAAAATGCTAAAGAGGCCGACCAACAATTGTTGCGTGGTGCGAAATCAATTTCGGATAAAATCGACATTGGTAGCATTATGTTACCGATTCGAGAAGCCGACAAGCCAATTATCGAATCATATTTGGCAAAAGGGTTCCAGCTCGAACCCACACACGTTATCCACGTTTACAAAGTACGTCGCGGGCATTACAATAACATTAAAGTTTATATCAACTTTGACCGTTCAACATGTCGCGCCGTTGAGTGTTTTGTTACTGACAATAATGGTAACTTGTTAAATATCGAAGACACAAGTATTGAGGTTGTGTTTGACAAAACGTTCGAAGAAAAGTACGATTTTGTGTTTTGAGGTGAATAATGGATACTTCGAAAGTAAAAGCATTATTGTCCACCGAAGACATTATCAGATTGGTTACTGAGGGATTGGGCTCTAATGGCAATCTTTGGGATTCGTCTGGGGCGCCAATTTTTCAAACAATCTGTCACAACCCACCGGGATTTGGTAGTTACAAATTATATTATTATCCCGACTCTCAAACGTTTTATTGTTATACCGAATGTGGTTCAATGGATGTTTTTGAGTTGGTTCAAAAAGCGAAGGGTTTCGAATCGTTTTTAGAGGCGTACAAATACGTTGTCAATTTCTTTCATTTGGATGTAAGGCGTCGCGGGTTTACCGACGATACCGAGAAAGAATTGAGTGACGATTGGAATATTTTGAACAAATATGATTTTTATCAAAGGGTTCAAAAACCCGATGCTTCGTTGCCCATATTACCCACGAATATCTTACAATGTTTTGGCCCTTTAGCCAGTCCATTAGAATGGAAAGCTGAACACATAACGGCCGAAGCGATGAGAAAGTTTGGTATTCGTATTGATATGGCTAACCAAAAGATTATAATTCCTCACTATGATATGGATGGAAACTTAGTAGGAATTAGAGGGCGCTCGTATGACGTCAACGACCTAGTAGATGGGCGAAAATATATGCCAGCGTACTTAGAAGGCACCTGTTATCGACATCCATTGGGTTCGTGTTTATACGGATTACACGAAAACCTTGAAGCAATCAAAAAACATAAGAAGATTATGCTGGTGGAAAGTGAAAAAAGTGTAATGCAGTGCTACAGTTATTATGGAGAGAATTGTTTTGTAGCAGCTACCTGTGGCTCGTCTATATCCCCCGTACAGATTGATTTACTGTTGCGACTGGGAGTGGAAGAAGTTATTCTGGCATACGACAGAGAAAACGACACAGAGCCCGAATCAGAGTTGACAAAAACTTATGAACAAAAGTTGCTCAAGACAATATTACCGCTCACAAAATATACTAACACCTATGTAGTTATGGACTACGAAGGCTTATTGCCTTATAAGGGTTCGCCCAGCGATAATGGGCGTGAAACTCTTGAAAAATTAATGAAGAAGAAGATCTATATACCATCCCCCGAAGTAGACTTCAAAAAGGAGCGACGTCGTGCCACAAAGAAGTAAAGCAGAGAGATTCTCTTATACGAAACTCGACACCTACAAACAGTGTGGGTGGAAATATAAACTTCAATATGTTGAAGGAAGATTCTTCGCCGCCGATACTATCGCCACAAGCATTGGTACCTTGGTTCACTGGATTGAACAGCGCATCTCTGAAGCGTATATCAATGGACGAGAGCCTGATTATCCTGCGCTGCTTGAAGATTTTTGGAATTGCAATATTCCACAAAAAGACAAATTTGATAGAACTGGTGGCATCCAGGGTGTTAACTTTTTACGACAAAAATATGTTGACGAATTTTACGAAATTGATAAATACGGCAGTTCTTATGCACAGAGATGTAAGTTCTACGCCGAGGTTGGTATTTATCGTCAACAAAAGTTCTTAGAAGAACACCCCGACATCGAGCTTGTCGATGTTGAAAAGTATTTTGAATATACGTACAAAGGACGTTTGTTCAGCGGATATATCGACCGTATATGGAGATATAAAGGTACTAATAAATATATTATCGACGATATCAAAACCAAGGCTGCGCCGTTCGATGAAAAGAATGACGTGCCCACACCATTACAAATGAAGATTTACACTATGGCTCTCAAGAGCTGTTATAAGCTTGAGACTGAGCCAGACGAGTGTTACTGGGATTTGCCGTTTATCGACATGAGACAACGTGCAGGAACAAAAGGATGGCTGAAGCGTGCGGAAACAAAGCTAGAAAAGCTGTTTGCTGGAATTGATGCACAAGATTGGACACCACACCCATCACCCCTGTGTCACTGGTGTAACTTCTGCGGAACAAATCCTAACCAACCGGAAGGTGCCAAACATCTTTGCCCATATCAATGCCAATGGACACAGGAGAACAAAACGTTCGACAAACTGAACGAGTGGGAAGGAATGGAACGACACGAGGCTATTATGCGCCATTATCTTATGGAGCAATGCCGAGATTTGTCCGACGAGGAACGTGAGAACATTCCACCGGACCGCGAAAAGATTAAAAAGAAGTATAACTTCATCTTCTAAGGAGACAACTTATGGGACTGTTTTTTGATACATTATTTGGCCCTTCTCAAACAATGACACGAGAGCTTGGATTGCGTATCTATTATGCGATGACAGCTGCTTTTCGTGCCGACGAAATAGATCAAAATCCTTATAGTTTTGATTATGCACACGCGTATCGGGTTGCCGCTAAACAACTTGACCCCACTATCACGTCTAAAACAATTCAGCAAAACATTGCCGCCATCATTGGCGATATGTTGACCGAAGACAGAATGTTGGGACGTCAAAACGCCGAAGAACGCGCACGAGCTTTTGCAGAACGCTTTAACGCATTCTACCCAAATCTTATCTAAGGAGGTCGCCATTATGACCAATCAGATTATGTACACATTGATTCAATTCACCTGGGGCATTCTCCAAAACCTTGTGGGTTTGGTAATATTCCTGGTATGCAAAATGCTTGGATACAAATCCAAGAAGTACAAAAACGCTATCGCGACTAAGTGGAACAACAAATACGGTTCCGTGTCGCTTGGAATGTTTTTGTTTGTCACCGATGATGAAGACGAAGAACTGGTGGCTCATGAATACGGACACTCCTTGCAGAGTATTTTCCTTGGGCCATTGTTCTTGTTTGTTATTGGACTGCCTTCAATCTTCTGGGCGGCGTTTGGCGACAATTATAGGGAAAAACACGACAAGACTTACTATGACTTTTACACCGAAAAATTTGCCAATGAACTGGTCGGTTTGGACAGATATGGCCATTTCAAACCAATTCAAGATGAAAAATAGAAATCCTACTTACACTGTCTACAGACATCTCACCCCGTCTGGTAAAAATTATATTGGCATAACTTCTCGTTCGGTTGTTACTCGTTGGAATAATGGACATGGATATGCTAAAAACCGCCATTTTGCCAGGGCAATAGAAAAATACGGATGGGAAAACATACAACATTTTATTATTGCCGAAAATCTTTCGTCCGAAGAAGCAAAAAGAATGGAACAAGAATTAATAGACAAGTTTAAAAGCAACAATCCTGAATATGGATACAACATCACCAACGGGGGCGACGCACGAGCACCATTATCGGCAGAAAGTCGTATGAAAATTAGCACCAAAAATAAAGGAGTGCCAAAACCGCAACATATGCGAGATAGCCTTAGTATAGCCAAACAAAGGCAATTTTATCCTTCGTTGAGCGAAGAACACAAAAAACAAATTTCTGAATCGCTAAAGGGGAACCAACGTGCGAAGGGGAACTGCAAAAATAAGCGACCCGTGATTCAATATAGTGGAGATATGTCTAAAATTGCGGAATTCCCATCTGCAACAGAAGCAGCCAGAGCCACGAATTGTGATTTATCAGCTATATGCAAATGTTGTAATGGTAAAAAACCGCGACATAAAGGGTTTGTGTGGGAATGGAAAGAAAAGCCACAAGTAAAAAAATGGTTCGTTATTAGTGATGTTCACAGTTATCTCTATGAAATGAAACAAGCATTGACTGCGGCCGGATTTGATAAAGATAATCCCGAACATGGACTTATCAGTTGTGGCGACCTGTTGGATAGAGGCCCTCGTTCCTTAGGTGTCTTACAATACGTACTGTCTATCCCGAAAGACCGTCGAATTTTCATTCGGGGTAACCATGAAGATTTACTTGAAGATTGTATCAAACGCCGTGATTTTTATCCTAATGATATTTCTAACGGCACGTTGAAAACAATTTTTAATTTGTGTGGTCTTCAGGATGACGCGTTTTGGTTTGGTATTCCCGGCGACACGAATGGAGATTACCATCAAATATTTGATCGCATCGCCAACGTTAAGCCATTGTGGGACTACCTCGCAGAATGTGTCGATTTTTACGAGTTGGGCACATATATCTTCGTGCATTCCTGGGTTCCTATTGGCGTTACCGACTTGCAGCAAGCTACCAAAGAAGAATGGCGCAGTGCAAGATGGGGGAATCCGTTTAGATTATGGAACCTTGGATACCGAATTCCTGACAAAACGGCCGTGGTGGGCCATTGGCACACGAGCTGGGCACATAGTATCTTACACAACAAAGGGACAGAATTTGGGGACGACTCTTGTTTTGACATCTTTGTCGATGATGGTATTATAGGTCTTGATGCTTGCACAGCCCATAGCCACAAATGTAATTGTTTCGTTATAGAGGAGTAGAATGGCAGATTTTCAAATAGAGATTCTTAGGCATCCGACCGAAGAGGATTGGATGCTATGTAAACAATGTACGTTGGTTACAATTGGCAAAGAGGCCAAACAGCCGCCAACCGACGAATGGAAGCACAAGATATTGGCTTCAGAACATAGTCCAATTAGGGTTTTACATTTTGTTTTTCGTATTACAAATGTCCCCTATTATTGTGTCATGCATCTCGTACGTCACGTTCACGCCACGCCGTTTGTGAAGACGCAACGTAACGACCGTCAGAAAAACTATGATCGAGGCAAAGCACCCCAAGATGCGCCGGTCGATTTTTGTTGGGAGATGAACGCTCAGGAGCTCATGACGATTGCTCACAAGCGTTTGTGTAACCAAGCAAGCCCCGAGACGCGTGCTGTGGTTGCCGAAATTTGCCGTCAGGTAGAAATACTCAATCCCGAGTTTAAAGGGCTGCTCGTTCCCAACTGTGTCTATCGCGGTGGGAAATGTACAGAATTTTATCCCTGTGGGGCGGCCGAGAAAATGGTAGAAAAATATTCACAAGGTGTCAGTGAAAGTTGACACCTTTCTGTATTTGTGGTAATATAACAAGAGAGAAAGGAGAATTATATGTTTTGTTCTATACACAACCATACGGCCTACAGTAATTTACACCTGAGAGATTCGATTAACCGAATTCCCGAAATGATTAATAAAGCCATTGAATATGGCTTTAATGGTTTGGCGATTACTGACCACGAAGTTATTAGTGGTCATATCGAAGCCTTGAATTGTGGAGATAAAATACGTGAAGAACATCCTGACTTTAAGATTATTCTCGGCAATGAGATTTATCTTATAGACGAAAATGAATACAAAAACGCCGACAAGTATTGGCACTTTATTCTTTTGGCAAAAGATGAAATTGGCCACAGACAATTGCGTGAGCTTTCCAGTCAAGCCTGGGAGCGCTCCTATATGGAACGTGGACAGCGTCGTACGCCCACTTTTTATCAAGATTTTGAAAGAATTGTTGGTAATAACAAAGGACACTTGATTGCCTCTACGGCGTGCATTGGTGGTCGTTTGGGCACGAGTATTTTGCGTAGAGATTCGGATTCAATTAATTTTATGATCGGTTGGATGATAGACACGTTTGGCGAAGGAAATTGTTTTTTAGAGATGCAAGATTCCGATTCCGACGAACAAAAAGACGTCAATCGTTATATTATACAACTGTCGGAATTTTTTGGTATACCTTATATCGTCACGCAGGATGCACACTATCTTAATAAAGAAGATCTTCCTATTTTTGAGAAGTTCTTAAACAGTAAAGAAGAAAGTGATCGCGAAGTTAACGCGTTCTATAAATATACTTATATAAAACCCGAAGACGAGATTCGTCAAATCTTATCTTATCTTCCGAGCGATGTGGTGGACACCGCGATTAATAATACTCAACTGATTTATAATCAAATTGAATCTTATGATATGCGTTGTCCTATTATCGTTCCTGAGCGTAAACTGCCCGAATTCCAAGTGCAACATTTGCTCAAGGATTGGTACGAGAGTTGCCCAAACATCAAATTTTACGCATATAGTGAATTCTCGCAAGATAGATTTTTGCTGTATTCTATTGAGCAGGGTATCATTGACAAGAAGTTTGTCGTAGGCAAAGAACAGGCAGATAGAATAGAAATTGAGCTCTATACTCTTAAAGTGGTAAGCGAGTCTCTTAACCAACGTATGAGTGCCTATCTTAATTTGGTTAAAGAGATTATTGACATTGCCTGGGAAGTTACCTTCGTCGGAGTATCGAGAGGTTCTGCGATGTCTTTTTTAATCAACTATCTTATCGGTATTACTCAGGCCAATCCGATGATATACAATGTACCTTATTGGCGTTTTTTAAACGTTGAGAGTGGTGCTACTCTCGCCGATATTGATATCGATCTCAACCCGCAACTAGCCTCTAAAATTATGGACGCGTTGCGTGAACATTATGGTTATGATTGTATATTGAATACTTTAACTTATAAACGAGAATCGTTAAAGTCTGCAATCCTAACCGCTTGTCGCGGTCTCGATATTCCGGTGGACGAAGCTCAGCCCTTATCAGCGATGGTGCCGATGTCGCGGGGACACGTGTATACCCTGGAAGAATGTGAAAACGGCAATGAAGAACAAGGGTACGATCCGTCTCCTGAGTTAATTAGGGCTCTTAAGTCTTATCCAAACCTTTACGAAACCGTATGTAAAATAGAAGGATTAATCTCCGGCGCGGGAGTTCATGCTTCTGCTTGTTATGTATTTTCTAACGGATATCTTGAGCATTTGGGATTAATGCGGGCTCCAAATGGTACTCGTATCACTTGCTACGATTATCGCGCCGCCGACCAGGTCGGCTCATTAAAATTTGACTGCTTATATACTGAAGCACAGAGTAAATTAATGAAGTGTATGGATTTGTTGCTCAAGGCTGGAGAAATCCAATGGCAAGGTTCTTTGCGAGCAACTTATAATAAATATCTTCACCCAGACGTTTTGGATTACACAAACCCAAAGATGTGGGACGACATGCACAATGGACGTATACCAGATCTTTTTCAGTTCATCACAACGGTAGGTGCCGTGTGTATTAAACGTACACGCCCAACATCTGTCGCTCAGCTTGGTGCAGCAAATGCGGTAATGCGTCTTATGGGTGAAGAAGGACAAGAAAGTCCTATAGATCGGTACGTTCGTTTCCGTAATAATATTAACGAATGGTATAAAGAGATGGACGAAGCTGGTCTCACCCAAGAAGAACAAGACGTTCTTAAAAAATATTTAGGAGACAAATTTGGTTGCTCAGTCGAACAAGAAGATATGATGCTTCTTACAATGGACCCTAATATAGCTGGTTTTTCTCTCAAAGAGGGAAATAAATTGCGAAAAGCTGTTGCAAAAAAGAAAGCCAAAGATATTGAGGCGATGAAAAAGCGATTTTTCGAGGCTGCAGATGACAATCAGGAGGAATACAATGGCTAGACGAGAATACCTTGAATATGTGTGGAATAAAATGGTTCGTCCTCAAATTGGTTATAGTTTTTCAATTCCTCACGATATTGCTTATAGTATTGAAGCTGTGCAAGAGGCGAATCTCGCCACGCGTTACAATCCCCTCTTTTGGTCGTGCGCTTGTTTGTGTGTGAATGCAGGCTCTTCCGCAACAGACTTTGAAGATAACAGTGAGGAAGATTATGGTGACGAGGAAGATGTTACGCCGCCCTGGGAAACCGAAGCCGACGACGACATTCTCGATGTCGACGAGACCAAAAAGTCCAAATCTGCCACCATCAACTATCCCAAGATTGCCAAGGCTATTAGCGATGCGCAACAAAGTGGTGTGCAAATTATGTTGCCCGACATTAATTTAGCACAACTTGATTTCTTCCCCGACATTAAACATAACGCTATTGTTTATAGTTTGTCGACTATCACCAACATCAACCAAGAGTGGGCAAAGGCTATCATCGCTGGTCGTCCTTATTCATCACTTGATGATTTTATGAGCCACCTAACACTCACGCCGGTTCAAATGATTTCATTGATTAAAGCAGGCTCATTCGATGCCATCGAAAAACGTCCCCGTCAGGCCATCATGCGTTCATATCTTGAAGCGTATGCTCGTACCAAAGTAACCTTTAAAGAAAAGGTCACCGCCGTCCACTTGGGTAAAGCGATTGAATTCGACATTGTGCCGGAAGATTATAAATCTCACGTTCGAATGTTTAACTATAAAAAGTGGATTGATAAAAACGAAAAGCAGGCCGATAAGAAAATCTACGCTATTGTGGATCCTGACAGTGTTCAATTCTTTGAGCGTTACTTAAAAGACAAAATGGTGTTGGGTAAAGACTACGATACAGTTCCGGCGGGCTATACGTTTAAAACCTCAACCTTTGAGAAAAAATACAAAGAGATTATGGCGCCAGTTATAGAGTGGTTCAGCTCCAACGAAGGCCGTCAAGCTCTGTATCGTGCGGAATGCGAAGGTGTGGTCAAGTCAATGTGGGACAAATACTGCCAAGGAAGTTTGAGCACTTGGGAGATGTCTTCAATGAGTTTTTATTATAGTGGTCACGAATTGGCAAATATGAAATCGCTCGCATATAATCTTTGTTCTTTTAAAGACCTTCCTGAAGAACTCAAACCTCTTAGGATGAAAACGCTGAAAAGCGGTAAAGAAACCCCCGTATACGATGTAGTTGGCATTGCTGGAACCGTAGTAGGTGCGAACAATAATAAACACATTGTGACACTACTCACTCCTACGGGTGTGGTTGATGTTAAGTTTTATACTGAGGCTTATATTCACTATAATAAAAACATCAGCACAGTGGATGCCAAAGGCAAGAAGACAATGATTGAAAAATCTTGGTTCACACGCGGTAATAAGTTGCTTATATATGGTGTACGCCAAGAGAATATGTTTTTACCAAAGACCGATTATGATAAGGGTATCCGCCATTCGGTTAATTTAATTGAATCGTGCTCGAGCGAATATCCCAAACTTAAATTCGAGCGCGAAAAAACAAAAACTTCGTCACTGTAGGTTGACAACAAGGGGTTTTTGTGTTACTATGAGTTCAAATTGTAAGAAGAGGTAAGAATGAACGCAAATTGCGCATTGGCCGCATCGTCGGCTTTTGAAGACAAGGTTAGATTAAAAGTACGAGTTGAGAGGATTATTTATCCCAAAAATGGTCAAACTTCTGGTAGTTGGACCATTGCTGCCTTTCGTCTTGAAGAAGTGCTCGAAGGAGAAGTTCCCGACTGTTTCCAACTGTCTTTACGTTTTACCGCCAAGGGTTCGATGCCTGCGTTAAACGCACTTGACACTTACACAATGGTTGCTCATCTTGTTGAAGATGCTAAATACGGATTGCAATACGAAGTCGATCTAATGTGTCTTGACTACGATATGACCGATAAGGACGACCAGCTTAAATTCTTCTCTTTCTTTTTAACTCCGACACAAACTGCGGCGTTGTATGAGAGCTGTGACAATCCTTTGGCGCTGTTGCAAAACCACGACACAAAAGCCTTAATGAAAATAAAGGGCATTGGTCCGGTGACGGCGCAACGTATGATTAACAAGTACGAAGACAGCAAAGATTTAAGTCTCGCGTTCGTTAGATTTTACGATCTAGGGTTAACGAAGGGCGCAATCGAGAAATTGGTGCATTTTTATGGCTCTCCTGAGGCGGCGGTCGAAGTTATCGAGAAGAATCCTTATTTGTTAATTATTCAGGTGCCTGGCTATGGCTGGGCTAAGGCAGACGCTATAGCGATGTCACAAGGACTTGCTCACGATTCAGATGAGCGTATGGGCGCTTATTTGGTACATTATCTAAGAGAACAAGCAGAAATGAACGGCAATTCTTGGGTAAGTGTCGAAGACTTGTGTGTGGTTATTGACCAGGTTTGCGATCCACAAAACGACGAACGAATTTATGAACTTATTCGTCGTAATATTAAAAATCACGTTTTGTATTATGATAAAGAAACCGAACGTGTTGGGTTAATGGAATATCGTGAACTTGAACAACAAATCGCCAATGAGATACTTCGTATTCAACGCGGCGCGGCTCATATTGAGATTAACCCAGAACGAGCTGAAACAATCATTCACAGCGTGGAACTAGAACAAGGCTTCGAATATACTGAGGAACAGCGAACCGCGATTTGGAACACTTTGAACAATCAGTTCAGTATTTTGACGGGTGGGGCCGGATGTGTTGACTGTGATACCGAATTTTTCAATGGTGAAAGATGGAAACGTATTGCTGATTATCAACCAGGTGATAAGGTTTTACAATACAACCCCGAAACCGGCAGTGGTGAGTTAGTAGTACCCGAAAGATATATAAAACAACCTTGTTCACATCTTAACTTGGTGCATACGAAATACGGGATTGATTTTTGCGTGAGTGATAATCATGTGATGTACTATGTTTCACCAAAAAATAAAATTTATAAAAACCAATTCGCCAACGTAAAAGAAATCCACTCGCGTCTTGTTGGTGGATTTGATGGTCGGTTTTTTACGACTTTCTCATACGGTGGAGAAGGCATCCCATTAACCGATGAAGAAATAGAACTTATGTGCGCTGTTATTTGCGATGGGCATTTTGCTTCTTCATCTAATAGATGTAGATGTAATCTGAAAAGAAAAGACAAACAAGAGCGTTTGCAAGACATTTTACATCGGGCAAACATTCCATTCAGCAAACACTGTTGGAACAGAGTGGATACGGCGTATAGAAACTATATGTTTAATGCTCCTATTCGCACTAAAGTATTTACCAAAGACTGGTACGATTGTACACAGCATCAACTACACGTGATAGTGGATAACATTCTTTATTGGGATGGTTCTGTCCGAAACGGTCGCAGGTCTTTTTCCACCACGGTAAAAGAAAATGCAGATTTTGTACAATTTGCTTTTGCGGCTTGTGGGTATCGTGCAACAATAGCCACCTACGACCGTCGCGGGCAAAGTCGCGGCAAGTATGTGCGGAAATCTCTTGAATATACCGTTACCATAACAGACAGGACGTTGGTAAGTATGGGCGGCACACATCCAGGACATGAGATTCCTATACAAGATTATATCCCCATTGATGGATATGAGTATTGTTTTACTGTGCCTAGCTCTTTGTGGATCCAAAGACGTAACGATCGTATTATGGTGACGGGAAATTGTGGCAAGACTTCGGCCGTAAACGGCATCGCGCACGTCCTCGAAGCCCACAATTTCCGCGTTGCTCAAGTGTCCTTATCGGGTCGTGCTGCCTCAAAATTGACCGAAATAACCCATATCGAAGGACGCACCATTCATCGTCTGCTTGAATACGATCCAGACTCGGGTAAATTCTTTCGTAACAAAGAGAATCCATTACCATATGACATTATTATCGGCGACGAAGTATCAATGTGGGGTGGGGAAATTACCCTCTCTCTGTTACAAGCAATCCCCACCGGCGCCAAAGTGTTGTTTATTGGTGACACAAAACAGCTCGAAGCAATCGGGTTAGCCAGTGTTCTCACCGATACAATTAAATCACACACGATGCCAACTGTGCAGTTAACCAAGATACAACGCCAGCAAGCCGATAGTGGTATTATCACTCAATCGCTCAAGGTTGCGTGTGGAGAACAAATTGTCGGGCCGAAGACGAGTGGTGTTGAATATCGTGGAGTTCGTAAAGATTTTAAACTTGTCACTTACATTGATAGTGCCTTAACACAATCAAAAATTATTGACGAGTTTAAGGAACTTTATATTAACCAACACGTCTCGGCAAATGACATCCAAGTGTTAGTGCCAATGCGCAGTCGTGGCGAGGCCAGCTGCAGAGCGTTGAACCTAGCCATTCAGGAGATTGTCAATGGCAAGCCAAGCGTGGATGAAATAACGGTGCCATATACCGACGGGAACTATAAATACAGTTATACTTACCGTCCTAATGATCGAATCATCATTATGAAAAATAACTACAAGACCATCAATATAGAAGGCAACAAAGAACCTATCTATAATGGGAATGTAGGTTATATTAAACAAATCGGGCCTGATTTTATGATTGTCAATTTGACAGAGCAAGGTGATATTGTTTTGGGAGCAGACGACTATAACAACCTATCCTTAGGATATGCCATCACCGTGCATAAAAAACAGGGCGACTCATCCCCGTATGTAATCGGAGCTATCGATAGCTCGTCATACGCGCTAATGTCCAAAGAATTGCTGTACACAATGATTACTCGAGCTCGTAAATATTGCGTTTTAGTTGGACAGAAGAAAATTTTACAACAAGCGGTCAGAATCAGTCGTGTGAAAACAAAACAAACCTGGCTGTGTGAGCTCTTACAAACCGCGACAAACAACAAGGAGAATTTGCATGACCAACAACAAGTGTGAAGAGTTTATTAATCTTGATGACCTTACGATTGAATTAGGAAAACTGGGACAAGTCAGTCCCCTTCCTAGTTTGAACGAATACGAAACCTATCTCGATCTTAATGATCGTATTATTTATATCGATTTCGATATTGACGACACCCTGATTGAGTACTCTCGTCGAATCATTCGTTGGAATCGCCAAGATAAGGACATACCCATCGAAGAACGCAAACCCATTAAGGTTTTAGTAAATTCTTATGGTGGAAGTCTGGATTCTTGTTTGCACTTCATTGACACTCTGTTGCTAAGTAAGACTCCGGTGTATACTTATAACGTAGGAGTAGCAATGTCTGCTGGGTTCTATATCATGCTCGCGGGCAGTCAACGTTTTGCGTATCCTAACGCTCAATTCTTAATCCACAGTGGTTCTGGCGGTGCGACAGGAACCTATGAGCAAAGCAAAAGTCAAATGGAACATTACACACGTTGTGTGGAACTGCTGAAAAAATATGTCCTCGATAGAACCACCATTCCAGAGAAGACATATAATAAGAAAAGAAGCACAGAATGGTTTATTTGGGCAAAAGATGCTATAGAGTTAGGTATCATCCACGGACTTGTTTCGTCGTTGGATGAAATTTAAAAAAGTTTTTTGTCATTACGTGTTGACAATTTTCCAAAAGTGTGCTAATATCAATTTATAAATAACCAGAGAGGTACACCATGGAAAATTGCAACGCAACAAAACACGGATTAGAAAGAGTGGTTCAACGCTCTAATTGTAAAGACGCCGTCGCATATATCGACAGAGCATATCGCAACGGTAAAAAACCCAGCACGTTTACGCACCCCAAATTTCGTAAATATTTACAGAAGGTCGCGTCGCGTTCTTGTATAGACGCAGAGCTCAGGGTGTTCGGGAACCAAATCTTCGTATTTAGTCCCACTGCTGAATTAATCACAGTTCTGGACATCCCAGATACATATGGGGTGCACAAATACCGCAAGTAATAGGAGATGCTTATGACTGAACTTAGGAAAGCTATGAGACAAGCTGGATGTTCGTCGGCTTTCATCTCATTTGCGACACGCCTTCTTCGCGAGCAAGAAATAATCTGGTCAGATACTCAAATTGAGTCAAACTGGATTAGTGTTCGCATTGAAGATGGTTATCGAAGAATAGAAATCGACGATTAAAAGGAGAAATTGTATGCACGACAATATATATGTCGAAGGACTTGAGGAAGGCCAAGTGTTGGCCGATGAAATATGGGAAAAGATCGACCAAGAAATCGCACTTCATTCTGAGGACGAATTGAAAAAAGGATTCATCGTTCGCGGTTTCAGCGATTATTTGTTCCTCGTCATCAAAAAAATGAATCTCGAATTCGATTTTATTAAATTGATTCCTGTATTCACGGCTGAGGACGCAGAACAAAAACTTGCCGACTTAAACGTCTTGGATATTGCTCCCGGCGGTGTTTCAAGAATCACGGGAGAATGCTGCCCCGATAAGGTGTGGTTAATTAATCTCGACGGGTTGATTAAGAATCCTGCCACCAATCATTTGTGTAAATTTAACAAAGATAAACTTGGCAAGGTTATCGTCGCACACAATGAGGCATTTGGTCCGTTCTATGTGGGCGTCCCAAATAGCGACATCAACGGCGACGGCAATTTTAATTGCATTGGGTTCTTACATATTGATGAAGCCATCGATTTCATAGAAAAGAAAAAATGGCTTGACCAAACTTATATGCAAGACACCAACCAACAGGGAGAATAATTATGCAAGCAGAAAAGTATTTATGTTTTGAACTCACCGGCGTCTTAGAAGGTGGCCAAGCCAGCAAAGACTTCAACGACTTCATTAGAATCCTCTTGGCGCAAGAACAAGATATCAAAATCTGGAGTGACGGAATGTACGTCAGTGTAGAATACGATTACGCAGACCGCGACTACGGTTGCCCATATCTTGTGTGGGTGGATCCGGCCAAAGAATACGTCAAAGAGTACGTTGAGGATTCTGAAGAATATCCTAAGGAAAAAGAAGACGATGGCGATGCAGAACCTGAAGAGGATCCTAAGGAAAAAGAATACGAGGGTGACGACGAAGAAATTCCTCAGCCCGCCAACATCGTGTTTTTGGATAAATAACAACTTGCGGTGTAATACCGCACGTGGGGCATAGAAAAGTTTCGACTGTACCTAAACCCGAAGCGGACTGTGCAGGACCTGGGGGCAGCACCCAGATGCTCCACCAATATCAGAGAAGGATTTGGCAGACAGCACGAGTGTGGTGACACTAGAATAATCTCGAAGCGTTATCGGACGAATGCGCCGAAGGTTGACGAGCAACGGAAAAACTCGAACTCTTCTCCATGGTTCTCCTGGCGTTGGCGGACAACGTAAAAATCACCTTGTTTCTTTTGCGTTTTTTTGTGAGTCGCTAATCCTTCCTCTGATATTACCAAAAATCCCAAAAAATTTGGCAAATAAAACTGTGATTTTATTTGCACTTTTTTGTCACTAGAAGTTGACAAAATCCATATAAAGCAGTAAAATTTTGACATAACACAACTTGGAGCATATTTATGGCTAAACAGAAAAAACTTTTTGCTCGCCCCTTCGTGAAGTGGGCAGGTGGTAAAACCCAACTCATTCCTCAATTGGATAAACTTCTTCCGGTGTCTAAATCAGGCGAAGACTTCTACACTAGAGTGAAGTCAGGGGAATACACAACATATGTTGAGCCGCTTGTTGGTAGTGGGGCAATGCTTTTTTATATGATGCAACGTTATCCGTTCCGTCGCGGCGTTATTTGCGACCGTAATGCCGAACTGATTAATGTGTACCAGTGCCTTAAGAGAAATCATCAAAGGTTGATAGACGAATTACGTACGCTTCAAACGAAGTACGACGAACAGGCGACCTTGGATGGTAAGAAAGGGGTTTACCTGTTGACAAGGCAATCGTTCAACACCACCGAGCTCTCTCATACAAACTGTTACCAAAAAGCGGCTGAGTTTATTTTTCTAAACAAAACCTGTTTTAATGGTTTGTATCGAGTCAACAGCAAGGGCGAGTTCAATGTTCCGTTTGGTCAATATGAAACAGCAACGATTTGCGATGCTGACAACCTCAAAAGATGTGCGGACATTCTTCAAAAGGTGGACATTTACCGTGGTGATTTCACTGAGGTAGAGTGGGACATCGAGAAAGGCTCTTTTGTCTACTTCGATCCCCCTTACCGTCCTCTCAAGGGTAAAAACTCTTTTACCGCTTACGACAAAGATGGGTTCGGTGACGAAGAAAAAAACCGCCTGTGTGAGTTTTTTATCAAAAGTGGTAAAACCGGTGCGGCGACGATGTTGTCGAATTCGGCTGACGAAAATGACACTTCTCTTCGTGATAAATATGAAAGCACAGAGGGACTGTACGTTCATGAAGTTTTAGCTCGTCGTAACATCAACAGTAAGGGCGATGCACGTGGGCAAATCAAAGAGTTGGTTATCGTGAATTACGCTTGCGAGTGAAAAACAGGTTGATATGGCTCAATGGCGGTAAAATTTTGACGAATCAGGAGATACAATGTTTGTAACTTATAAAATCACTTGTAACATTACAGGGGAATATTATATTGGTTCCCATAAAACTGATAATGTGGATGATAATTACATGGGGTCTGGTAAGCTTATTCGAAAGTCTATCAAGCAATATGGTGTTGAAAATCATAAAAAAGAGATTTTAGGTGTTTTTGAGACCCGACAAGATTCGCTGGATTTGGAGCATATTTTAGTGCAGAGGTGTCGCAAAGAGGATTCAGCGAAGTGTCTCAATCAAACAAACGGCGGCTTCAGCTTTGACTATATAAATGATAATTTAGTTTTCGACCGGGCTTCTTTTGCTAGCCTTGCTTCACACGAGAGTGCTAAACAAGTAAGGCAAGATAATATAAAACGTTATGAACAGAATCCAAAGCGTTGCTTAGTGTGTAATAAAATTCTTGATTACGATCATCGTTTGAATACTTTTTGTAGTCACAGTTGTGCAGCTACTTATAACAATACTAAACGAGGCGGTAAACGAGGCAGTAAGAATGAACCTGCATATTGTAAATTTTGTGGCAATCTATTACCAATGAAACATTCTCATAAAAGACAATTTTGTAATAATTCTTGCGCTATGAAATATCGCCAATCAATTACACCAAAACAAATGTCAGATAAACGTAAAGTGATTTTAGCAAATTTAGATTTGATTAGAGAACGTCACAAAACCGAGTCATATAGACGGATTGCGTTGGACTATGGCGTAAGCGCACAATTTATAAAAGAAGCCTTAAAAGGAAGGTTATCATAAAAGTCAAAATCAATGGCGTATAGTGTAATGGTGAGCACAGCAGACTTTGACTCTGCTAGTAATAGTTCAAATCTATTTACGCCTGCCACCAGTGGTTGCATACCGCCACTAAAATCTAGGATATGCTGACATCCAGCGAAAGTGCTGTAAAAACTCCTGCTTGGATAAATGTTGGAGGGCGTGGTTGATTTTATCCTACACCACACAAATCGGGTAAAGCCGATATTTACGTTGGGTTGTCTCGTTCCCAACATCGTTTATTGGGCCAACGAGGCTGACTGTCGAACAAAGATTCGTCCAAAGCTCGAGATACGGCAAGAGGAGCAATGAAGGTGATTGGCCTATTCCTTCTAAATAATTAACTAACATCAAGTTTGATGTGGTTCGGTAGTTCAGTTGGTTAGAACGCTAGCCTGTCACGCTAGAGGCCAGGGGTTCAAGTCCCCTCCGAATCGCCACCCATTGGAGGTTGATATGATTGATGACAAGCCTGTAATCGTTACAGACCCTAAGAAAATCAAGGAGATTAAAGAAGCGTTAAAATCTTCTTCTGGAAGTTCATTTGCAAATGTAAAAGCGGCAGAACCAGACAAATTGCCTGAAAATGCAGCCGAGATGTGGTTTGGAAAAAGCAAACAATAACAATATGTGACCGTGGCGGAATTGGCAGACGCGCCAGCCTTAGGAGCTGGTATCACAGATGTGTGAGTTCGAGTCTCACTGGTCGCACCACGGCGACACAACACAGTGTCGCCCGACTGAGAAAAATCGTGTGTGTCGTAGAGGACAAGGGTTACTAACTAATTCGCGATAGGTTAAATGTAACAAGATACTCAAAGTACAAGAGTATGGTAGTAGTTTGGAAACGGTTCTATTACAAAATTTTTGAACGGGGCTACCCAGAAAACGCTCCCAAAATCCGGGATGTCAGAAGTATGGGCGGCCCCTTTTTCTTCGGGGTGTAGCGCAGATGGTAGCGCGAGTGGTTTGGGGCCATTAGGTCGCACGTTCGAATCGTGTCACCCCGACCAAAATAATTTTTAAGGAGAATTTATTATGACAATTCTTTACAGCACACACTGTCCCAAGTGTAAAATACTTGAGACAAAACTTACCCAAGCGGGTGTCGATTTTACAGTAGTTGACGACATCGAACAAATGAAAGCATTGAAATATAATTCAGCACCTCACTTGGTTGTCGACGGAACATCTTATGATTTCAATGAAGCCATTAAATGGCTGAAAACCAGAGGTTGACCCTTACAAAAGGGCAACCCCTTTTTACTATTTTTCAAGGGAGCATACTATGACAAAACGAAAGCTACATATTAATATCAATCTCGACAAAGATTTTGTCACTACACTGAAATACCTCAATAGAAAATATGGTGACCAAATGTGTTACCTCAACGGCTTAGCCGACAAACAAATTAATTATACAGAGTTCATTGATCAGTTTGTGAAATCTACATCAGTTGCTGATGCTTCTATTGACAGCAACGCCAATATAGACCATAAAGATATTACGACGCTCGAAAACGAAATGTCAAAGCCACATTCTAAATTACTTGCCTTTCATAAGATTTTCTATGAAATGAAAAAGAAATATGGTCTTAAAGAAGCAAAAAAATGGGCGGAAGAAGAGTGGAACGGCGGATTCTATTTACACGATTTTTGTTCGGCTACATTTCGTTCATATTGTTTCGCTTATGATTTAACCCCACTCGTAAACAAAGGGTTGTTCTTTGTTAACAATTTCAACGCACAGCCGCCCCAGCATCTAACGACCTACACCGATTTTGTTGGAGAAATGGTAAGCTGGTGCGCAAATAGAACTTCCGGCGCTGTTGGTCTTCCTAACTTCTTGATTTATAGTTTTTATTTCTGGAAAAAAGACTGTAAGAACAAATACTATCTCCATTCTCCTGAGTATTACCGTGATCAAGAATTCCAGCGTATTATTTATAAACTAAATCAGCCGTATTTGCGCGTTACGCAAAGTGCGTTTACAAACTTTTCTATCTTTGATCGTGAATACCTTATGGCGTTATTCGGCGGCGTAGAGTATCCCGACGGAACGTGTGTGATTGACTACATCGACGAACTCATTGAATATCAAAAAGCCTTTATGGAAAAGGTTAGTGAAATTCGTTCAATCAACATGATGACGTTCCCGGTGCTCACCTATGCTCTTCTTCGTATCGACGGCAAATTCGTTGATGAAGATTTTGCCAAATGGTGTTGCAAACATAATATGAAATGGGCCGACAGCAACTTCTTTATAAGTAAAGATGTTACCAGTCTTTCAAACTGTTGTCGCCTTGTGAGTGATGTTAAAAATCTTGGGTGAAGATTAAAAAGATGCCCTTTAATCCCTTTTCTGGTTTATCACCAGGGTCGCATAAGCGGCTAACGGGGAACCCTAAGTTCCATTGAATATGGGAATCCCGTGGGAAGGAGAGTCAACAACTCTCAACCTGTAGAGACTATCCTGGCCAACAGGAGTACACTTATTATTGATACATAAGCGGAAATGGGGATTTGTGACAATTGACATTGTCGTATAAGAGATAGTCCAGCCCGTTTGGAAACATACGGAGTACTGATTTTAATTCCATCGGCGGAACCGCCCTCGAGGTCGGCTCTGTCAAAGTTAACACAATCAACTTAGCTCGTATCGCATACGCTACAAAAGTATGGAGCGAGAAAAACCACATCACCAACAAAGCACAAATTAAAGCCTATTATCTCGACTTGCTCAAATCGAAGGTTAATCTGTGTGTAAGAGTGCTTGACCGTGTGCGTTCAATTATTGCGCGTAATATTGAAAAGGGATTGCTCCCCAATTATACACTCGATCTCATTCACCTTAAGTCTCAATATAACACAATCGGAATCACGGGTTTATGGGAGGCAGTAAAGCACTTAAACGGCACATATGTCGACACCCTTGGTAACGCGAATTACACGCCAAGCGGTCTTGAATTTGCCACCGAAATTCTCGCGGCCATTCATGACGCAAAAGACTTGTTTATCCAGACAGAAAAGGTAGATTATCAAATCAATATTGAACAAGTGCCAGCTGAACGCTGCGCGACTATTTTACAAGAAAAAGACAAACTCCTGTACAAAAATGGTGAGTATGATCTTCCTCTTTACGGCAACCAATGGATTCCGCTGGCAACGCACACCTCGCTCCATAATAAAATGATAGCGAGCTCAACTCTCGATGCGGCTTGCAGTGGTGGTTCGATTGCCCACATTAACATCGACGCGCCCCTCTCAGACTTCGACACAGCATGGAAACTGCTCAACACTGTGGCTGACTTTGGAGTCCCGTATTTTGCCTTCTGTACTCGCATCAGCGCGTGTAAAAATAACCACGGGTTTTATGGCGACATCTGCCCAATCTGTGGAGAACCCGTCGAAACAACCTACCAACGCATTGTCGGATTCCTGACGCCGGAAAAAACATATTCCAAAGAACGCAAGGCGGAATTTGCCAAACGCGACTGGTTTTCGGTGAACTCGAATGAAAATTAAGTTTATCAAAGACGAAGATTTCGTCAATTATAAGAAGCCTGCCATGTTCATCGGGGCGTGTAGGTGTGACTTCAAATGTTGCACTGAAAATAATCTTCCTATCTCCACGTGTCAAAACGCGGAGTGGGGACAATGTCCCATTAAATCCATCCCGACCGATGAAATAATCACGCGCTTCTTATCTAATCCGTTTACCGATGCTATCGTTTTTGGCGGTCTCGAACCCTTCCTTCAAATTGCCGAAGTTATCGAGTTTATCGATAAGTTGCGAACCACCCATAACAGCACCGCCGACGTTGTAATCTACACCGGTTACACCGAGGAAGAAGTGCGTAGCACGCGGTTTAGCCACGATTATCATCAACTTCGACAATATAAAAACGTTATTATTAAATTTGGACGGTATATTCCAAATCGCCCTTCGAGATATGATGACGTCTTGGGAGTCACGTTGGCGAGTGATAATCAATACGCAAAACTTTTGTAAAAACTACAAAGAAACTTGTCACATAATGTTGACAGGTTTCTTTTTTTTTGTTATACTCAATATGTAATTAAAAGCCAATAAGGAGCGACAACTATGGATGAATTTTTCTTGATGTGGTTAGCGATGGAACAAGATATTAAAGACGAGCAAATGACGGCGCTCGAAGATTACGGGTTCGATGACGATGACGACGAATATCAGTACGACGACATCGAAGACGATTCCGACGATGGATTCTTCGATGATTGTCTTAACTGCTCTGGCCCATTGTGGGGAATTGATGACGACACCGTAATGGACGACGAGGATTACGACGATGTCCAACTCTAAGGCCGACGCTCAAATTGTTAAAATTGCAAAAATCCTACACGGTCCTTCGTGTGGGACGACAAACTGCGCCAATTGTCATTACCATGACATTCCGTCAATATTTCCAGTCAACGATAGGTGCCACGATTATTATTCGGCAATCGAATTGGTGAAACAAGGATTCGTGGACGGCGCAGACTTCATTCAATTTTTAAATGATGCGGGCAACATAACAGACGTCAACCCCAAAGACTTAGTACGTAAATACCAGGACACTGTAATACGCGAAAACTAGGAGAACAATATGTACAGAAATTTACTTGAACTTTTGGCTCAATACGGAAACACAACCGATCCTACGATGGAAGCAAAAATTATTGAAGAATGGTTTACGGAAAACGACTTTGAGGATATGGGACTCGCTATGATTACTCGCCTGTCGGCATGTAAACTCGCCAAAGTGCAAAAGAAGTTAGATTTTGCACGGTCGTGGATTCCAAGTCAAATTGATCTCAATCTCAATGAGGAATTCGCTAACGACAAACCTACCGCTTATATGCTCAACCAAATAACAACTTACTGTATGCTATCTATGCCATTACCAGACGATGTTCTTGAATGGGCAAAAGAAAATATTCCAAGCATAAACGTGCCAAAATTATTTTTTATGCCAACCGTAAAATATCTTAAAGAAAGATATAATATAGAATTTAAGGATAAACCCGAATGGAATTTTTGGAATTTTTAGGAGAACAAGATGGGATATCGACATTATTTTTATTTAGTTAAAAAATCGGACATAGAAAAATGTAATAATATAAGTTTCAGCGAATTAAAACGGCAGTATGGCGATGCTGATAGCGGTTATATAGATTTCGATGAAATTTTTCCACGAATTGAAATCTTTGAATTTGGAAAATTATATTATGAAAATACCGCCGAAAGAATATACAACACCGGCAAACCATTATTTGGCGACAAAGATTGTCAGGAATATTTTGAAGATTATTACCCTTTCGTTGTCGGTAAAGAAGGTTTGTTAGAAGCGATTAAGATATATAAGGAAAATGTTATAAATGCTTATAAATCGCTTTTAGGGGACGGGCAAGAAGTCCAGTACCCATTAGGCATAACTATGACAGAGAATATATCTGAACACGAAAAGATGAAGAATTCTGTAAACAACAGAATTTCTCGGATACAAAATAGTTTTGAAGATATAGACGAAACAAACAAATATGCCGTATCTGCAAGTCATATGTACGAACACGCAATCTTTAATCTGATTCATCTATTAAAAGTTATTGATTGGGATAGTGAAACTATATTATTTTATGGATGGTAAGCAAATGAAAACAATTTATGTAATAAATTACGATACAGAATTTTTTATCACCGAAATCCCCATATTGACGGAATCTGACCAAGCATACATCTTTGATTACGAACGCCTTACCGCCGACCAACAACGCGCTCTCGATTGGGAAGACACCTTGAATAAAAGCGAAGAAAATATCACTAACTGGACGACCGACAAGACACGCTTTGAAACCCTGAAACAAGAGTATATCAAAAATACGTTAGCACAACTTAACGCCAGCGCCATTTGTGCCACCAGCCGCTTTGACCGCGCTGTTCTCAGTGCGCATCAAATGGGGTTCATGTTCTGAAAAAAATTTTTTCAAAATATGTTGACAAAAGCTAACCCCTGTGCTATACTAACAGTATAACAACTAAGGAGCGTAACAACTATGGAATTATTATTAACCAGTTTAGATCTCACAATCAGTGAGGATTATGACGACAAATTTGAAGCCCTCACTGCCCTCGAGGACTTCGCAGACGACCTGAAAAAACACACCCCCGAAGAAGTCTTCCAATTCATTAAAGATTGGGTGAAAAAAACACGCCGCACTCTCCGCGAAGAACTCATCGAAGACGGACGTTGCCCTGATTGTGGAGAAGAACTCGACGCATTTGTTGATACCCACGTTGGTTACATCGATGGGCGCCCTGCTTACGAGGTCAGTGAAGTTAGGGGTTATTATTGCCCCGAATGCGGTTGGGAAGAATAAGGAGTTAAGAAAATGACGCTTTCGGAACTTAAAAAATTGTTCAAAACTACACAGGTAAAATCGTGGATAGAAGCAGGCAATGACGTTATTGCTATTGGCGATAAAATGATTACACGCGGTGATAGTTTTTCACGTTTGGATTATTACGCAAACGATAACTCGTTGCAGTTCTGCACCGAAAAAGAGTGCGCGGTTCCGTGTGGACAAATCACATTCAACAACGGCGACACGATATATTATAACATAATAAGGAGTGTAAAATGACTGACCAAGAAGAAAAGACATTGAAAACTGCATTGCGGTGGTATATGGATATGTATGGTTGTAAACTCGAAAAAAACCCAGATGACGACTATGAGGAATATTCTTGTAATGGGTGGTATGTAATAGGCAAAGAAACTGCTGTTGCTTTATACAAAGCAAAGAAAATGCTTGACTGGTTTGAGTGAACAACAGCAATCAAGGAGTAGATTATGAAAACAAAACAAGAGCAAATTCACGAAATTGCAAAATATATGTGCAATGTATGTGATTTTAAGTGTGATTCGTTTCTATCAGGAGAGTTTTGTGCAGTCGCGATGGAAACCGCCGAAGCAATCTATAACAAGGTTCTAGAGGAGAACAAATCATGATGCAATCGACCATCACTACCGAGGTGAGCAAAATCGTCTTGCCGATATATAACATGTCCATCAAAGAGATTCTCTTATCTCTTTTCCTGGAACTTACACAATCTGTGGATTTTTTGATCCCCAATAAAACATATTATTTCTCGTACGATACCACCACGGTTGACGACGAGGTTACACACCGTTTGCGCTTAGGAAAACCGGACGCTGCTGACACCGCACGAATCCAGCAGACTATCTCGGACCCAAATCAGGCCCAGCAAATAGATTGTTTCTTCCCGCGTGTTTTTGAATTGGTGATGGACCGAACCCTCGGTTATAAAATTCTCACCGACATTAACAAAAATCTGTTTCGAGCATTCCTTGCAAAAATGGCAGATGGTATCGAGAACAATAAACTACTGCTTAACGACTTTGTGATAGTTACAGAAAAGCGCCAAGATACTCGACTGCCTCTTGCAGTCTTGATTTATTGGTTCCCCAAAAAGGAGGATATATAACATGGCAAACAATCGAATCTACTTAAGATGCAAACAATGCGGAGACGCTCTCTATTTGGGCAAACACGATGGCGATGGCCTGTGGGTTTATCAAGAATACGGTCTGCCCCTCTCGCAAGCTCTCAACGACTTCTTTTTCGCTCATCACAGGTGCACCAAGCCCCTCCCAGAAGGTGAGTACGACCTCGGTCTTGGTACGCCGTTCTCGAAAATCACGCGGTTTGATACCAACTTCGAAATCGCATACGAGTGCGACGACGATGAGACTATCAACGAAGAAGACTTGTAACAGATACGAGGTTTGATATGATTAATCACAAGTTAGACAACGCACTCAGACAAACAGTTACCGACGCACTTAGAAACCTAAATTACCCCTGTTACCACTCATCACTTAATGTGTGGGGGAACGAAGTCATCATTGCGTATCCCGAATCTCCCGGAAGTGAAACTTATAATCAACTCCGTGGTAAACTGGAGACTTATAGCGTGTCCTTGCCAGTAGACGAAAACACCGATCTCCAAACACTCGCTAAAGAGTTTGTTTCTCAAGCAGCAGAAATAGAACACACAGCCTACAACGAGGCTCTTCAAAAGTGGTCAAAGATTTATCCGATAGAGTTTTTACACGAAATAATGGAGTGCCACGAGCTTTGTGGTTGGAGTTTGTTGGCACACGAAGGCGAAGGTGTGATTTACTATGGTAAAGTTACCATCGTGCATTACGCACTATACCTTCCTAATCTACAAGAATATACACAAAGAGAGAATAGATTATATGAAAATTAAAGAAAGCAAAAAGATGTCCAACGCAGACGTGGAGAGGTTTTTTGACACTCTCCAACTCATAGGGAAAGGTTTCACCGGTACCAAACAGCAAAGTGAAACAGCCCTTTCTGTATTTTACTCACTAATAATGAGCCGCCGCCAAGTGGTGTCTACTATCTGTGATATCCTCACCCCCATCGACCGTAAACCGATGGGATCAAGATTGATTCTTAAAGGACTGGTCCAAGACAAAGTGGATGCTGAACTTGCAGAACGGTTGGCTACTTTCGCCTGTAAAATACTGTACCTCGATAAACTCACAGAACTCGATAACGAGCGTGAAAATTATCATTCCACTCGAGCATACAATTTCCGTGTGTGCTGTTCCAAAACAGCTAAGTATGAATTCTGTTATGAGGTTGTCTATAGGCAACTGGCTAAAATTGCCAAGTCTCTTTCCTTAACGAACGAGTACTTTACCTTCCTATCCGCATGTGAAGCTGAAGTCTTAGAATCCTTGGGAACAGAAGGGGCGCCACTGTTTGGCGATCAAACAATCTAACAGGAGGTGTAACGATGCCAAACTGGTGCGAAGGCGTACTTAAAGTACGTGGTTCAATGGAGAATATTAAGAGATTTCTTTTTGAAGGGACTGATTATAACGATTATAAATATATTCCACATCTGAATGAAAAGGGGATAATCAGTCTTGAAGAAACAGCGATTCCACGCGAAGGGGTGACTAAAGAAATCGACAACAACGGCGTGTATATCACAAACACGGATGAGCTTTATATCAAAGATACCCGCCGGATGTTCGTTGCCAGCGACGTTATCGACAGCTGTGTAGTCCGACGGGGAGATACTTGTTTAATTTTCATAGATGTTAAACAAGCGTGGGGCATTGTAGCCGATAACCTTGCTCAGATTTCCAAAAAGTACGGCGTCGACTTTCGTATTTTTGCGACCGAAAGCGGTATGGAATTTTGCCAAGAAATCGAAGTCATCAATGGAGAAATTACGAAAGATAGAATAATCCCGTATACAGACTTTATGTGGGAAGCTCCCGATCCAAGAATCGGTGGCTAAAGAAAAAAAAGAAATAAGGAGCGTGGTTTTCTTATGAGTAAAGAGGGTAATAAATACAGGGACGAATTTGTTCAAGCAATGGATGACTTACGATTCCGGCTGATGCACAAAAACGCTGTTGCCAAACTAGAAGCGAGCGAGGATGATTTAACCATTCGCGGCTGCTTCTTTACTGGCATCTGTTCGTATGGGAAATTCCATAAATTCTGCTCACAGTATCATTTTAATGAGTATGATGATAAACCAGAGGTCAAAGACGCTGTATTAGAACGCGCTTTAAACAGATTCTTTGACAGGTTATGGGAACAAGAGAAAACAAGAATGTTTCAGATTGATTGCGATTTGGAGCAAGCCAAGGAATGCTGCTCCAACATCGTGGCAGACATAGCCGGTTCCTACGTTTATTGGCTGAGAGAGTTATATGCGTGTCGCGGTAAAATAGCAAGCGACTACTTCTCTACCAATTTAAAACACCTGAAACGCCACCTGATAGACGACTAAGGAGAGAACCATCCCAATTAATAGAATAAAGGGAGAAAACCAATGGTTAGAATCAAGATAACAAAAGAGCAAGATAATTGCGTGACAGTATATTGGGCAGAATTAACCGGCCTACTCCCCGAAGGCGGTGAACGCCTTATGGGTTGTGGACGCTCCCCCGAAGAAGCAATGATGAGTTTGAAGTGTGATGCGAAACGATGGATTGACAGAATCGTTTATGACGCCATCAACTATTACTACGCTACCGACGCACAAGAAAAAAGGAGTAATTAGGTGGCCGATTTTTATATGTATATAGGGCTTCCTGGTTCGGGGAAGAGCACAATAGCTGCAGCTCAAAAAGGTGCAACAATCATCAGTAGTGATGCGATTCGCAATGAGCTTTATGGCGACGAAAATATTCTCGGAAAGCACAATACAGTGTTTGAATTAATGTTGCGCCGTACCAGAGAAGCTCTCTTACAAGGAGAATCGGTGTGCTACGATGCGACCAATCTCTCGAGCAGACGTCGCAGGGGCTTGCTAGAGCAACTCCCAAAGGGTACGAAAAAACACGCGGTTGTTGTGTGGGCTCGATACAGCACTTGTTTAGAACGCAACGCCAGAAGAGAAAGAAAGGTAGAACCCGACGTAATTCGGCGCATGTTGGCGCAGTTCAATGTGCCTTACTACGACGAAGGGTGGGATGACATCACCATTCTCAAGAATGACGAAAAAGGATATGACCCGTCTGAATTGTGCGAACTGTTGGAGATTCCTCACGATAACCCTCATCACGATGGCTCAATTATCGAACACATCTACCGAGTCCAAAAAGCTGTTCATACACTTTTGTACGCCGAGGATGACTCTCGTTTCCCCGACGAAGACACAAAGAATTTGGTTTACCCAATCCTTCGAGAGGTGGCAACATGGCACGACGTTGGCAAGCCTTTCGTAAAATCCTTCTTCAACGCGAGACAAGAATTCACGCCGAAAGAAGCTCATTATTATGGGCACGAGAACGTTTCGACGTATCTTTATCTCGGAATTGAGGGCGTGGATGCTACGAATATTGACGCTGACTTATGCACGGCGTATCTTATCAATATACATATGTTGAAGTTTGTGAAAGAGAGCAGACGATATAAATCGTTGCCGGCGAACATCAAAATCTTGCTCGACTTCTTCAACGAATGTGACATCGCGGGAGCGTAAAACTATGGAATTAAAAGCCTTTAAGACCAGAATATATCCAAACGCAGAGCAAACTGTTTTAATCGAAAAGACTTTCGGTTGTTGCCGCTTTGTCTATAATAACGGTCTTGAATGCAAAATTGAAGCCTACAATGAAGACAAAACGAACCTGTCTGCTTACGACTTAATAAAAAGAATTGCGTCTCTTAAGAAAGAATTCGAGTGGTTAAAAGAACCTGAGTCGCATGCATTGCAACAGTCGATTCTTGACTTAGAAAAGGCATATAAAAACTTTTTCAGAGAGCATAAGGGATTCCCTAAATTCAAGAAGAAAGGCAATAAAGACAGTTTCAGGACGTTCGGCATGCGTTTTATATCGCGGCATTCCATTTATCTTCCTAAAATTGGGGTGGTAAAAACTGCCGAAAAGATAAAGAAGAAGTGGAACATACATAACGCAACGATAAGCAAGAGAGCAGGCCAGTATTTTATCTCGCTTTTAATCGACTATGAGCCGCCAAAAACCCAAAAGACAGGCGAAATCATCGGAATCGATTTGGGCATCAAAACGTTTGCTACTTTGTCAGACGGAACTAAATATAAGAATCCAAAGACATTGAGCAAATACGAAGACAAGATTGCAAGATGTCAACGGCAATTAAGTCGAACTCAAAAAGGAAGTAACAATCGCAAAAAGGTTAAAGCAAAATTAGCCCGATTACATTTGAAAGTATCTAACATTCGGCAAGATTATCTGCATAAAATGAGCCACGAGATAGCCAATCGTTATTCGTTTGTTGCGATAGAGGGCTTAAACGTTGCAGGAATGGTTAAGAATCACAATTTAGCCAAGAGCATATCCGATTGCAGTTGGGGCGAATTCGTCCGCATGCTCGAATATAAATGCTCGTGGTATGATTGTGAACTGCGTAAAATCGGTCGATTTGAACCCAGCAGTAAGTTGTGTTCGAATTGCGGATATAAGATGAGCGAAATGCCGTTAAATATTCGCGAATGGACTTGTCCCAATACCGAAGATGAAAAGGCTATCTTGCGGAATTTACCAGAAAACTATAAGTGGATAGCGAGAGATAGTGACGGTAATATTTTCGTTTACGAAGATAGGCTGCGTAAAGAAAGCGGAGCCTTGACTGACTCGCCTCATCATAGATTGCCCTTGTTTAATCATATGTTCCAAACTATCAAATGGGAAGACGAAGAGCCGTGCGAGTTTAGAAAGTATATAGGAGAACAAAATGGCTGACGCAAATAAAGAGGCTTTCGAGGACTTAACCAACAAACGCTGTCGTACGTGCGCTGTCTGCGGCAAACCCGAAAACGATGGGCTGCTCTTCGATGATTCTGCGTGGATCTGCAACGACTGCAGAGCGGTGCTGGGTCAGTTGAGAGGATGCTACATTCGTTCAGTTAGAAACAAAGAAAAGAGCCAACAAATCAAGAACGGCTTGACCAACGAACGAGCCCGTCTGCTGATCGAAAGCTGGTTCTGCAACTTCTGCCCAAATAAGGGACAACCTTGTATGGATGACTTAAAAACAGAAAGAGAATGTATCAACAACAAATTGGCAAAGATTGGGTTATATATCGGACATCGAGAATTTCCGCTGATTAAGAATATGAAAGTCAATCGCCCTCGTTTTGTACAAGTACGAGAACAGGAAACGTGCGATAACTGCGGACGAGAATTCCCGTCGGGCAACGCTATGGCCAGAGTCGAAGTTTTTGGCCGGACGACGGAGAACGAAACTTGGGGGCACTCCTATGTGTTCTGTCCGATGTGTGCTAAGATGCTTTTGCGAAAGGCTGAAAGAGCAGAACAAGAAGAAAATTTATAAGCCCATATAGACCGAAAGGTCTATATGGAATGTTAATTTCTATGGGTGTGGTCAGAAGTGGTCAAAAATTTCGTAAGGCGTCCTGGACCTCTATGTAAAAAGAGCAAAATTTCTCTCTAACCGCCCATAACCCGCTATAAACCCCCATAAACCCCCATAAATCACTCTAAATCACCGCCCAAAGGAGGCAACAAATGACAACTAACTCATCATCGTACGAACTCGAACACGAACTCCGATATCGTCTTCCGAAGTTGGTCTTCGTCAACCTTCTAACGAGCCCATACAAACCATTCACAGTCGTTACCCGATACATCATCCGTCAACTTTGGACGTACAACGATGGCATCGCCCGTAGTCGTATTCGCGAACTCGTCGACAGCAGCGGCGCCTGCACATACACAGCGTGCACCAAGTACAAACTTGATAAAGACAACCAAATCGAGTTTGAGCGGCCCATTCTACCGGCCGAATTCGCCAGCGTTCGTAGTCTTTATCCGAACACAGCGCTCGACGAAAAGGTTCGATTCCGCATCTTGACGAAAGAAAACCCGAACATTTACTTCGTCGTCGATCTTTGGGCGACATCAGACGAAGCCGTTGTCGAAATCGAATGTGTGAGAGACACGCCCGTGGAGATACCGAAGTGGATCACCGAGAACACGCTGAAAAAGTGAGCGTATTATATATAGTACATATATATGCGTGCGTGAGAGAGAGGCTGAGATGCCTCTTTTTTTTATCAAAATAGGGACGGCTGACCACTTTTGACCACCGTGTCGAAATCGAGGCGGTTAAACTGGTCGAAATCGACGGGTTTGGATGGGTGGAAAATGTGTAAAAACCACCCCAATATTGTCTGGAAAAGTGTAAGACCTGCACCAATTTGGCTCATTTTTTGTGCATTATTTGCACCTGGAACGTGCATTATTTACACGTAGGCGGCGGACGTTGGCAGCCGTAGGCATCCGATTTTGTCCTTTTTTGGCGTTATCCAATACCCGATTTTATTCCTTTTTGGAGGACAAAACGCACGATGTCAGCAGCCGATTTCGTCGACAAAACGCGAGTTTGCACACAAAAATCCGAGTTTGCACACAAGAGTGCAAGTGTTGCACACGCAAAAACGGATATCAACATTGTATAGAAACCGCAGGATTCCGTTCGTTTTTGACGCCAATTAGGGACATTTACAAGGACATTTACAAGGACATTTACAAGGTTATTTTGGTATCATTATAATGTCATCCGCCGCCACCGATCGTTGAAAAAACCGTACACTTTTAGTAACAAAATGTCACTTGAAAAGTCAACAAAATCACCTCTTTTTTCCATTGAAAAATCAATGATGTAATAGGAATTTTTTGTCATTTTAATAGGAATTTTTTATCCTACTTCAGGCGGCGGACGGTGTCATTTTTGGTCTAAAGTTATGTACCGTTTATGGTACATAACATCATCAGCAGCCGTCATCAGCCGTCGACATCGTGTTACAATTTTCTTCACAAATATCCCGAAATACCTCGTTTTTTCGTAAAAATGCGGCTCCGCCAGGACCGTTTTGGTAGCAATGTGTTCAGTTTTCTAAACCAGTGCTAACGGGTAAAAAACGGGCGCAGCCGCCTAAAAAATGTCCGCCGCCGATGGTAAATTTTTGCACTGTTGAATAGGAAAATTTTGCACTATTTTTTCTTCAAAAATTTTTTATTTTTTTTCTAAAAATATGTTGACAAATCGCCGATCCTATGTTATACTTAAAGTATCAAAAGATTAGGAGACAGTGATATGAACAGAGTCATTAAAGCAACCAAATTAACCAAGTCGGAAGTCGAAGCCATCAACGCCAGAATCTTCTTCAACAATCTGAAGTCAGACACACTGTGCTGGTCGTGCATGAACGCCCGTGACAACAAGGAGCACTCCTGCTCGAAGTTCAAGACTGGCATCCCGGTGGAAGGGAGTAGGTATGAGACGCACCAGGGAGCATTGGGCGAAGAGTACAACATTCGTGAGTGCCCGTGCTTCAAGTTCGAATACGATCGCCCTCAGTCGGTGAAGTCCGTCGTCAGCATCATCGCTCATTGGTGTGACGTCACCACCAGGACTGTGTGGAGGAATCCGAAGGGATGGGTAGCGATGTATAATAAGATCTGCCCCGAATGCCAAATTACGCTGGCGGACGAAGAAGACGACGAATGGGATGATGAGGAGTAAGAAAGATATCCAGGCGTAGCAGCCTGGGTATTTTTTTTAGCGTGGGCGGACGTGTGATGGGGAAAAATAGTCTGAGATACCCTTTTTTGGTTTTTCTTGAGCTTATTTAAGCTCTGTAGTAAAAGAAAAGAGTTTAGTCGACAGATTTATCGACCGAGGTATTTTCGTTTGTGGAATATGATGTCTTCATTATACGACAAGTTAGAAGTATTTGTCACCCTGTGTTGACATACCCGCCGCCGTGTGGTATAATAGAAGTATAAAAAAGAATAATGGAGGTTTAGCTTATGGTTAAACAAAAAAAGACGTACACGGTTGATGATTTGGTCGCTTTCCCGAATAACCCTTTGGACGAACAAGAGACTTCGATCGTTTTTGAACGCAACGGCGACAAGATGACCATCTGGACCAGTGACAATACAATAGTCACCAAACTCAGGGGGTTAATGACAAAGAGTCCTGAGGAATATATTCTGCGCTCGATATCCACTTATGATGGGCAGCCGGTGGCGTATGAGGTTGAGGCACCTAAGGAATTTTTGTCATTAAGAAGTGTCCGCGTGACTCGCACTATGACTGAAGAGCAACGTATTGCAAACTCAGAACGCATGAAAGCAATGAGGGCGGCACAAAAAGCAGCGGCGGCGGCTAAATAAAAAAGCTCCCGCACAACAATAACACCCCACAGGAGGGATAATCTAATGATTGAGACGACCGTATTCGGGAAAATCATCACCAACATCACCATCGGTGAAAAGCAATTGGCTCGCGGTAATAAAGTAAAGACGGCGGCCTATACCGTCTGCACTGGTAAAGATTTCGGCAAATGGTGCAGCATCGAAGTTGTTGCCATGGGTAGGCAAGCGACTTACGCCGAACACAATCTTCAAAGAGGCGGGTATGTCTACCTCGTCCTGAATGGCGCTGGAACCGGTGAACCTAATAAGTTTTCGTTCACCGTAGTTAAGCAACGTAGTGGACCGGTAGACGAAACCAACAACGACGACTCTGTTGAAGTGGCGGCGGACGAGGTTACACCCGAATCCTCAGAGGACTACGAAGAACTGCCGTTTTAAGGCGGCGGGTAATTACGCATATTTACAAGGCGACGGATGGTACATGTCCGCCGCCATTTTGCGTAAGGATTCTTTGCCTTAATGCCTCGATTCCGTATTCATCTCTTCATGCGCGCGCGCATATATACTCTCCGAGGGTTTATATATAATATATAAGAGTAATAGATAAGAGTAAGATCTATTATACATCGCTACCCATCCCTTCGGATTCCTCCACACAGTCCTGGTGGTGA
>ERZ1024463.5-NODE-5-length-48232-cov-12.200179_pt1 | contig 48232 bp, 81 predicted proteins | sample MGYA00520805_ERZ1024463 | MGnify/ENA primary metagenome ERZ1024463 (study PRJEB33242, sample SAMEA3444304) | Homo sapiens | biome: Host associated; feature: Gastrointestinal tract; material: Stool | place: Uganda | collected 2011-01-01 ...
CATAATCTACGCTAATAGATTTAATGATATATCGCTCTTGTACATCTCCGCCTTTGGAAAGCCCTGCTATGACTGGCGCACCAACTGCACCAACAGCACCTAAAGGAAATAATACGACACAGATTGCTACTACTGCATTTGTGCAAGATGCAGTTCAAGGTGCTGGGAGTAGTTATACATTACCTGTTGCATCTTCAACTACATTAGGTGGCGTTAAGCCGGTTGCAAAAACAACGAGTATGACGCAAGAGGTTGGTGTTGATGCAAATGGAGCATTATACACTGAGCCGAGTGGCGGGACGGTAACGGAGGCTGACATTGAAAATGCCCTTGGGTACAAGCCCATCGGCGCGGATGATGTGCCGGTTAAAAAGGTCAACGGCCAGACCGGCGAAGTGAAGAGCACGTTTTATGTGACGGTGACACTGACAGGCAGCGGATACGCCGCAACTGCCGACAAAACGCCGAAGGAAGTGTATGCAGCCTATACGGCTGGATACGCTGTGTACGCAGTTGTACAGTTCGACGGCTACAACTTCCCATTCATGCTGCCACTTGTGTCAGCGGCGTCCATGTTCGGCACGGAGGCGCTCGGATTTGGCGCGCTAGGCTCACCCAGTCAAACGGAAAACCCACAATATCCAACGGTTTTATATGATGGCGCGAAATGGCAGGCATGGATTGGAACGCTGGCGAAAAAGTCGGATATCCCGACGGCGCTCAAGAACCCGAATGCACTCAACATCAAGATCGGCGATACGACGACGAGCTACGACGGAAGCGCGGAAAAGACGGTAGAGATCCCGGAGGGGACGGATGAATCGCTCGGTATCACTGGTGCCAGCACGGGGCAGTCCCCCATCATCAATACCATAGATGAAAACGGTAAGCCTACAGCGTGGGGAACGGCGGTGCTGGCCAAAGCGGACGGGAGCAATATTCCTACCAGCGCGATGGATACTTGGAGAACCCAAATCGCCGCTCTGCCGGGTAAGAAGATCTATGGTAAGGCGGACGCTGACGGCAATATCAAGGCATATACCGACGCGGCCTGCACACAAGAGGTATCTATGGTGACGGCCATTGCGCTTGTTGACTACGGCAACGCCTTACTGATCTATGACCACAAGACATATCAGTGTGTAGGTTTTGAGGAGCCTCCATCTATGCAAGGGTCTGGGCCCTACGCAGTTACTGTATTTTTCCGTTCCGAGATCGCCACAGATTCTGCCGGTGCTGCTGTACTGAAAGTAGAGACTGCGAAGCTAAACATCATGGATTATCTTAGCGGTGCGATTAACGCGCCTATCATAATCACGGCAGGAGAGCTGTCGCTGACCACTACTACAACATGATTTTTGAAAGGAGATTATTATGTACAAATTAAATATGGAACTGAAGAATGGTATTAAGTTAAAGCTAGAGATTCCCGCTGAGTTGGTCAGTACGCTGGTCGTGGAATATCCCCTTGCAGTTGGGGATGTGAACGGGGACGGCCAGGTGGACAAGAATGATGCCACGGCTATCATGGATCATCTGGCAGGTACAGCGCCACTGGACGAGGACGCGCTGAAGCGTGCGGACGTTAACGGCGACGGTGAGGTCAGCTATCTTGATGCTATGTCCATCATGGATAATCTGGCAAAATAAGAGCAACCGCCATGGGCAATTGATAAGTTGTAATTATTGATGTTGTAGTTCGAAAGGTTTATGTAGAGCAGGAGGCCAATGTCGGCACGGCGGATAACCAAGAACACAACCGTTGATATAATCAACCAAATAAAGTGTCCGCCAAGGGCAAGGGCGCGGATCTAATCGTAACACTAGACGAGAAGATTGAATGATGGATACATGCGTATGCTGCGGGCGGGCCGTGCCGGAGGGCAGGATGGTTTGCCCGGAGTGCGAAATAGAAACAGAAGAACTCATAAACACTTTTATTGAAGAGGTATAAATTATGAACGCAGAACAAATTATTAATCTAATTGTTGCAATCCTAGCAGGACTAGCAACTTGTATCCCACTAGCCTATAATCTAGTTAAATACGTTAAGAAGGCGGCGCAAGAAAAGAATTGGAATGCATTGCTTGGTCTAGTGATGAAGCTTATGGAGCAAGCCGAAAAGAAATTCACTGACGGCGCGACTCGTAAGGATTGGGTTATGGCTATGGTACAAACTAGCGCTGAATATATCAATTACCCCGTTGATATTCAAGCTCTAAGTGACCTTATTGATAATCTATGCAACCTGACTAAGAAGGTTAATTCTCCAGAGCCAATTAATGAAAAAGCTTAATTATAGACGCAAGTGGAGCAAGGGTGAGATGGCACGGACGTTAGTTATATACTGCGTCCGTGCTTTAACTCTAGTGTCAATTTGGGCAATAGCCGTAAAAACATATGCTGTATTAAAATGGGGCGCGACTGATATTAGTGATGTATTAGTATTTGTCGCAACGGCATTTGGTGGTGAATTGTTGTTATTGGCGTTTAAGCGTATATTCGCTAAAAAAGATGAAAATAATAATTCTGAGGCTTGTGGATAAATAAATGAAAGGAGTTGGTCGAGGTGAACATAACATTAACTGGTAATAAAATCACGCAAGATACAAAATTCCTTGCGTTTGAGAAAAATAATAATGTAGATGTTATCAATATCACTGTAGACGCTGACGAAGAATGGACGTATAAACTGGATGTAAAATATCCAGATAAATGTTGTAGCGGTGAACAGTTGTACAATATTATCAATTTGACTAGAAACGGTAATGTGTGTACGGCTGTTTTAACTAAAGATATGTTGCCATTCACTGGTAAATATATCATGCAACTTAGAGCTATTAATGACGATAAGGTGCAACATAGTGATACGTTTGACGCTTGGGTAAAATATAGTATTGAGCCAAGCGAAACATATAATCCTGTCCCTAGTGAATTCTATCAAATTGAGAATAATATTACTGAAATGAATAATAATCCACCATATCCTAGTGCGGATGGATATTGGATGATTTGGGATGTAACAAGTCACGCTTATAAAAAGAGCGATATTCGGGTAACTGGCGGGAATGTCCAATCCGACTGGAGTCAGAACGATGCGCAGGCGGCAGATTTCGTGAAGAATCGTCCGGGCGCGTATGTGACAGATCCGGTTGAGACCGAAATATACAACGGGATACTTCCGGAGATAGCAAACATTCAAATGGACTATGTGCCGAATATTGGAGATGTGGTCACGGTCAAGGTTGGGACGGAAAGCATCGACTGCACAGCTGGCGACTATAGAGGCCTTATTTACTTTGCGACTGTTCCTATTGAGGACATTGTAGGAGGCACGGCTACGAATTATGTGCTTTGCGCCTATCAGGAATCCCAATGGGTCGCACAGACAGCCGGAACTTACACGGGGCAGAACGCGGTGTTCGAGGCTGCAATTCGTCAGATTGTGAAAATCCCAGAAAAATTTCTTGAGCTTGAAAATGTAAAGGATGTTTACTGGATCAATTTTGCATACGACAGCAAATCCAAAATGTATTTTTCCCATAAACTCGACGGAACTTATGCCGAATATGAAGATATCAAGGCTGCGATAGACAACGGGAAGCTCGTTGCGGCAATTGGAGAAGTGTTTGGAGAATCTGTAAATGTCGGATTTGTGACTGAATACTGGAAATATGTGAGTGGCTTGACGGCGAGTTTTTACGAGGCTTCTGATCCGGACACCTATAGTGTTCTTATGAGGCTTGCGTATTTCGTCTGTAGAAGTGGACACATATGGAAGAAAGTCAATAGTTCTATTGAATTAGCCTACGGCAAACCAATGCCGTCTACTTTAGAAGGCGAACAGGGGACAAAGGATTCTGTTGCGAGAAGCGACCATAGCCACCCGGACAGAACGTCCATACAGTTTCTTGGGAAACTGATCGATGGTGACGAAAAAACGGTTGCGTGCGGCAATGTATCGCCCGATACGCCGTTTGTGGTATCCGGGCTTGATATTCCAATTGGCGCAGAAATTACACTGGGATTTGACGATTTCACGCCGGATACACCCATTACGATGACGTGGGGTGGAACGGCAGACGCCTACTTCAACAATATGGGAAAATCTTGGAAAGTAAGCCTTGCATACAATGCCTGTACGGATGCTTACACAGTGACGACCACAAGGGCGCTGACCAACTTGACGCTCGCATATAAGGCTGTCCCGGCACAGACGAAGGATTATCAGAAATATGTGCTTGCGCCGTATACGGTGGCTCCGCATCTGCTGCTTGCATCTCCGAACGGACTGCACAAGCTTACGGTGGACGATAACGGGAATCTTCTAGTTGATGGCAATAAGGTTGGCGTATTTACTGCAAACAATGAGAAAGTAACAACGCTGGATATGTTATAATAAGGAGGTGTTCATAAAATATGACTATTCAAGAAGCTCAAGATAAATTAATTAAAACGGCTCTAGCAGAAGAGGGCTATTTAGAGAAAAAGACGAATTCACAATTAGATTCAAAAACAGAAAATGCTGGATATAATAATTATACCAAGTATGCTAGAGATCATGCAAAGTGGGGGACATACAATTTTCCAAAGCATGGCTATGCATGGTGTGATATGTTCGTGGACTGGTGCTTTATCATGGCGTTCGGGTTTGAAAAGGGTATGTCGATGACCTGCCAGCCAAAAGGTGAATATGGTGCGGGTTGTACAGAATCTTATAATTATTACAAGCGAAAAGGGCAAACTGTATCTGTCGAGCAGGCTCAGACCGGAGATCAGATTTTCTTTGGAAAAATTGGGAACATGACTCATACTGGTATAGTTGTCAAGGTGGATTCACAATATATCTATACGATTGAGGGCAATACGAGAACCGGCGATAATACAGTCATAGCAAATGGGGGTGGCGTGTTCCAAAAGAAATATACTCGTGTCTATTCTGGCATAGGTGGATTTGGACGGCCAAAATGGGATGTAGTTACAAATGAGCCGAATACGACCCAACCTGTATCTACAGCTAAATACAAAGAATCCGCATATCTTGGCGGCGTATATATGGAAATTCCATTTTCTTGTATCGCCCATGCTGAACATATTAAGATGAATGCCGCAAATGGAGAGACAATTGATAGTGTCTTGAGCCGTGTTAGATGGAATGGAAAAGCGCCTGATATTATTATTAATGCAGAGCTATATAATCTAAAAGATATGACTCCTGCATCAGGTGTTAAGCACAATGGCGTTATGGAACGAGCCGGATGGCAACCCGGAATAGGATTCAAAGATGGAAAAACTCCAATTTGGCAATCTTATAATAATGTAACGACTGATGATTGGGTTGGTGGATATCCAGCAGTCATTCAGAACGGCGTGAAGAAATTTGACATTCCTGCCGGATTAGGTGGAAACGCTTATAGAACTATGATGGGTATTAAGGGAGATACACTAGGCATTATTGCTACCAAAAGGGCTTGCTCTATTGATACCGTAGCAACGAAAATGCAACAGGACGGATATGTCAATGCTATTAACCTAGATGGAGGCGCATCTACTTGTTATATCACACCATCTAGTAAATGGTCAAGACAAAGACGGTTGAGAGGATATATTGCAATCTGGCTTGTTGGAGGAGTGCCTACGGAACCAACACAAATCAAGAAGCTTGCAACAATGGCTCATGACGCTAGATACAAGAATGGTAAAATATATACCGTCACAGCGACCGAACTGAATGTAAGGGCGCAAGATGGGTCAATCATTACCACTTGCAAGAATGGCGCAAAATGCCAGTGGTATGGATATTATACAAATAACCTGCCGGGGATGAATGGCAAGTTCTTGTGGGTAATTGTAAATGGAACAACTGGATTTGTTAGCGCAAGATATGTGAAATAAAATCAAAGAAAGGATTTAATATATGATAACCCTATATCGCCCAGCAGGATATGATAATCCAAGAGCGCCAGAATTTATAGGGCGCTCAATAGATACCAAACCAACTAATGTAGAAAACGGCGCAAGCTACATTGAGCTAGATACTGGACGTATGTATCGTTATGACAAAGAAAACAACCTATGGATTGAAGGAAAGGAACAGCGCCAATGATTACATTAACTAGACCAGCTTATTATGACAACCATAGATATGCTCAATACTGTGGATTAGAGAATGATGATAAATATACAATATCAGCAAGCAATGGCGACGAATATTATGAAATTGATACGGCTAAATTTTATAGATATAATGAAGCAAGCAATGAATGGATAGAGCAACCAAGCGATACCGCTCCTATTGATACTGGCTTACCACCTATGACTAGTGAGACAACAGGACATTTCTTGAGCAATGACGGCTCTGTGACCAAGTGGCAACCTGTAGCGTCTAAGAATTTTATTATAGGTCTAACGGCGAATAATGACGGGTCATATACTCCAGACAAAACATTTGTACAGATTAAGACTGCATATGATGAGTTCCAGAATATTGTGATACGATATGATAGCGCACAGATGCCACTAATGAATGTGGAGTTTGCCAGTAATGGCGACGCCATGTTTTTATTCGGTCACGTTGAGATTCAGACAGACGGACAAAGAATTGTAACAAGAGCAATTCAATATAGTCATACTAACAACACAGATACTTGGATGGACTTTGATAAAGAAACGGATTTATCACAATATTTGTTATTATCTGGTGGGCATATGGAGGGGGAATTAACTCTAGCCGGTGAGCCAACGAATGAAAATCATGCCGCGAATAAGAAATATGTAGATAGTCGTAATCTTGAGGTGCGGTTTACGCAAGACGCTACGGCTGGAATCAAAACCACAACTGAAATTGGAGAAATTGCACAAGCTGTAATAGCAAATCGTACAGTAACAGCTATCCTTGACGGCGATACATATATGCTTATAGCGGCTTCTGCGGCAGATGCTTCTTTTGGTAGGGCAGACGGCAACATTATAACTGTTTTAAGATATAATCCTAATAACGGTGGAGCATGGGCAAAAGAGCAAGCAAGCTTATTAGAGTTAAAGGGCGGCACAATGACCGGCAATATAAACATGGGCAGTAACGCTATTACCAATGTTCAAAAAATTTATGTGAATGGTCAGGCTAATTTATATCTTGGCTCAGTTGTTGAAAAGGCTGGAACAAATGGTGTTCGTTTAACTGGCACTACCTCTAATGAAGCAGCATTTGTTAAACCAACAAGTCAAAATGAATATGTTCCTGTCTTGGTTGGGAGTCCTACTGCTCCTAATCATGCCGTTAATCTCAGACATTTGACTGAGCCTGTCCTAGCAGATGCACCAGCTTCAGATGGTTGTATATCCAATAAGAAATATGTGGATGACCAAGTAGCTACAAGAGTACCCCTACAATCAGCTAATCAAGGCCAAATCAAGGCATATGTGCAAAACGGCTCTAAGCCCGATGTGTGTCTAGTATCAGATGGCGGCATGGCGCTATGTTTGGCTAGATATACTGCTAATGGGCATCTTATTGACCAAACAGCGCCTACAGAGAATAATCACTTGGCTAATAAGCAGTATGTAGACACAAAGGTGGCTCAAACAGGTGGTAACATATCTGGCGATTTGATGGTTGGTGGCTCATTAACAATCAATGGAATTGGCTCAATGATGGGTACGCCTACACAGAATGTTGACCTTGTGAATAAAGGTTATTTGGATTCATCTATAAGCGATGTTATCAGAAAATCAAGCGTTACAGTTGGCGCAAATTCTAGTGTGAATGTATCTCTATCAAACGGCGTATATTTACTTACTGTATCAGATGATATGCACGGTGGTCTAGTATTTGTATCAGTTTATCCTTCAGGAGAAACAATAAATGGTCTAGTTAATTTGAACAACTGGAAATGTGAAAGAATAAATAGCGGTAGTGGCGTGACGTTGACAAATAGCGCCGCATCCGCTATGACAGTATATATTACCTCTATTGGAGAGGGTACCTACAGATGAAAGGAATGATTAAATATGGCTAATTTTTGTGGTGGCATTAAGCTAGATAAAAATACACTCAAGATTATTAATGGGGTGATTTGTGATGCAAATGCAACAACTGTTGATAGAAGTAAAGCAGTATCTACTTGCGGTCAGCTCTGGGATGGCGCACTATTTACCGTGGTTAAAGTTGGTGGCGCTGGGTATATCACTCTACATGGTTCGGAAGGCGAAGAAATTGGTGCGCCTATTATGGGTCGTGGCAATTGTGGCGTTGGTCTTGATGGACGTTTCTTCAAGATTGTAAAGGGTGCAGTTACACTACAAGAGGGATTCTTACTTACTGTTGACGTAACGCCAAAGGACGCTATTATCACTGTCACTGATGCTGATGGTGAGGTAGTTGACCCAGTTGCTGGTAATGCCAAGCAGTTCTTACTAAGCGGTATTGGTGATACATATACTGTCACAGCTACTAAGACAGGTTATACTACTGAAGCTAAACAGATCAAAAATACAGGTGACCAGACGTTTAAGATTGTAATGAAAGAAGCTGCTGGCACTTAATATATAATTATGGGGAACATTGGATAGATTATTATGTCTACCATGTTCCCCATTTTTTTACTCTATTTCGTCCTTACCCAAAGCGTCTGCTATACCGCGTCTATATCCTTCTCTGTATCCATCTGCCTTGCCTAGTTGATAACCATCATCATATCCAACGTCATATCGCTCTTGAGCCGCTTCTTCCTTACCATCTTCAAGCCCATTGAGATATGCTTCATCGCAACTCACGATATTGACATCTAGCTCGTCATCTTTGGCTATTTCGGCATTATGCCTATTACACAAATCTTCAAGCACAGCTTGAATGATTGTATCCTGCTTGCGGCATAGATAGATGCTATCTCCATCGACTAATAGTTCATAGTATTTTCCGATTGGCCTAAACTTCCACATCAAATTCGCCTCCTTCCATATCCTCTATAGCGTCATTGTAGCCAACTTCATACCCATCATCATAGTTCTCAAATGCCATAGTTAGCAAGTTGAAAAATAGTTGAGTCGTATCATCGTTGGTTGTCATTTGAAAGCGGCAATATGGCTCATGTGGATAAGCAGGGTCAATTAGATGAATACAGGTTTCATTTCCGTCAATGTGTAGAGTAGGGATAATCATACGCCACTAGAACCAAATCCACCATCCCCGCGTTCTGTTTCATCTAGTTTATCGACAAGTTCAAATTCAGCTTGTTCATATGATCTAAATTCAAGCTGAGCAATACGGTCACCAGCATTGATGAATTGATATTCATCTGTATCATTATGGATAGCTACAATATACTCACCAGAATAATCTTCATCGCATACACCTACGCAGTTGCTAGGACGCAAGCCGCTCTTTGTAGCTAGACCAGACCGTGCATAGATAAAACCGGCATACCCTTCAGGGGGTTGAAATGCCCATCCTGTAGGAATCTTGATTGTGCTATGAGGCGCAATACCTACACGCTGAATCGGGCCATTTTCATTACCGCTGATATTGCGTACTTCTACGTCTGGATTAAGTGTGATACAGTGGTCACTTAAATCTGCATACAAATCCGCGCAACAAGCACGTTCACTACCATAAGTAGGTAATTTGGCGGTATCTGATAGTCGCTTTGCTTTAATCTTCAATAAATTAAGTCCTCCTCACACATAATGTCAATATTATATTCAAGAGCGCAATCATGCTCAATTAGGCAACCTCTAGCAACGTGCCAACCATCGCAGAAGAATACAATATCAGCCTCGCTCATAAGCTTGATTGACTCACCTAAATACCATAGAGGCTTAGAATTATGTGGTGCATCTTTGAAGAATGAATCAATAATCTCAATCTGCTCGTTTTCTCTAGCAAACTGCAATGTTAGTCGGCTAATGATATTATTGCGCTTATCTTCAATTTCTTCATTTGTCTTGCCGTTCATTGGCTGAGAGATAAAAATTTTAATCATTTGGCTTCTCCTTGAATTTCTTATTATATCCACATGGATGGAACTCAGTGCATAAGCCACCCCTATATTCGCATAGCGGCACTAGATAATCCTTGAACTCAGGATTGACCTTAACCACCTCATCAACAATTTGTTGCATGACGGCTCTTGTTTCAGGAGAGGCTTGATTGCATAGGCGCTTATGAGCCATATATACAAGCTGTTGGGCGTTGATTGACATAACATGGCTTACTAGCTCATCTTGCGGCGCTTTGTTGCGGTCATATTTATTCTGTCTATCATTGCGCTGAGATTGGACATAATGATTACATCCTACATGATGACGAACAAAATGAACTGATACCCAATATGGGATAACCATATGAATACCAAACCATAACTCTCTAAGTGGGCTATGCTCAGATGCGACCAGCTTGCGCTTCCATTCATCAGAGGGAAGAGCTGTTACACTCTTCCCTACTGTGTTCAACGTACAATATCTACACCAAGCCCAATCATCATCTGTTGGATGTTTAATTAGCTCAACAAGATAATTAGGCAATTAGCATACCACCTCTCCATTATAATCCTCTGGGTCGTCTCTTACAACATGAATATCGACAAATCCAATATCCTCATCATGCAAATAGGTATCATATTCTACTCTTTCTACTCTAAAACAAGCCGCCCCATAATCTCCCTTTTTATCACTATATAGCCAAACGTGCTCACCAATGCGCGGTACTAGCATACGAGCCGCATGAGTGTACTTGAATGTATGGTATTTTGTTGCAAATTCACTACCATCAATAAAAAATCTTAGTGTATATTCCATCTCAATCCTCCCAATTATATAATTTGCAGAAATAGCTGATTTCATCACCTGAGATATATTTCTGCATGATTACATACATCTCTCTTTCCTCTTCTGGGCCGTCTAGGGGCAACCATACTAGATCGCCCTTGCTTGGTTCAGACATCAAGTCTAGCTCATCACATGAGCAAATCCAGTTCTCATTGCCTAGTTTGCCTAGATAAAAATTGATACGATTTTCTGTCATTTTAGTTTACTCCTTTATTCACATTTTGTATATCCGCATGATTTACAAGTGCAGCAACCGCCCTCAAACACAAGCGGTTCACCACATTCAGGACAAGTCTGCGATGCTGCTTTAATTGCACTAGCAACCTCATTCATTGACATGGTTGTTTTTTTTGCAACTTCGCTGATTCCTTTGAATGAGGCATTCAACTTAGATGACAGATCGTCATCTTCTTTCTCGTTTAGCTCACTCTGCATCTCATTATACATCTCTACTAGAGCATTGCCAATAGCCATAGGGCAACATGACCCCTTGCTTGTATCATAGTGGGTTGCCTTTCTAGTTGCATAAGATGGGCATACACCAGTCGAATCAAGCTGGTCTTTGATTGTCATAATATCTACACCAGCGCGGCATAGTAGGCTTACCATGCGGCTTAGCCCTGTCATGAAATTGGCACATCCACCAGTTGAGCCTTTATTGAAATAGACCTCTTGTAGATTACCATCAATGGGGTCAAAGAATGCTAGAACATGGAGTGAGCCGCATCCTGTCTGAATTTTGCGCTTCTTGCCAATCAGGTCATTGCTTGACTCAATAATTGAGCCGCGAGGTAGTAGTGGTGGTAGAGCGTGTTCAATTTGCTCAGGCTTATTGTCTTTCTTATCGTCAGTAAGTAAGATTCCCTGACGGATAGCATTTGGTCTAAAAATGGTGCATCCCTTAATGCCTAGTTTCCAACATTGCATATAGATGTCCTTGACTTCATCAAACGATGCTTCAGTAGGCACGTTGATTGTCTTGCTAACGCTCATGTCGGTGTATTTGCTAATGATAGCAAGCATAGCTACATGGTCATCAACAGACATATTAAGCGCGGTTGGGAAAATATCATGCTCGTCAAAATCAAGCTGTTCGCCTTTATCCTTTAGCTTGTGATATAGATAATAAGCATAATCCATCATTTTGAAGATTTTTACGTCTTTATCGTCCTGTCCACCAATTTTTACCTTGCGGTCATAGCTAAGAGAGAAGATTGGCTCGATGCCACTAGAGCAGTTGTTGCCAAACACCATAGAGATTGTTCCACATGGGGCAACTGCCTGAATCTTGGCATTGCGGATGCCATACATACCAATATCATCAAGAATATCATCTTCGAGTACGTCTTCTACATATGAGCCGCTACAATGTTCTGTTGGTTTACATAGCGGAAAACAGCCCTTTTCTTTAGCAAGCTGAACAGACGCATAATATTCGGCATTAGTAATCATCTGCATGAGAGATTCTACATAATCTCTTGCCTTCTGGCTATCATATTTCATGCCAAGCATAGCAAGCATATCTGCTAGACCAGTAATGCCAATGCCAATGGTGCGCATACCCTTCTGATAATTCTCATAAATCTTATCAGGGAATGTATTAACATCAATAATATCATCAAGCATACGTATAGCAATAGAGATTGTATCTCTTAGTGCCTCAGTATCAAGATGTGCTTGTTTAGTAAATGGATTCTTTACAAAATTGTGAAGGAACAATGAGCCAAGATTACAAGCACCGCCATACTGTGATGGGTCTACAGCATTGATTGTTCCTGCTAAATATTCTGCCACACATATTTAATGTGCTAGACTATATCTTATCCCTCGTCTTTACACGTTAGGGCAATCGCACTGCGTAAATTCATTTGAAGTTGCCAGTTTTCATCACTCATCCATACTGGTTGATACTCATATCCAAGATATAATTTATACATCATACTATCAACCATATACGGTTTAACTAAATTGATAAATGTTTCATAACTAGACTGCTGAATGCGTAAGCGTCTAAATTTATCTCTTTTGATAATTGAACAATTCAAGCCAAATTTATCCTTGAGCATTCTACTCATTGATTCAACTGTTTCAAGAGAGTATCTGTCTGTGCAAATATCAATGCGCCTATCTCTAATCACACCCTTTGTTTTACCTACAAGACAAACATACCCATCGCTCATATACCAGTTAGCAAGCCCATTTGGGGTCAACCAACTCAACGCCTCTTTAGATGCTACTCTATGTTTGTAGTCATCGTAGAAATGATGGTATTTTTTAGCGAAATACGGATGTGCTTTAATGTATAATTCCCAGTTATCTTTATGATTACATCCGTTTGCCCATTTGCCTTGATGGAAATTTACAACAATATCAAAATTAGAACAAGACTCTAAATCAGATTTAATCTTATAGATAAAATCTTTGTTAATACTGCTCATTCTGATAGCACGTTTAGTTACACCATTATCAATTCTTGCATCTCCAAAAATAAGTCCTGTTAAATATCCTTTTAACTCTGAACTATTCATACTATTATAGCCTCCTATAATTTTGTATAATATTAAATTTACATTAGTCGTTGAACCTTCCAACCTATTGTTGGCTTGGCTGCTGATTAGCTTTAGCTTTCCAGCAATTCACGATTGATTATTTTCATTAGATTTCTCTAAAGCCCTGCACTTTTATCTAGGCTTACAGGGATTACTACATACAATTCTTTCTACATACCATGCAGGATTACGGTTATTGGCATTATCCTCATAGAATACGCCCGGCTCACCATTATTGTATGCCATCTTCATAATTTCATTCCAAATATCACGAGCTGGCACTAGTTTAGTAAATTGCTTATCCCACTTAGCCGGTGGTAGCTTATTGCCCTTCTCATCATAGATAGGCCAGTGTAGCTGAACTTGACCATTATCAATGACAAGTTGCATAAAAGCATCGTCTACAACAACAGATAGATTAAAATGATTAAGCCTTCCTTCCGTAGCTGACTTAGCATGGATAAATTCAAGAATATCAGGATGATATACACTGAGCATACCCATATTTGCGCCGCGCCTTGAACCTTGTTGCACAGTGGCAGTCTGAGCATTAAACACATCCATGAAGCTAACTGGGCCAGATGCAATAGCGTCATTACGGGTCTTATAACCATTGGGCGCTAAGTTGCTAAAAGCATAACCAATGCCACCACCAGCCTTATGTGTCATAGCACCTAGCTTAACCGCATCAAAAATCTGCTCCATGCTATTACCAATAATAGGGGCAACAAAGCAATTATTAAGAGTCAGCTTTTCACCAATACCAGCATTGCTCATAGTGCGTCCAGCTGGGAAGAAATAACCAGACTTCATGATGCTATAGAATCTCTCTGACCACTTAGGAGCTTGTGTTGCTTCAGTCTCAGCAATAAAATCGGCTACACGCCATAGCTGGTCATCATACGACTCGTCATTCTTTTGGTATCTGTCTTTCCAAATAGATTCATACACTTCATTTACAAACAATAAATCATCCTCCTTTTATTTCTCCTTAACATGAATAACAATATTTGGCTTATTGGTATCCATATCAATTACTGTGTCAATGTGGTCAACATCATAAAGCTGGTTGCCAATGTGGATGCGAACACGGCTATCAATGTCATGATGGTTCATGAGCATCAATTCCATAATTGTATCCACAACGTTTACTGTTAGCATATTACATTACCTCCTTGTCATATATATTATCACGATTCAGTTGATTTGTCAATAGGCTTTTTTAAGCCTTCGATATAGTGATAAATTGAATTAGCACAATCTGAACATACGTCCTCAACAACATTAAAACATTCAGCTTTTACACAATCGTTGTCAATGCTGACAGAATATCTGTTTTTAATGCTTACAATCTCTTTACCACAAATATCACATATCCGTTTAGTCATTTGTTGTCCTCCTTGTCAAGTAATTTCTTTAATCTCTTTAGACATTCTGGACAAAGCCAAAATTCATCTTTGGCATAATATGATCCGGTATATCCAAGCTCATTTGCCCTGCATACTGAGCAAGCTCTAGTTGGTTCACCACGCATCTCGCCTACTGGAACAGATAGGTTGAAACTACATTCGTTTAATTTATGGTGGTTCATTCATCATTCTCCTTATCCATCAATTCATTCACAGCATCAACAAGCTCATTGATTCTCTTGATAATATAACAAAGATTTACATTTGTCTTATTTGTATTTCTAAATGTAAGCCAGCTATCATCTTCGCTCAATCTCATAATCTTCTTCTTTTCTTTCTTAGTGAAATCATATGCACCAATACGCTTGAAAAAGCACGGCAATTCATAGACGTAAAGATTATATTCTTTATATTCGTTGCGATCTTTATATTTAACAGAAAATACATACAGACCCTCGCTTATAGGTCGCAACTTCTCTACATATCCGACTAATCCACCAATGGCTTCAACATAATCCCCTACACGAAATTCATAATTCATTTAATCCTCGTCCTCCTTTTCGCATCTTTCACCAAGACCGCCTAGAATCATGGCATAAATTTCTAAGAATTTATTGATAATGCCAGTTGTGATTTTAGCCATATTAGCCATTGTTCCATCATCCTTTGACCAATCCCAACCATGATATGCGCATTCACTCTGCCAGTAGTCAAGATAGAAAATCTTATCATCATAGAGCTTTTCAATAAGCGGCTTTAGCTCAAGCAGATTATCACGCACACCTGTCATCGCAACAGGCTTGTATCCACCATCATCAATCATCTTGTTAATTTTATCAACAGAATAAGTAAATGAGTTCATTTAATCAACAGCTCCTTTTTTTATATTCACGACTTATATATAATCAATGCAATGATTATATATAATAAGCTAAGCCCAATATCAGTCCATAGTGGCACAAGTACCAACCACCATGACCAATCAATCAATCCTGTCAATTTTAGAACAAGGAATACAATCTGTAATACGGCGGATATTCCAAGTCCACTATATTTTGACTCGTTGCTCATTTAATCAGCTCCTCTCTCAACCATGTATCTCTTTCCTTCTCCTCTTGCACCTTTAACCCTTCTTGAATAGCCACCTCATCTCCAATCAATATCAGCCGTTCTTGTGCGCGTGATACTGAGGTGTATAGCAAGTTGCGCGATAGCATCCTTACATGGCTTCTATCAATCACTACAATCACAGCCTTTGCTTGGCTACCTTGCACTGAATGAATAGAGCAGCAGTAACTAAGAAGCGTATTCTTAATATGTTCCTTATCCACTATACAATCGCCGCAATCATATCGCACAATCATATACGGCTCTTTTTCATCTGGCACAATTTCCATTACTGTGCCAATGTCGCCATTAGCTACAAAAGCCGTATCGCCAGTATCATATAGTGGCATAGCATATTCATTTTTTTTATTGATGACCTTATCACCCATCTTGAAATAGATAGGCACATCATTGACAGTATGACCAACCGTGTTTAATTCATTTGGATTGAATTTGGCTTGAATTGCCGCATTGATAGCTAATGAGCCAACATCGCCCTTATTAAATGGGGATAGAATCAACACATCATCATTACTATATCCATCTGCTAAAAGCCGCGCATATTCTTGTTCAATTTGCTTGATTACTAATGTATCAGTTTCAATAAACTTATAATCTGTGAAAGTATCTGTCAGATGGTCATTTACTCCATTTCGTACATCAGTAGCTATGGTAATAATGCCAGAAGTGTTATATCTGAACACCTTAGTCAAGTTGCATACAGGCACTATGCCACTATCAAGCATATCCTCAACAATATTGCCGCAAGCAATAGATGCAAGCTGAGATGGGTCAGCTATGAAGATGATTTTGGTACGGTCTGTTACCTTGTCAAATAGCATTGATAGCAAATGGACGCTAACCATGCCCATCTCATCAATTAGCACATAATCACCAAGATTGCCGTCACAAGCCAAGAACATATGAATCGTGCTTGCTTCACGCCCTGTTGCTTCTCTTAGCCTCTTAGCCGCGATTCCAGTTGGGGATAAGAGGGTATAAGTATAATTATTGGCTTCTAGCATCTCAATGATTGCCTTGGTTGTAGCTGATTTTCCGACTCCGGCGCTACCAGTCAGCATCATCACATCCTGCTTACAAGCCATCTCAAGAATCTGCGCCTGTTCATCAGTTAGCTCTAAGCCGTCTACAGTTGTAAACTTCTGCCAATCCATAGGATAATAATGTGGATTGGCTATTTTTTTCTTGATGACATCAGCAATATGTTCTTCAGCACTATATGTAGCTTGTAGAGCTGTGTTTTGACTATGCGGGTCATAGTGTACTTGCGCCGCTTTCGTCACAACATCTAGGAGATGATGGACACATTGAGGAGCTTTGCGCTTGACCACATCAAACAATTCCTTGGCTTGCATTCGTGTATTGCCGTCTAGCTCATTATGCTTTAGAGCATATATAGTAGCTGCTTCACATCGCTCATAACTATCTATCCATTTTCTTGTTTTCTTGGTTATTGCCCTATCAGCCCTATCAAATGACCACTCAAGCAAGTTAATCATAACCGTATATGGATTAGTGTTTATATCTTTGCTAAATCCATATACATTCTTATATGTTGCGGCGATTTTATTGATATCATCATCATGCTCAATGCCCCAAGCATATGTTTCACCCATAAACTCAACCCGCTTGTTGATCGTCTTGATTTTATCAATATATCTGGGCAACAGCACCTTGCCTACGCCACGAATTTTTTTGTAGTCCAGCTTATCGGCTTCACCATTTAGCACCATACTGACGAAATGAGGATATGCGGCATGACATGATTCAGCTTGTCCATTGGTCATTAAACTGCGTAGTGTCTGTAGCTCGGCTTTTTCTGTTAAGTTGAATTTGCCATCTTTAGCTACAAATCCAGCAAAACCAATGAATTTATAGCTATATTTGTATTTATCGTCCACACATGGCTCTATGATACAATCAATGGATTGCCCCATTTTCAGGTCAGCAATACCAGTTCCTTTTAGGCTGATTGTGCCATATTGAGGATGCGTCTCTATTGATTCATCCTTAGTGCGGCATGATATGATTGAGAAATTGGATTCAGGATTATTAAATATCATGCGCATTGGGGTCAATTTTACTGTTTGCATTAATCCTGTTCCTCAACCAGCAATTCATCCCATTGTTCAATAATCATCTTCATCAATTCAGTTGCGCCCCAAGCTGGCTCCCATCCTCTATTATACACATAATGGATTCGTTCTGAATCAATAAATGTAACCCATCTATATTTACTTGCTATTATCTTAAATTCATTGTCAACAATGCTTACATTTGCTTTCAACAAGCTATTACAGATATGGCATACAGCATTAAGCCATGCTTCATAGGTTAATACGTCTTGCATTTGATTACACCTCCTCCGTTTCTATAAATGCACCAATCACGCAACATCCAAAAAGAACTGAAACAATATATGGATACAGTGGGTCACTTCCAAAACCTTTGTCTTGCGTTATCATTAGAATCAATACACACAAAGCAACTGCAAGTCTATAAATGAGCCGACCAATATTTTTCATAATTAAAACAACCTCCTGTTCTTTGATAAATCAAGTATATCATAGAATCAGGAGGTTGTCAAGCGATATTTTAATTATTTTTCACCAATCATAAGTTACAATGCTAAGGCACAAAATAAATGCGACGCTAAATACAATACCCAAGATAATTTTATGAGCAACAAAACAAATTATTGTTAATCCAGCAAGAATTACCGGAGATACAAACGCTACAAGCGCAAAAACGACTTGGAGTATATGCCGCAAAAATCTTTTCATTATTATTTCCCCATCATTTTCTTTAATTCTGCAAATAGCTCTCTACCACAAATAGGGCAAGTAGAATTTATGTCAACTACATATTTTTCATCTACTATTAAGCCGCAATTTGGGCATTTAATAGGAGCATATTTTAGTGGATGCTCAGTTCGTTTGCGACGATTTCTTTCTGCTCTGCTCACTTAGACTCATCCCCTCCAATCCAACCATCTAGGCTATTTGCCATACAAGCAATCACAGCCACTACTAATAGCACCCATCTATTACTATAGCCACGCAGAATTAGCGTATATAGCACAACAGATGTGACCCAACTAATTGCTTTAGTCCATTTTCTAAGATAAATCAATTAAAAATCGCCTCCCAATTAATTTCATTTTCTTTCTTCTCAATAATCTCATATCGCTCAATGATAGCTTGGGGCTTAATCTGCCCATTATATTCATTCAATCCAAGCGATACTACCACTTCTATGGATTTACCTTGAGCTGATTCAAATTGGCTTGCTTCTTCATTGCTAACAAAGAATTTGATAAACTCAATGCCATCCTGAATCAATTTGACAGTAGTTGAGCGATTACGATATACATAAATCTGCGGAGTTGATAAAATACAATGGAATAACGGCTTGTTTACATCCTTGCCCCATAGGATATTATTTTCTACACACAAATTTGCAAGATTGCGTGTGATATTATTAGGCTCGATTTGAGCCGCCACTTCAATATCCGGCTCTACGTCCAAATCAAGCCCATCTAAGAATCGCGCAAATCGCTTAAGGTTGGATTTTTTGACTGTTATGCCCGAGGCAGATGAGTGACCTTGGCATTTAGCCAATCCTGATTTATTGATAATCTCAAGCAAATCAATAGGACTGCGCATCGAGCCAGACCATGTTGTGCTGTTTAGTTCTCTTAGCAGGAATGTGGGCTTATTATATTTGCCACAGAATTTATTGGCTACAAGTCCTAAATAGGATTTATTCTCAGGTTCACCAAAGCTGATAATAACCTTATGAGATGTGTCAAGCCCGTCTGATAGCTTATCTACAACCTTCTTGACTTGATAATCCTGCTTGGACTTGACGGCTTTCATAGCCTTTACAGCGGCTTCTGGCTCAATCTTACCAATCAGCGCATCAAAGAATAGCCGCTTAGTAGACTGGTCATCACTACGAGCAAGCGCATTGGCAAGAGGCGCAATACCAAATGCCACACCTTCTGGATTAACACCACGATTACAACAATGCTCTAGGCAGTATTTGATGAATGGATTAGTTGGATTGGTCAAACCATCATATACATATTTTCGGTTCTCAGGTGAACGCAAGCTGCAAATATCAGAGATTAGACTAACAGCTACTAAGTCTTTGAATGATTGATTCGAACCAAGCGCACAAGCAAATTTTTCTACAACGCCTGTACCGCTGATGTCTGTGTTGATGCCGTTGCCTCTATACATATCTGGTTTATATGGATTAACCACTGTAGCATAGCGGTTATCATATTCGATGATATGATGGTCAAGAACCAGTGTATTAACACCGTGTTCATACAACTCTCTACAAGCGTCATTCTCGTTACTGCCAGCATCCGGGATGATGAGGACGTTAAGATTGGCGGCTAGAATGTCGGGTAATAATTCAGTACATCCATGGCCTTTACCGGGATGGGTAAAAATGACTGGTTCTACTTCTGGATGAATTTCCTTGCATAGTAGATACATGATAGCCGCAGAACAAGCACCATCTTGATCGCTGTCTATAACAATACCGACTCGACCAAGATTCATATAGAACATATCAGCCGCTATAATCATACTATCATACATATCAGGTGATTGATATTCAATACTATCTGGATGTAGATATGCGTCAACATCAGCTATCCCACAAGCAGATAAATATTCCCTTAAAAATGTGGCTTCATTAAGGGAATCTAGTAGTGGATGAATCTTAATCTGAATCACCATCCTTTTCTGGCAAGTTGATATATGCCCACTGGTCATCATCATTAACCCATTCTATCTCAAAATCATATACACATTGCCACATATTTTCATCTCCATCTGGCCAATGCTTACAGAATAGCTTCATCAAATGTACATATCCTTCAGGATATGTACCATCTGTTTCTGCTCCAGCCACAAGAACCGGCACATCATATGGTGGCAATCCATCCTTTACTTTATGCCATTCAATCATTCTTTCTCTCCTCCAATCTTAAACGGTCTACCTTTCTTAGCTCTAAGATAGCCAGAGCGATAGGCTAGAGCAATAGCTTTAACCGAATTATACATTTTAATCATAAATACGCCAGCCTTGTCCATTTTCGGCTTGAGTATATCATAGATTTCATCATCCGACATATCTATTTCTTTTTTATAAGCGACAATATTGCTTTCCGGCTCAATGATAAACTTGTCATCATTTGTAACAATCATAATATCATTCGGTACAATTTTAACGAGCGCTCTGCCAATACATTTGTAGGGATTTGTTTTATAAGCTACTGTATCCCAAAGTTTATAATTACTCATAATAAAATCAACCTCCTTATTGTTGATATAGTGATTATATCATAAAGAGGTTGATTTGTCAAGTATTAAATTTATCTGAATATTGTACCATCCCAAGGTTCATATTCATAATCACACTAAGGGCAATAGTTAGATGTACCAATAATTTCTGTGCCACATCTAGCACACTTAGACGTATAACCGTATTGCTCGTCAAATTCACCCGTTGGAGTCCAATATAATTCAAAGTTATCGCTCAACGGCTTATAAATACCACATAACTCTCTGTATTCTTTACTACATTCAAATGGTTCTTTAACAGCCCAACACTCTGTCATAACTGTAGTACGCTCCTTGCCATTCACATATCGCTTATACTGGCATTGATGCGCATACTTACATGGTGTTCTCATACTATCACCCTACTTTCCCATAATTTCATTGCTTGCTCATATGGTATATCCATCATATTGCATTTATACATATCATAGCCTTGATTATTATACACTATGCTGACTGAAAAATATGGCTTCAACTTAGCCTCTAATTTCTTCATCTTGACTACAAAGAACTTAAATTCATCATCACCTACTTGCTTATAGTCACTATCAAACGCCAATACTACATCATTGACACCTAGCTCTAGTAATAGCTGGATATGCTGTTTGCTTATATTAGAACCAAATACAGCTAGAGCATTATGCAAATTGTAACTTGGCGCTTTTAGCACTGACTTTTCGCTTTCAAATAGCACTACTTGGCGCGACTTTTCAATAGCAGCTTTATTTTGGTCATAGCCATATAAACAAGCAGATGTTGCAAGTTTAAGAACTGTACCATCTAGCGTGCATATTGGTCTATATTTGCCCTTAGCTATATCCTGTTCTCTTGTATATCGCCCTCTCACACCTACTAGTTGTCCATTAAACACGACAGGTATTGAAATACACGCCTGCCGTGCATACCAGCCTATACCAAATTTATCAAGTATATCCTCTGAAATGCCATAATCCAACCATTCTTGCGGATATAAATGGTCAAATAGAGATAGGATTGACTTGTCATATGTAAAGAGCTTGTCCGGCTCTGGCTCTGCATTAGGTAAGAATCGGCGTAATTCAACCCAATTATCAAGCTGTTTATTCTGCTCTATTTGCCCTACTTGCAGATGTAGAGTTGAACAAATATATGATACAGCTTGATTGAAGTCAAGGCGCTTGATGTGCTGAACTAGGGATATTACATCACCTGAAAAGCCACAGCTCCAACAGTGAAATGAGCCGGATTCTATATAATACCATAGTTTAGCCTTATGCTTATCCCAATCAGCACCCCAATGACAAATTGAGCCGAATATCAGATTATTACTATCAGCCTTCATCAATGGCGCACCCATAACATCCATTAGCTCTATAATGCGGTCATCAGTTAGTTGGGATTTGAGAGATTGAATGTCAATCATTTTGCATATACCAATCGTGTCCGTTGGAGATTATAGAGATTGTCGAACTTGCTTGTTACAAAGCAATCTTTTGTTCTACCTGTATTCAAATCAAGATTAAAATATATCTTAATTCCCTGTTCAACCTGCGAGAAGCGCATTTTGTAGACAGATAAGCACCTGTTGGGCTTTACCTTATTTGGATATTTCTCCATCATCATATCAGCTATTTCTTGTTCTTTACGGCGCAATGGCATGATTACACCAGCTACATCAGCCTTATTCTGAATCGCTCTTGAGCCAGCCGCAACGCCGCTATCCATAATCTCCTGCGTCATAGCATTAGCATTGACCTGAGTAAATGTCAAGACTGCTATATTATACTCAACAGCCAAATCCTTAAGCTTACTTGCTATACCAGATAGCACCTGATCTGAACGAGTAGATACACCATTCTTTTTAGCTAAGTCGCTTGATACAGATGATGATTCAACGATATAATCATAACATAGGAAGCCAACGCCGCGATTGACCACATAATCCTTTACATACGATTCAATTAAATCAACAGTATAATTAGGCATGGTAACAATATATAGCTTAGATTCATGCAGAATTTTAATGGCCTCATCTACACGTTCTTCCTCGCCTTCTTCATATCGCCCATTTAGGATACTAAAGCATGGTACGCCGCTAATTGTAGCCACAATCTTAGGCGTGATCTCAGTATCGCCAGCCATCTCAAATTGGAGATATAAACCAGCCTTATGTTGATAGCATGGATTATCTACATATCGCCCAGCATCTATATCATATATTCTAGGACAGCATACTTGCACAAGATTAGCTAAGCCAATAGTTGACTTGCCTACACCTGAGCCGACTGAATAGATGGATAGTTGCCCCTGAATCCAGCCTCTAGCAGCTGTGTTCAGATATTCGCTAAAGGTTGTTGCGCCAAATAGCGGCTCTGCCTTGAAGCCCTCTTTAACCGCCTCAAATCCATCACCCGCTTTTAGCTCATCTATATCTTTGTCTTTATAGAATTGCTTCTTTATAGCTATCTGCTGTGCATCAAAATATTGTACTATATCCTCTATAGTCGCTTTATCGTCTTGCTCAAATTTGTCTACATTGTAACCAGCATTCTTATAGCTTCTGAGCAATGTGGCGCGTCGCACATTGTTGTAATATACCTCAAAATTGCCCACGTTAGCAAGCTGCTTGACTGTATCAATAAAATCGTCTAACTGGTTTAGCTTGAATATATCCTCTACTTGCTTATTGTTCTTGCATAGCATATATAAGTCTAGTGCAGATATGGACTCAGCTCCACGTTTAGCCAGAGCAACACAGCCCTGCCACAATCTGAGATGAAAATCAACCGTGAAATCATCACGGCTTATAGCATACTTATCAGAAATAGCAAGAGAGGGCTTGATTAGCAAACAACCCAATAGCAGCCTAACAGAATTTTGGTCATAGAGCAATGATTATTCCTCCACTATACCTTTAATTTCTTTTACTTTTTCAACATATTCTTTGAAGCTAAACCACTTATCTTTCATTAGATGGCCAACTTTATCAATCGTGTTATGCTCATCTACATGAACTCGCACGTATTTACCCTTTAGGTCTTCCCATTTATCAACCTCAAGCGTTTTCATCAACTCAATGATAGCACCATATCCATCAGATGAACCATAATGTCCAACCTCATTACGCCAATGGTCAAGACAGTAGCCACCCATACCACCGCCCCAACCAGCGCCTTCAACATAAATATATGCAGTTAGACAACCATGATCTTCGCCTAGCTTAGTTTCTGTAATTTTAGCATTTAGAGTTTCGTTTCTCATTTATATCCTCCTTACTCGATTCGTCTAATTCACAAAATGTGCCTTGCCAATGTTGGCAATCTGTATCAGGAGCGGTGCATTTAGCACCATCTTTATATGGACACATTATACATCCTCCCAATCTAGCAACTGTCCACATACGTCACAATACTGAGAATATCTATCTAGTCCCATATAACAACTTGGGCAACGATACCAATATTTCATACCAGCAACCGGCGGCGTTGATTCTGGCTTAACAGGAATCTGCTTGCTTAGTGCTTTAACAATAGCATCCATATACGGATCAATATCACTTGTATCAAGTATTCCGCTAGTTAGAGCATTAAGAGCTTCATCGTATTCATTGATATATTGTTTCATCATCAATCCTCCGGCAATTCAATATATGCCCAACGGTCTGTATCATGAACGGGATAAAACTGACTGCCAGTATCCCATGCGGCATTTCCTTCGTAATCCTCACCAAGAATAGCCATGCAACAAGCATCAGGAAATCGCTTGCCAAAGCATACAAACGATACTAGCACGCATTCATCTTTTTTAGGCTTGCAATGTGAACTTAAAACATTCCATTTCATCATCATCAGTCTCCTTAATTACCATATTACCTTCATCGGCTCTAAAACAATGGAAATCAGGACAATGGCCACAATTTTCAGCAATCTCTTGATGTTCTGCATCTTCATACAATCTACAACCAGACGGTACAGAATCGACAATAGTTCCAACGCTACAATATGCCAGCTCACGAGCGACATAAATACAGAAATCACAGCAAGCCAATCTCAAGCATTCTTCAGAGCAACCAATCATTTTATGTTTCATCCAAACACATCCTCCTCATCATTCTTTTTAACAATCGTCTCAACCCCATCTTCAGCTTGCCATTGCTGGATATTCTGTTTTACCTGATTTAACCAAGTATAATATTTTTTACATTCATCATATTTATATTTGACTAAACCAAGTGGCGATTGAGATATATCCTTTCCAAACTCATTATGAACATATCGTATAGTATAAGCAATGCCGCCATATGTCATATCTGGATTATCTTTCATCAACCGAGCAAGCTGAATACCTACAAGCCGCATATTGGCATTAGGCGCGATTTGTCGTATATAATCCAGTAATTTGCGCCTATCGTCTTTTTGATCTGGCTTTGGTTTGACGGCATGAGCATCAATATAATCCTGCTTGCATTGTTCACAGCAGAAATAGAATTTGGGCTTATATTCGATTGCATCTTGTTTTGGCGTTGATTTACCGCATTGGCGGCATTTAATTAGTTTTTCTTTCATAGTCCCGAAAATGCCATATGACGCATATAACTATAGGGCAACAAATATTCGCCATTTGTTGGTGTCCAGTTAAGCCATTTTTGGATATTATCACATTCAACAATGTACTGCCCATCATAATCGGAGAAATAGCGATTATCACTAGCATCAAAATCGACACATCCACCCTCTGCGAATGTCATAAATCCAGTCTCATCACCAGACCAAATAGTCACATAGATAGCCTCAATATGTTTATCATCAGGAATTTCAACTTCTTTGACTTTATCGTCATAATCATAGATTTTCATCTTCATTATGTTTATCCTCCATCTCTTTGATAATCCAAGTATAGCATATATTGATTGATTTGTCAAGAAGAAATTATCTCATATTCCAACATCCACTTATCAATTTCTTCTTGGCTCATAGCAACATCTATTCTCTTACAATCAACCACGCTAAGACCGGTAGGATGTGTCATAACCCGATTTTGCTCTATGCTATATCCTGCATCATATTCGAGCCGCAATCGGCATATACAGCCATCACAGCCGTCAGGACGCTTGATGCTGAATACCCTAGGCGAATCGCCGCATATATTCAAGAATCGCCCAGAATCCAACCATTGCCCATCCATTTCTATATTCATGCTATCAGGCGCATTATCTTCCACTATGCGACAATATTGCACATTATAATACAATGATTTTTTCCATTCATTGATATTGCCTGATACCAATAGCCTAGTAGACGTATCAGATTTTTTCATTGTATAATAATGTTTATTTTTGACATATATATAGCTGTCTATTCGTGGATGGATATATTGCGCCATAGCCAACCATGATTTGATTTGCGCCTCGTTCCATTTGCGGCTCAATGTTTGAGTCATGGTGAGGCATTGATTATTATTGATGACGCTGAATCTGGCTTTCATATGGGTCTGATATAGGTCGATTCGCAGCTCTTGTAGTTGAGCTACACATAGAAATCTATTCAAGCATCATCACCTCACAGCTATTATATAATAAAAAGGCGGGATTGTCAAGCCCCGCCTTTAATATTTTTATAGATTGAATGGATTATCGTCAGAATCATCCCAAGGATTTTCTGATTCAGCAGGAGTAGGCGTATCAGTAGATGTAGTATTAAATACATCACCAAAATCAGGAATTGGGTCATTAGTAGGAGCGGTTGTTGTCTTTGTAGTGGTCAGCTCCTTGAGAGCAGGAATTTCATATTCGCCCTTTTCAATTGCCTCTACGCTATGAACAGATGCGATATATGGACGCTTACCAATGCCGCCATTCTGCCGTTCATATTCCTCAGTTGCAATAACGACACCGAATACCTTATTAACTAACTTCTGTTCATCCCAATCCCAATTAAAATTCTTATTCGACTTGGTTACGCTTGTAATAAAGCCCTTAAAGAAAGGAAGCGCTTTGTCTGAATAGCTGCGTACCAACACCCCATCACGAGGCCAATACTTTGTTTCGCGCTTATCCGCATCATATAGCTTCTGATACCAATTCTTATACTCACCCTTGCACACGTCCAGCTCAAGCCGTAGATACTGCTTTTCTGGATTATCGGTCACTTTCTTAATCCCTACAATATAAGCACCATCAGGGATTCTCTTAAAGCCACCACCATTTTCCTGAATCTGGTCAAAATTGTTAATCTTCTTCATACTTTACATACCTCACATTATTTTTCAGTTTGTTTATTTCGACACCTCGGAGGTGTTGTTAACGCTTTTTCTGTGCTCCACCCATTTTGTAACCTATCGCGAATGATAGATGCTTTTATTCCAACAATTTCTTCCCATTGAGAAGCTGTTTTAGTTTCATTATTCCAAGCTATTAGTTTATTAGTTGTTGTATTATTCGCTTGTTCTTTTGACGTTGCCCATTTACAATTTATCGGACAATAATTACCGTTTACATCTTCTCGCTCAATAGTGCACTCTCCATATTTTGCATTTTCATCATATCCAGTTTCTTTCGCCCATTCATAAAAATTTTCAAATTTATGCCATTCGTCACAAACTGTAATACCACGAGCACCATAGTTTTTATATTTTGTAGAATGTTCATTATAGCATCTAGTCAATATACCGTTCCAAATATTATATAATCGAGATTTTGACATACCATGCGTTTTATTCCTAACACTTCTCAATTCAAGCGCATAACATCCACAGGATGTGGTATTGCCAGTTGTTAATGAAGATGTGCTTACAATCGTTGTATTACCACAATCACACTTGCATACCCAAGCTGTGCATCGTACTCCATTATAATATTTATCTTTCGCACGCTCTACAACAAATAATCTGCCAAATTTTTGTTCGCTCAAATCTTTAATATGCCCAAGGCGCGTCATTTTCTGCCAACATCCACAACTAACGGTGTGCCCTGATTGCAAACTTGTCGCTGATACAGAGCAATCATTCCCACAATCACATCTACATTTCCAATAAGTTTTGCGTTGACCACTTGGAAGTATCCTTGATTCGTCTTGTTCTATAACAACAAGCTTTCCAAACCTCTTACCTGTTAAATCTTTTAACTTGCTCATTTTTTATCAATCTCCCTATATAAGATTTTATTTAGAGTAGAGGGCTGATATAGGCAACCCTCTTAAACTAAGCTGGTTTGCAACCCAGCTTTGACCTCTATTGTATTATATCACATTACAACATATTTGTCAAGCATTATTTTTATATTTTACTCAGCTTTTTTAGCTGGAGTAGTTAGAAGTCCTTTAGTGCATCAATGACCAACATAATGTCGTTAGGAATTTCATCCTTTTCAAATGCGCCTCTTGGTGTCTTAGCTGTGCTATTCTTGGCTCTTGTTTCAAACACATATTCACCATTCTCATTGATACGAGATAGTAGCACAGTAGTCATCTTGCTCTCAAGACAAATCTTATTGAGCTTGCGCCCATTAGTGAGCATACAGGTAAAGCCATCATCACTTGTCTGAGTATGCCCAATGAGAACAACCGTCAGGTCATCGCGCATCTTATTGGAAAAATCAACAATGCTATATACACTCTGAGCCAAATCCATCCACTTATCATACGCCTTTTCCTTTGCTCGGCGCATCTCATCAGCTACCATACAGCCATTTAGCGTATCAATCACAAGATACTTAATCTGCTTCTGCTTGTCATTGATTTGCTGCATCAGACTATAGATAGAATTGGGGTCATCACATACAAAATAATTCTTATTAGTCTTATTGTACTGATTGCGCCATCCCTTCCAACTTAGTCCTTTACCATCTGCATCAATGTAGAATGTCAACTTTGGGTCAAGATGCTCTAGGCTAGTTGTTTTGCCAGAACCACTTGCTCCAAGAATCATAATTGCTTTGCTCATATACTTACTTAATCCTCCTTAACAAAATATCTAAAATCTTCCCATTTAATCTTGACAATCACACGGTTGCCACATCTATCATTCAGCTCTACCTTTGGCTTACCAACCACACCTTCCATCATGGCGTTGCCAATAGTGCTATGAGGATGTGACATCACATAATCAATGCCGTCCTGAATCGTTCCTTCAAGCACAATGGGAACAATGTCAATACCAAACATTTTGGCGGTCTGCTCTACCCATTCACGACTCTGATAGTTGCCGTTAATCATTACGTCGAATAGGATAAAGTCAACATCGGAACGGTATTCGCCGCCATTCTGAATCTTTACACCATATCCTTCACCAAATAGAATAACGTCCTTTTCGCCAAATGTCTGCTCAAACAGCTCCTCAGCTTCAAGTGTTCCAAACAGCTCTTTTAGCTTGTTGAGTAGATGATTGGGAATCTGGGCTTTATCTGTTCTTCCACCAAATTCTACATTGTGTCCATCCCAATGAACACGAATGTTTGTTCCATCAATCTTTTCTGTAAACTGCCAAATATTATCTTTTAGATATTCAACCATTTCATTTCTATAAGAATCAAGAATCAGTCGTCTTGTTCCTTCCATATCGCGATTGAATACAGTTTCAATCTTGTTATATGTTTGCATTTAATCATCCTTAACCTCATTCAATTTCTTTTAGCCAAAAATCACGCTTGCATTTATCACATCCAATGGAGCAACTTGTGTCTGAATCTCTATGTTTCTTACTAACTCTCGAAGGACAAATACAAATATAATCGTTAATCATTTCTGTTTCAGGAAACATCTTCAAAAATTCACTCTGCCTTGTTTTTATAGGATGTTCTTTTGCCCATTGCTCTACTTGCTCTACAACGGCTTCTGCCGACCATCCACCAAGTACCGACCTAATTTGAACATCATTTGCAATCATTTTTCTGCATTGCTTTACATATTCAACAGCGTCCATTATTTACACCTCCTTCATTACCACTGTGTCCCAAATATGTCTTTTTCGTCTAATGGGTGATTTGACATTATCCTACATGACCCACAACATTTACAAATTGCCTGTTTACCATCATCAGATAAATATACTCTATCATTATCAAGAGGTTGGCAACAACATAAATATTTTTCTTTTCTCCGTCTGCCGCATGGTTGCTTTGGTTTACACTTAAACAACCGCCACAACAGCCAATCAATCTTGGCGAAAAAATACGGGTTTCTTTCTATATTGATTGTAATCGGAAATATATCTTTCATATTTCTACTCCAATTTCTTCCAACATTTGATTTCAGTATAAACATCTCCTGTTCTCACCCATTCACCATTTTCATCCTTTTTCATTTTATTTTTCTCTTGTAATACCACCCTCGCTACATCACCCTTTGATAATTGATGATTTGTCCAGAATTTCTTATTAGCTCTATATGTGCGTTCTGCACCATAGCATAGGTTATAAGCGGTAACATAAACCGTACCGTATCCTGTTGTTTTGACATCTAGCACTAGCCAATCATTAGGGTCTGAATTTGGGTCACTAATTGTACAATATCCAAGATACTCAAGTTGCCACTTAATACGGTCAACAATGGTCACTGGCTTAATATTAGATTGTTTGATTAAAGCAGTTATCAACTCCTTATTGTCAATCTCTCTAAATTGTTTCTCGGTCTCTTTACCACAACACGGTCTAATCACATCTATCATTATATCATCAAATGATGATTTTGTCAATACCTTTGCTGAAATATATTTTTGATAAATCTCATATTCGGCAATGAGCCGATTCGGTCGAGCGAATTTATCAAAATATCCAAGATGGAATAGGATTTCAATGGCTTTCTTATTAATTCTGGAGTCATCCATAAGCGCTTGATATAGAGCGGCGCGATTCTTTATGTCAGTCTTGCCAAGCTCATATAACGCCTCTGGTGCGCTCTTAGGCATATCCTTTATAGATGCCATAGTCTGCACGATGCAATTATTAGCACGGTCTATATTGAACGCTCTGTTATCATCTCCAAATTGAATATCCTTGAGCTTATAGCCGCGCTTTAACATCTCCTGCTTGATAAGTGCAACCTTGTCTTTCTCACCCTTATCAGTGAATCGCTGAAGGACACACTTATAAAACTCAAGAGGATAATGCGCCTTGAGATAAGCAATTGTTACGCTATCAATAGCCATACAGTAAGCATGGGCGCTATTAAATCCATATGCGGCGCTATTCTCAATAATCGTCCATACCTTATCAGCAAGCTCATGCGCCTTGTTATCATCATCTGTTTCATCAGTATCTAAGATTGCTTGAGCAAAATTCTTGATAAATTTAGGCTTTGCGTCTTTGATAATATAATCCTTTTTCTTACTGATTGCCTTGATGATAGTATATGTTTCAGACATAGGGAATCCAGCAAAACCAAGGACTTTCATTAGAGATTCCTGATAGAGAATGAACGATGATGAGCAATATTCATCCTGAAGCAAATCATCAAGCGCCTTGATACCATAGTCAAAATGTTGCCGCTGTTCAAACGTCTGATACATAGACTGGAAGGACGGTCTAATTGCAGCTATGAACTGGGTCAACTCAGCAATATTTTTTGGTTTATATCGCATTACCTTTTGCGTTGACCTTGGCTGTTCACATTGGTTAACGCATTGTGTATAACCATCAGCATAAATCTGCCATGTTGCATCATCATGTGCGATTTTTTCAAGAAGCTGGTTGACAGTAAACGGCTCGATTCCAGCCTCTTTATAAATATCATATGTCAAGCCGATTGAATCAACAATAAGATAATCCTGCTTGAGATAGCCAAAAGCATCAATCGTGCCTGATTCAATATTAGCTACAAGCACCTCTTTGCCGGTTGCTTCAGATTTACATAGGCTGATACCAATGTCAGATTCAATGTCGCCCTCATAGCACAAGCAACCGCATGGATGCCCTTTAGCGGTATCATAGATGCCCAGATATTTCTTACAACCATCTACCAGCTCTTGATATTTCGGCTCGATATATTTATGAATATCAACCGTTTCACCATCTTCAGCGTGTTTCTTAGCTGTTTCATAGCGGTCAATCTGCTTACTTACTTCATTGGCTGTATCAGGCTCAACATTATATGCTCTTGCATACATCTTCCATGCAGCTTTGAATTTTAGCGTACCAAGAGCCAACAGGTCATATGTACCAAGTTCGCCTACTAGGTCACGCTGTGCTTGAATGAATGGCTGACGGTCACTGACATTATTATCAATATCAGGTGGCGTATGGCTATCTAAGACGCGCTCTTTGGTCAAGAAGCGCTCTGAATACATAAGGACAGGACTATTGACCTTATCAACTTTAGTAAGTCGTAAGAGCTTATTGAGATACATAGAAACAGCAGAGCCACGTCCTGATGGAGTCAAGATGCCACCATATTTCTCTTGTCCGCGCTTCATTACCATATATGACAAGATGAAATAATCAGCCATATTACAAGCCTCTATCTCGCCTATATCATGTTTGATCTCTTGATAATACTGTTGTAGCTTCTCCTTGTTAATATCGGCCTTTTGCAAGAACCATTCATCTTTAAGAATCTGCTCAAAGATATGATTGCGCTCATCTTGTGTCTTATTGCGCAGTTCTTTTACAACAGGCACTTTCAAGGAGCGGTCGAGCTTAATGTCCTCAAATTCAAATAGCACATTGGTATTATTGATAGCGGCTTTAATCTGTCCATCTGTTAATACGCCCTGTTGCTTGAACCGTTCAAACAGCACATCATATGTTGGATAGTCCATATACCATCCATCTTCATCCTCATAATGGATGTTGCCCGATTTGAGCAATTCGTCACGGTCAAGCATTTGAGATTCAGTAATAACATGACTATCACAACCAGCAATGATTGGTACGTTCAATTCTTCACTAATTTGAATGATGCGCCGATTTAGCTTTTTCTGCTCTGGCGTATTATGCGCCTGTACCTCAAGATAGAAATGAGGAAATGATGTTGCTAAATGCCTAACAATGTCAACAATGTCATCATATTTATTCCAGAACGCAATACAAGCCGTTGTAATCATTACATCATCATATGGCAACTGGTCAATCAATTCAAGGTCGATACGAGGACGCGCATAATATCCATCCTTATTAGCAATAGATAGAATTTTATTGATTGCTTTGCGCCCTTTATCAGTTCGAGCCAATAGCACCATATGACAGTTGCTTCTATCAGGCTCGTGTCGGTCTTTTACCCAATATGCTTCAGCGCCATATATCCATCTGATATTCGTACCGTTCTTCTTATTAAATTTTTCTAGGTCATCATATTGTTTGAAATAATTACCAGCCCATCCATGTTCTACTGTGGTATAGATACATGATTTATCACCATACCGCGCCTTTAGCTCATTCCAATAATCTACTGGCAAAAGTGGACTATCTTTTAACCATTTATTACTTAGAGATGTATGCTTATGGTAATTTACCCAAATTGGCTCATTCATCACTTCATCAGCTCAAACACATCTTCAGGCTGTTCATACTGAATAATACTGCCAAGATAGTATTCAATTTCATCATTCATACCATCAAGACAACAAAGAATTACTCTGCCCGTAGTATCACATTCTCCTCGCTCTGTCAGCATAATAATATACTGATAACATCCGCCATTATGCACTTCAAGCCGCATCCTACCATTAAACTTCATATCATCGCCAAATCCGCGCGTTGCATCATTTGTATCAATCTTGTGCACTATCTTGACTTGGAACACACCCGCATCATTTCTCAATTTGATAACATTACCAACATTATATTCCATCTTTTTATTCCTCCTTATTCTACTTCCGTACACATCCCAATACATTGTGGTATTTCATGATATGTTTTTGTATCAAATGTATCAGTGCAAATATAATACGTCGGGCACCATCCAATACGATTATCGTCACATACATATTTAATGCTTAAGTCGAATTTATGAATACCCCATTCTTTTGCAACATACTCAAACACGTCTACCAATGAATCAAATTCACGGCATTCTTTCATTGATTCTTTAAGTGTGCCCCTATGCGGTCGATATTTCCAAGGCATATCTATTCCTCCTTATTTATGCTTTACCGGACATACACACCCATCACCATTTTCAGCCCTGAAATAAATCGGGCTAATTCTATTTGCCGCATATGCCTTACAATCAGGCAGACATTCCATAGCGTTCAAAAGATACTGCGGATTGACCCAAAGATTCAATTCCTCATTAAGCAGATAATCAGCTATCTTCTTAGGATTATTCTTTTCTTTGATTTCATGCGTCTTGATATATACCTTGAGTTCACCAATATCAGGCAGGACAATTTCCTCAGAGTCGTATATTGGTCTAACAATCTGCTCAAGTTGCATTTCCTGTCCACGATATTTACTATCAATCTCAGGAAGGAGCGGCTTTTCGTTAAACCTAATAGCTACAAAGCCATCACATACACAATACAGTGTCGAGCCATCTTTTGTCTAATTGGTAAACATACCTTCAAGCATAGGCTTATTGTGCGATTCAGCGTTCTTGATGATACGATTCGCCGCAGTTACAATCGACTTAGTGCCAGATTTCTTGGATTGTTTAATGAGCATATCTGTTTCAAGCTGCTTCAGTGTGATATCCATATCCTTAGCAACTAGATACAACCCAGCAGTATTACAGGAATCACGCCACCCTTTGATAGTGTCGTACAGTTTTTCAGTAGTCATAATTATTTACCTCTTGCCTTTTTATCAGTTCTAAAATCTACCAATCTATTATTAGGGTCAAAATCCAAAGATGGTTTAAGCATGATATTATCTATCATATCATTAAACCAATCGTAGCTATGCAATCTGTTCCACAAATTCTCAAATTGTTCTTCTGTAAGAATTGGCAGTTTGAATTTATCATCCATAATAACAACCGCTCCTTTCATTTGATACTTGGATTATATCATAGATTGGAGCGGTTGTCAAGATGGTTTATTTAATTTCTACAGGTAAATTTTTTGATCTTGTTGAGTACATACAACTCTACTTGATTTACCTTGTTTGATGAGTTCATCTTGTAGGATATTAGCAAATTCTACTTTGCTTGAAAATTCACTATGTACTAAACATAATTTATCATAATCTATATTCTGATAATATTGCATGAGCTGATTATAATTAGCATGAGATGAAAATGTATTTAAGCAATATATCTGAGCATTGTTCTGAATCAGCTCACCATCAATCATGATTTCTTTTGCACCATGCTTAATTTCATATGCAAGCGTATTAGGACTAGCATATCCAGAGAATAGCACGGCATTACGGCTATTATGCAAGATATATTTAAGATGCGCCAAAGCCCGTCCAGCATTGAGCATACCGCTACTAGCCACTATAATGGCTCGTTCATTTGATTGCTGAATAGCTTGACTTTCTTCCCATGATTCAATGAGCCGCAAATTGAGCTTATCTTCATAATCTAGTTGCTCTGACCATGCTCTATATATACGACAAGCAAGCGGCGAATCGAGATAAACGGGAATCATCTGTCCATCAATCTTGCGTTCTGTAGCTCTTGTGCGCCATAGCACATCAAGAATATCCTCTACACGTTGTAAGCTAAAAGCTGGCATTAAGATACGATTGTATTGGTATATAGCCGCATTGATAATCTGCTCATCATACCATCGGTCTTTCTTCATGCTATAGCATCTAGTCGGGTCACTATATGTGCATTCACCAACTACTACATTACATCTTGGCAATGGCTCGATTGGTGGAACAGATACGCTCTTAGCCTCTGTATTGAAATCACCAGTAAAGCCAATACGCTTGATGCTATAACCTTGTTTGATTTCCAACATGGCTTGAGCCGAATGGATGATATGACCGGCATGATAATATGTTAGCTTTGCGCCGCCTACAATGGTCGTAGGAACACCAAACGGCACTTCGACAAGCCATTGCATCACCTTATCAATATCAGCCTCAGTAGCCAATGGCGGCGCTTTGATACCATGCTTATTCTGCATCTTTAGGCTATCCTGCGCCATGATTTTAATGCAGTCATCCATCATTATCTTTAAGATTGGGATTGAGCCTTGAGGGATATAGATATATGCTTGCATACCCATAGCAACAGCGGCAAGCAATCCAAGACAGTGGTCAGCATGTAAATGGGTAATTACAACACCATGTACCGTCTTTGGCTTGATTTTCTTCATCTGTTCACGATTAGCACGATAATCAGCGACTAGATTATTGGTCTGAATTAGACCCATATCAACCGCTAGTTTAATATTGTCGAATCGAACAATCGTGCATGAGCCTGTTACAGATGCAGCGTTGCCACCAATAAAATGTAGATATGGCTTGGATGTGCCAGATGATTTAGCTGGCATTAGCCGCCTCCATCTTGTGCTCTTTACCTGTAGGCATATACGCCCATGCTACAACATCATCCCAATCACCATGGTTGTCAAGATATATTGAATTGTAACCATAGTATCCATCATCTACCATACAAGTATCTTGCCATACGCTTCCGCTTTTACCCATCACTAGAATTTCAGAATCTCCGTCTGGCATTTCACAGTCAAACATATATGTTAACGGATCGTCATTACTAGCACTCCATTCTGCCCATTCCCTAATTTCTTCTTCTGTGGGCGGTCTAGTTACAACATCATGCCATACAATTTTTTCAATCCATTCCATTATGTTGGCTTGCCCTCCTTCCTCATCTTCAGCACATTTCTCAGCACACAATTCATACAATTCAAATCAGCATCATTCCACATTTTATCTCTCTGTGCTATCATGCGTGGGTCGATTTTTACATATCGATCACAATCAGATTGATAATCACAACGATTACAAGGAATCTCATATAATTTTTGAGGTCTTCTACTCATAATCATCATCCTCATATTCAGGCTCTGGGTTTACATCAAAGCCAATAGCTTGCGTCATTTGCGGACTAGGTTTAATTGTCTCAGCAGCAGCTTGTGCCTCTCTTTGGTCAAGCTCTAAAGCAATCTGCATACGGTTGATATGAGCGTTGATAGCAGATGAAATCCATGTAACCACAGAATCAACCAATGGCATAGCGGCTGATACAAATAATATCGAGCCGCCAGCAATCCATAGTGGTAATAGATTATTCTTTTCTTTCATACATCGCCTTTCTTGATTTCATATAGCATTAAGCAGAGCCATAATAGCATACACACGCCTAGCCGCCATACATCATCCATTCTTTTTACCTCTTGCATTGGCTTCAGCAACTTTGCGCTTAATGATCTCTTTGATTGCTTTAGCAGATGTCAAGCCGCTTGTCAGCTTATCAATTTCATAGATGCAAGCATCCCATCCAGTCATCAAACCTTGAGTGAAATAGCTTTGAAATTTAAGCTCAAGCTCTTTCTTCAAAATATCATACAGTTCATTATCCGACATATGTTCCCTCCCTATATGGAATATCACAATTTGGGCAATAGACCTCTGTTAGTGTTTCATAACATGGCTCATCTAGTTCAGTGTGCAATTCTCTGTGCGTATACCTCTCTAATTTACAACCACACACAGGGCATCGCCCCATGCTATCAATAGCTACCTCAGCATGAACAGCTAAAGGTAGGCATTTTAATGATGATAAATATATTAAGCAATCAACTGCCGTTTCTTCATCATCTTTGTAATACTCAAGAATGGCTTCAATTACTTCATCGTGCATATCGGTCACGGCAATAGCTCCAGCCATTTAACATTAACAATAAATCCAATTCCCATAGCTTCATTGTGAATATATGCGTAGTTGTCATCAAATCTAACCGATTTTCCTAAATACATTACATAAAAGTTAATGTTTTCCAAATCTTTTAGTCCATTTTCTTCAGCAATGTAAGGAGAATACATTTCTATTGTTCTATATGCTTCAAAAATATATTTATTTGGCAAATTTACTCGATTAGTCCAATCTGGAATCGTGTGAGGAACATACCAATCAACTTCGTCTTTTTTGAATTTAACCTTACTCCAAACCTTAATTTCTCTTGGTTTCTTTACCTCAGTCATTCTTTCCTTCAGCTCATCAATACCAACCTGTAGCCGCCAATCATCCTCTGGATGACAACGAGCCTCGACCTTCTTCCCGTCCTTGCTCGTCATTGTCATGCGATTGCCCTCAATATGCAGGTCATAATCGCCCTCTAGCCACTTAGGTGCTAGATTCTTTTCATAAAATTTGTATTCCAACTTCACGTCTTTATCAGCTTCCTTTCTTGACTTCTCAATTTCTTCTGGGAATAAATAAAAATACCCTTCATCTTCTTCATATACACAAAACCACAAACCTACAAATGGCATATACTCCAATGCCTTTGCCAGCTTTCCATTAAACGTAAATTTCATTCCCTTTTCAACCATCATTCATATCCTCCTCAATTAAAAATTTACAACGCTCATTGCATTTACAGCTCTCTGTTCGGTGCGCTTAACATATCTGGATGTGATTTGGATTCCGCTATGTCCCATTGCCTTACTAATGACCTCAATCGGTACATCAGCCTCGGACATCATAGTAGCAAATGTGCGGCGCATTGTATGATTACTAATATGCAATTCCTCCCAATTCTCAATACCAGCTTTTCTAGCACATACTTTGAGCATTGCACTGGTATTCTTGCCGTCCATTTTATTCCTACGATTACCTACAAACAGATATTCACAGCCATCTTTGCGCTCATTGGTAATATAGCTATCAATCAGCTTAATTGTTTCATCAGCCAACCCAACCAATCTATCCTTATCACCCTTACCACGGATAACCAGTACATTATTGCTACGGGATTCATACTGCTCAAGCGTGATATTGGCAAGCTCATGGATACGCAAGCCAGTCTGAGCAAGCATCATGATAATCGCTTTATTGCGCTCATTGGTAGCTGCATTGACCATTGCTCTAACCTGTTCACCATTAAGGGCTGACTGCTCTCTATTTTTAATCTGTGGCGCTTCAAGCATCTCAGCCGGATTGCGGCTAATGAACTCATTGCGATACAGGAATTTGAAATATTCACGAACCGCAGACGTTCTCTGAGCAACAGATGCAGAGCTGAGATTGCTCATGCTGGACTGCCACAATTCAAGATCAATCGGCTTGATTTCGGCTTCAGGCTTATTGACATATTCCAAGCAATTCTCAATCGCCTTGGTATATTCACGAATAGTGCCTTCACTACGGTGCTTTGCCTTGAGACTCATAATAAACAGTTCATTCATAACATTCAGCTCCTTCATTTGATGATTTAAGTATAGCACCATAGCGGCAATTTGTCAAGGGTTATTTTCAGGAATTAACTCCATTCTACATTTAAATTTATCTTGTGGTTCACCAGTAAAAACCGGACTATAGATAGTGGCCATAGCAGAGCCATCTTCAGATATTAACGTCAATTTATCTTCAACAGCATCATACCATGCGTCAAATAATACGGGTGTAATATCGGCTTTATCTGAGATTTGTGGTCTCCATTCAGCGGTTAAGAAATTACCATCGACCGTTATCAATTTGTCACCGTTATAGAATTGCACGGTCGGCTCATTTTTTGTTACGTACATCTCATCACTTCTTTCTTTTAGAAAAATCCCTACAATCTTTCGACCATAGGGATTTAACAGGAGGATTATTTACTCATTGATTTCTGCCTTTAGTGTGCTTGTCGGCTTAAACGTCAGAGCATACTTAGCAGGAACTTCAATGGTTTCACCGGTCTGTGGATTACGAGCCGTTCTTGCATCGCGCAGCTTGGTAGTGAACTTGCCAAAACCATGAATGGTTACGTCTTCATGCTGGACTAGGCTATGTCTGATATAGTCAATGAACGTATCTACGATCTCGGTAGTGTCCTTAACCGTATTCTCTGTGCTGTCTGCTACAAACTTGATTAGTTCCTTCTTTGTCATAAATTCCTTTTGGTTTCCTTTCAATTTCTAATAAAATTTTATTAAAACAAGTCGCAATGTTCGTGCGCATATTGACTTGATATATAGGGTTATTTTGTCGCACTATTAACTACTTACAGGCGCTCACTTCGCCAAGCCCTATATTATTTGTGTCGAATTGGTTTCGTCACGACGCTATGAGACTTCTACCATTATATCTCTCTTTGTTTGGCATTTATCACCCAACTAGATACCTTACATATGTACAACTCTATAAGGATTTTAACAACTTGCGCGGAATAGGCAATCACCGCGCTATGAGCCTTTGCCGAATCTCGCTCTTTGTAGTTGCTTATTTGAACTCAGTCAACCTTGAACATTCCGGACGATTCAAGGATTTAAGTCGTTGCCTCATAGCATTAGGTGGTCAACCATCAACTATTCAGCAACTAGCATTACAACCTATAAACTAGACTATCCGCAGTGACCAAATCTTGAGGACAGCCTTACAAAGCTAGGATTTTCGGCTTTTCCACCAGACGGCTATCAAGTGTGCTTACAATGCTAGTAGAGGCATGATAGACGTTTTTGACCGTGGTAGGATTCGAACCTACATCTCAACCGCTATGGACGGAGAGTATTACCAATTAGGAGACGCGGTCATATGGTAGTAGGCTTTAGGCTCAACCTACCAGAACCGCCATTGATTTGTTTTTATCGACCCTAGGCATCGATTGGCTAGTAATTCAAACAATGGTCAACAAACCATAACTACTGGTCTGCGTGGTCGGACTCCAACCGACAAGGCTTACGCCGCCGCATTTTGAGTGCGGTATGTTTAGCAATTTCATCACACGCAGATATTATCTCAAGCCGACTTCCTACCTCATAGCTATTTTTAGCATCGGCTCGTGAATGATATTTACATATGATGTGCTATCACGCCAAAAAATCCATGTTGCTAAGGCATATCCCAACACACAACATAATGCTTAGCAAGACAAATTTGTGTGCCAGTAGTCGCTAACTACTCTTGGGAACAAGTGAATATCGAACTACCATTTCTGGACGGTGCGACCGATTTGTTCTTGTGCAAAGCACTATGTTCATTCACTGTTAGTGACTCGCGATCAGGCTTCCTCTGATTTAACTGTCACCATTGCCACGATTTACTCCTTAGATGATGGCTGCCTCTAGGCCAACATTTCATATGTGTGTAATATCCTTATATCACATTTACCATTGTGTCTTTGTGCCAATGGAACACTATTGCCAGCTACAGCAAATGTCTACTCGTTATCAGGCGATGTCTCAAACTCTACCCTGTCTCTATGTCAGTGAGATGTGATATAGATTTGACGGTTATCTTCAAATCCGGTCGGATATTATATTGTTTGTCAATCCCAATCCCTTTCATTATGCCGAACAGATTGACCGGTGCGCCCTACTTGGCATTAGGCAATTATGCCATTTATGCTTATCTCATTTATCTCACGCACGTTCCCATTATAATGATGGCTGTTCATCTCATTCCATTTACTACAGCTTCTGAATCCTCGCAGAATCTCAGGACTCGAATGTTTAAATTCTAACTCTAACTCCAAATCTGCGCTGGCTTCGTAGCACCATCATCTTTGCATTCTCAATTATACCATACTTGATTTTATTTGTCAAGCGGTATTTTAATTATTTTTTCAATACGTTGATTGCCCAAACCGCGCCACATACAAATGCAAATATTAAGACGGCTGCACCAGCAAGTAAACAAACCCAATCATTCAAATTCATACACTAATAATCAATAAATTCTCTTAAACATCTAACCCTACAAATTTACACTACTTAATCAACTAATCTGAATTTTCTTCATTATTAGTCAATGATTTCTTTGCCAGACGAGCTGATTTGAGCCGTTCTGCCGCTGCTTGCTTCTGTTCATCAGTCATTGAGCGGGTACGGAATGGGTTGCTGCCTAGGCGAAATGGGTATAATTCACAGTCATGGATGACGCAATTCTTGACTTCATAAGCTGAGCCACAGCTACATTCCAAGCAGTGCTGACGGATAGCTTTCAGCGGAGATTTTTCCATATTACTTAAACCTCTTGGCAATCGCCTTATCGACCATTTCTTCAAAATACTTGACTACTTGAGCATCAGCATTCTTCAGCTCTGACATAGACGGCGAAAGCGATTTGATTTCTTGTTTCTTGAGAATTGTAGCACTTACATTCTGTACCACCTTATCAATAATCTCAGCTTTATTTTCTTTAACAATCTGCCGTGCTTCTTCTTCTGTTAGACTGTATTTGCCTTCGGTTAACAATCTGTCAGTAATTGACTTTATAATGCCCCACCTGACATCCTGCCTGAAATCACAACTGTCATAGCCTTCATACCAGTTATCATCAATATCAAAATATAGTCGCATATTATCACCTCATTGATAATTGGTTCCGTTTATTATTATCTAATGCCTTATAAACGGTTTCCTTAAAATTTGGCCCCTACTTTATACACTCATAGGTGAATTGTGGTCATTTAACGATTGATTTCTGAACGAATTGATTTTTTGGCTCATACAATCATAACCCGCAATTTCAACTGTTTGTTTAGGTGTTAACTGAAATTGCTTTAACTGCGATCACCTTGGTAGCGGCGCAGAGGGTCGAACTCTGATTTTGCCCCAATCTAGAGCTAAACTGGGTATAGGCCAGCTGGCTTACCATTAACCGACACCGCCATTTTGTATTGAGCCCTTTATCGTCATGCTCAGGACTATATTCTAGGAGGTTTACAATGAAGAACTGTAATTGAGATTGCCCAATCTCTCAACCACATCTGTATTATATCATAAGATTTAATGCTTGTCAAGAATTATTTTTCAAGCAATGCTGCAAATTTATATCTCCATTCATTAGTCCAGAGATTAAGCGCATTTCAGTCTCCTGTTCGTTCATATTCATAAGAACAAGCGCCAACAACTGCGTCCATATAAGCCGAAATATCATCCATGTTTCCGCTAGTTACCGCCATTTGATATTGTTCCTTAATGAATTTGACCAATGTCTTATCCATAATATTTACCATCCTTTCATTTGGTAATTATATTATACCATACAATTTGCTGTTTGTCAAGATTTTTTAATCTGGATAATAATCCTCATAAATTGATAATCGCGCCCATAGCAAATCGCCACTATTATATAAATCAATGATAAATTTTCGCGCGGATTCTTCAGATACAAACATAATCTCATCCGAATCTAACTTTATGTTATTAGTATAGCTTAATTCCATTCGCCTTGTATATTGAACAAGGTAAAGTTCTTCTCTTTTCATATTTGAAATCCTCGGATAAATTTTTCACAAGTCCAACCATTAAGAACTGGGATTTCATCACAGCTATAACCCCATAATCCAGTTTCTCGGTCATAGCAATCTACATGGCAAACGAAATCACCAATTTTGAAATAAGTGTCTAGCATATGCAAATCCTCACCAATCTGCATTGATTACAATTTTATCGCCATCAATACGAGCCGATTCTATCAACCATGAAACTTGTTCCATTTGCCACCAACCCTCAAAATCAGGGTGATTTGCAAATTTGAACAACTCATCGACCTGCTCATTGCTCAACTCCAAGTCCTTACTATACATAGGCTGTGAATACGGCTGTCCTTTTACATATGGCTTATAGTATCCAATAGATTCAAGAAATTCATACCAATCTGAGCCACCACCATCAACTGTATCAACGGCTCGATATGTAACTAACTCACCGCAATGTGGACAATAGATTGGCTTGGCACGACTAATTCTAATGTCTAACCCCACACCTTATCATCTCCATTCATTTGATAATTGGATTATATCATATAAAATTTGATTTGTCAAGCACCTTTTTCAAATTTATTTTTAATATCTGTCCATCTTTTAATCTGGTCATCTACACGAACCCATGTACCATGATACATATCAGCATCAAACCACCACAGACCATAATAGAGACCATAATAGTTAAGATTCGCCTCATTTATAATGGTGGGGAATGGATTACCAAATCCACAATAGTTAAATAACTCCTTAACAAATTTTATATCGCTCTCATTGCCAACTGTAAAGGCATATACATCATTATCAAAATCATTCCATGCAAATGAGGCATTGTCGAACTTGATTTCTGTCCCATCTTCTCCATAAAATCCAAGACAACTTCCTTTGCGCTTCTTTACATCTTTATATCTGCATACCCACTCATGGCAATTTGCCTCATACTCATCATCAAATTCTGCACCACAATATTCACATTTATAAATTCTTGTTTCAATCATTATGTATTCTCCTTTACGATTTGAATTAATTTAATAATTCCACCAACTAAGCCAACACAAGCCATTATAAATACCAGAGCAAGTGCGACAAGCCCAATACAACAAACAATATTCCATAACACATCAATCATTCAAACAGCCCCTCCATTTCTCTAACATGATATTGTCTATCTTTCAGATCGTCCACTCTAGTTCTAGCCAATTCCCAATTTGAACCAGCAATGCCGCTTTTCATCACATCAGCTATAATCTGCTCATCTTTATATTTGCGCCGTTCGAGCCGTAAATCATGTAGCAGCTTATATATTTTATATCCATCTCTTGCATTGTATGAATTGAACTCAATTGCATGAAGCACGTCTTGAATTTTATTCTCTACCTCTTGTAGCTTATATTCAACCCATGTTGCCCTTGCTACAAGCTGGTCATGCAGGTCACAGAACGAGCCGATTTGCGCCAATGTTGAATCATAATTCACTAGGTCTACATTTGTAAACTGGTCGAAATCGACGGGTTTAGATGGTGCATCAATCTGTTGCACAAAATAACCAAGATTGCGGGTCTGCTTTGGTAGATTAGCAAGCGCATTATCAGCTTTGATTCGGTCATTGAATTTCAATGCCTCATCCAGATTGTCAGTTGGGATGAGTTGCTTTATGGCATTCTGCATGAGATAATATTTGGTATTATATAAGACGTACATAGGTATCACCTCTACCATTTTGACGGCATGATAACATATACGCCATCATCATCCAAATACGCATTTGGGATGTCATAATATATCCATCCTGCATCGGAACCGTCTGCGTTTATCAATTTCTTTTTCATCTGGATTTTATAACTTCTATCTGATTTGAGTGTTATAAGCACGCCTTCGTCGGTAAATATAGAATCCAATTCCCCGACATTCCATTTCATTTTATCTTTCATGGCTCGATTATACCATATTCATTTACATTTGTCAAGAGAATATTTGTCCATTCTGCATTTTCATCTTCGTCTGCATAGAAAAATTTATGTCCACCAATCGTCATCGCATAATTCTGAGATTCATGCCATGGACTATCGCACAAAGATGGTGCATAGAAAAACAGAATCGGCTTTTCGGTCACGAATTGCCCCATGTCGAAAATATCATGCACAGCATCCATGACCTCAATATACATTTTTGGATTCTGCTTATCGAGCCGGTCATTCCACCCCACATATCCATATACTTTCTGGACTTCACGAGCCGATAAGCCGCTCTTTACCATTGCATCAAAATAACACTGAGCAACAGCCAGCTTTCCTTCATACGTCTCATAAGCGCATTCACCGGCCATTACAGATTCAATAAACCAGCGGTCATCCTCTGTCAGATTGATAGGCGATTCATAATATTCAGGTTGCGGCTCGTCGATTTCAGATTCTTGTGCTGCAATCTGTGGCTCGACGTAGATATACTGCGGCTTAACAGGTTCAAATTTTGATTCCTCAATCGGCTCGGCCTTAATTGTATAGTGAATCGGATTAAAATCACGACCTTTTGTTTCGTGTTTCCATGGCGCTATGATGGCGCAGATGCACCCTGTTAATCCAAACAATGCAAGTCCAATTCCTGCAATAGCATATCTAGTTGTGCGCTTCATTTTAATTTTCCTCCTCAATATTCATTCTTCATTTTGTGGCTCGTATATATGTATAGCACATTTAATTCTATTTGTCAAGTAGAAAATTCAAATTTCAATTTTCATTCCACGATTGTAAATATAAATTCCGATTTTAGATTTTCATTTTCCATACATCTATACAATCTCGAAAGCTAATTTTCATTTTCTAGCCCGTGCATATATAGATATCTATATACATATACAATAACAGGAATCATTATCATTTTCACATACATATATCGATTGAGTAATATATAACACTTGTTATATATTGTATCCATCTGCATTTACATATTCATATACAGATACATTAACATTATCATTCACATAATCAATTACATCATCAGCAATACGTATGATAAAATTGAATGAATATATAGACAATACGCAGACTGGATACACATACACATCCATCAACACCATTACCTTCATGCACATATCGAGATTTATATTAGCACCAAAGTAGCACAAATCACGATTTTCACATTTTTCATATGAATATTCGCTTACATCATCACATTTTTTCAAGGGAGATTTGTGTACATTCACACATTTTTCTGTCATAAAATAATGTGTGGCTGTCAGTCTGGTGACTTGTCTATATGATATAAACAGCGCAAGTTATTAGCGCAGATTGCATAATAGCCGTGACGCGCCATCTGTGCCAATCTAAGTCGAGTTTACATCTATCCTAAACCGTATTTGTAAAAAATGGAAATGGCTTGAAAAGTTAAAATTTGTGCGACTTGTACAATACAAGCTTATGCCAGTTGTGTATATTGTACAATGCCGTTCTGGCAGCTCTGGCGACTTTACACGGCGCGAACTATGCCGGAGCTATAGGAACATAAGGAAGCAAAGAAAAACCCGCCAGCACGCAGCCAGCGGGTTTGTAAAGCATGATTGTATTTATGGAAGCATATCATATCTGTCATTGTAAACCGATATAATAATATCGTCGTATACTTCAGGCGTCCCCCTTCCATCCATGACGCAAGAAATGTCGTCTCCGGGGAAATAGTTATTTGTATCTGAGTAAAACGCGTATTGCTGCCCATTGCAATTTTCAATGATAACAAGATCTGTTTCATTATTTATTGCTTCAACAGATATGCATCTATTGCCCATTGCATATACGTTTGATTTTATCGCCGGGGCGGACGGTTTACAAAACAGAGATACTATAAAAGTTAAAATAATAAGAATTGCTTTCATTTTAATTTACTCCTTTTCATGTTCTCACGCCCTCAGCGCCCCTCTACGGGCTTTTCAGCGCGTTAGGCTATATTTATATATCTTGCGTGTTCGTGGTTGCTACGGGCTTGCTATGCCGTCTCGCCCGGCCAGCGTTCACCCTTTACGTCATACCATGGAATAAACACGTCGCTTATATCTTCCGTGCCAAAATAACACGCTGGCGTTGTCTCGCTGCCGTTTGGCATGATAATTTTGCGCGCGCTATAGCGTCCGTAGCTTTCCACGGCTTCCGCTTCCGTGTCATATACGGCACGACATATAATAGCATGTCGTAAATTGTAATATATTTCATAAGAATTGACGCAATTTCAATATGTTTTACGCTTCTCAAGTGATTTTTTAATGCCTTCTGACTGGAAAATTTTGTGGTAGTAAAGCAATATTCCCCGTTGATATAGCAACGAATTTTTCTAGTTTTCATGATAATTTCCTCCATTATTTACACTTTTTTACACTTTGCACCCGATTGACTACATTGTAAAAAAGTGGTAGAATCTCGGCAGGTGCTGGCTTGCTTTTTGAAACTGGCAACAATTTACAAATTTGTAAATAATCTCCATCGCTGTCAATATGGTAGTTTATGGAATCTGCTAATTTCTGGAGCTGGTACAATTTGGAATCCCAAAATTTTACAGTGTGCATCACATTATACCTTCTTTCTGTGATTCTTCAATGATTCTACTTTCTGATTCTACAATCATTTTGACGGCTTCCGTCTCTGTGATATATCCGCGAATATACGAATATTCGATTTTATCAAGTTCTTTATTATACAAAGTTCGTACACACTCTGGCATATATTCGCGCGGCTTTGCT
>ERZ1024463.6-NODE-6-length-44062-cov-28.758857_pt1 | contig 44062 bp, 82 predicted proteins | sample MGYA00520805_ERZ1024463 | MGnify/ENA primary metagenome ERZ1024463 (study PRJEB33242, sample SAMEA3444304) | Homo sapiens | biome: Host associated; feature: Gastrointestinal tract; material: Stool | place: Uganda | collected 2011-01-01 ...
CCCAATCGCCGGTGGCAGAAGCTGCGCCCCAATCGCCGGTGGCAGAAGCTGCGCCCCAATCGCCGGTGGCAGAAGCTGCGCCCCAATCGCCGGTGGCAGAAGCTGCGCCCTGATAGCCGGTGGCAGATGCTGCGCCCTGATTGCCGGTGGCAGATGCTGCGCCCCAATCGCCGGTGGCAGAAGCTGCGCCCTGATAGCCGGTGGCAGAAGCTGCGCCCTGATAGCCGGTGGCAGATGCTGCGCCCTGATAGCCGGTGGCAGAAGCTGCGCCCTGATAGCCGGTGGCAGATGCTGCGCCCCAATCGCCGGTGGCGTGGTTTTCTTTCTCAGCGTCCGCGCGCTTGATCGCGTCGTCAAAACCAATCTGCTTTTTGACGTACTCGACCTGCGCTTTCACAAGACCCGGAATGCCGATCTCCGCTTTCAAGGTCATCTTCTTTGCGACGATCTTGCTATCGTTGCTGTGTCGTTCGTCCGCTACGTCATCTGCTTCTGCCTCAAAATAACGGCTTCTGTTCGGCGGATAATAGTTCAAAACATCAAGCGGCATTTCGCAGGCATGCAGCCCGCATTCGCAAAGCTTTGCTTTTTCTTCTGTCACTATCTCGCCAAGCACATACTGCTTGCCGTGGCACACCATGTTCTCGTCTGTGCCTTTGTATACCTTCATTTCATCCTCCTTACTCCTTCGCCAGCGCCCCTAGAAGGGGCGTGACGACTACCAATACCCCGAACGCCACCAGATAAAACAGCGGGCTTTCTCCGTCCTTGACTTCCAGCCACGCTACCAGCAGCGCCAGACCGACAACTGCGGTCGTCAGCACGAAGACCGCTGCGCCGATCAGGAAACGGCGGAGGTAGTTCTTGATGAAGTTTTTCATGTGCCCTCCTTCAAATGCCGCTCAATCCAAGCATTAAGGTCCTTCGGAAAAACCCAGTAGACAGGTGCTTTCTCGGTTTTTACCGCCTTACCAAACGGGAAAACGCCCTGTTGCAGCCCCAGCCTAAGGACCTCAACACCGATCTGCATGCCGTTTTCTCGCAGAATCTCTACCGCCTCTTGCGGCGAAATCGTTGCTCGATTTAACATCCTTTCCCTCCTTTTACTTTGTTGCACCTGCTCTCCAGCTGTGTTATGATTCAGCTGAAAGGAGGTGCAAACATGCTTGATAAAGATTCTTACGCTTACAAAAAATACGTTTCGCACTACGACCCACATTCTCCCGAGAACGTCGCCAAACGAAAGCGGGAGAAAGCTGACGAACGGCGCGTATGGTGGGCGGCAAATTGGATTTCCTTACTTGGAATACTCATCGCAATAATCGCCCTCGTCATCTCGTTCCTCAGTCTCCGCATCTCTTGGCTTTCTTACACTGCCGAAAGCCGAGTGCAGGAAGTTGCACAGTGCGAAGCCGAGGGAGAACCCGCTCAGAGCAACACTGATAAAGGCTAATGTCAATGACATTTCGTATCCCTCCGTTTTCTCGGCTTCTGTAGCAGCGAGTCGACCGATACGCCGAAATAGTCTGCAATCGCTTTTACAGTGTCGATGCGCGGGGCAGCATCCTTGCCCGCCCACTTTCCGATTGTGCCGTTGGCAATGCCGCACGCCTTTTCTACGGTCGCAATGTTTGTCTTGTGTTTCTCGCAAAGGCGCTTGACATTCTCATAAATCAAAAAAATCCCTCCAATCCGAACGAATACTACTTGACAGAGATTAGAAGATAGTCTAATATAAGCGTGTCAAGGCAATTAAATATCTTCTGAAAGTCCGTCTTGGTGAGGGGCTAGGTTTTTTGTACCCTTCACGCCTCTAAGTATATTAGAGTTTGCCCTAAAAGTCAAGAACTATTTTCGCGTTTAGTCTAATTTTTTAAGGTGCCGTATATGCTCGATAAAATCAAAGCGCTATGCAAGGAAAAGAAAACTTCTATATCCAAACTGGAAAAACAGCTTGGATTTGGTAATGGTGTCATCGGCAGATGGGATAAGTCTGTTCCGAGCTATGAACGACTTGCTGCAGTTGCTAGCGCGCTTGATGTGCCGGTTGCCTACTTGACCGGCGAAGCCGACGACCTGTCTGCGGGCATAAAAAAAGACCCAATCCCGAAGGATGAGGTCGAAGATAGCGAAACCGCAGAACTCCGTGAAATTTGGAGTTCTGCGGATGAAAATGAGCGCCGTGATTTGCTCGAAATGGCACGTATGCTAAAGAACCGGAGAAAGCAGAATGGATGATGCAAGCAACCTTCCGTTTTCGGAAATCGAGTTAAGCAAAGACGAAAGAAAAATGCTTAAAGCGTTGGCAGATAGCAGAATATTTGCGACGGATGATATTTTCCAGACCGCAAATAGGCTGAAACATTTTGGACTTGCAAATCTGCACCCAATCCCCAGCAAAGATGGTGTCCCTGTGTTATCGTTTGGCGCGTCCTGCTCAATTGGAATAGAAGAACGTGGGAAGGACTACTTGGCGTATATTGATCAGCGTAAGAAGTCCACAAAGGCTAGTCGAATCCACGACATAGTGATTGCAACAATCTCATTCCTGCTCGGGCTACTTACGTCTGAACATTTCTGGAATTTCCTGAACAAATGTCTGTCAGGATTCGAGGGCTAAAGTCGCTGCAAACTGCTTTAAGCTTTTTTTCGCAGACAAGCACGATGTCGCCGCCGGGGCTGGCTGCGCCGATCGCGTGTTCGCACATTCGGCAAGCTTCTCCGCACTCGTCTTTCGTAGCAATTTCGGTTCTGATCCTGCACAACTGTAACATAATATCATCATACTTTTCCCTGCTTAGAAACATTGTTTCGCTCCTTCCACATTCTAATTAGTTCTCGTTTTTCCTCTGTCGTAAGTTCCATTAAATACTGAAAGCCACTATCGGCGGGCGCAATTTCTTCCCCCCTATTATAGCACATATCGTCCTGAATACAGACCATTTCGCGCCCTCCTTTTCTTAACTTCCAAATTTTTGTGTATCTTTTTGTTGAGTTTTATCCTTGAGGCTATCCGGCTGCGGTGGTAAAATTATGGTATATCACAAAACCGGAGGTTTATATCATGCCAAAGGCTACATATTTTGTTACATGCCCGCGATGCGGGAAAGAATTTGACGAAAGGTTGAAGGCTTGCCCACATTGCAAAACAAAGAACCGAAAAGCAGTCTGCCGAACATGTGGTACGCAGATCAGCGCCAGTGTCAAGCGCTGCCCAGCATGTGGTGCGCGACATCGAAAACGGATGTCCTCTGTTGAAAAGGTCCTTGTCGCCATCCTCTGTTTCCTTTTGGTTTTGAGCTGCGCTGCCTTATCCTCGCAAACCGGTGAATCTGCGAATACAGAGGTCAAAGACCCGGCAGTCGTTCGCTCTGAATACATCGCAGAATGTGAAGATCTGTCCTACTCCGATATTTGCAGAAATCCAGACGACTACAAGGGCAAGAAAACATTCTTTAGCGGCACTGTCATTCAAGTGCAGGAAGGGGCTTTTGATTCTGTCACGCTCCGCGTGCAAACGGAGTATGGCATCTGGTATGTAACTTACACACGCAAGGAAGGTGAAAGCCGCATCCTTGATAACGACTATATTACATGCTACGGCGAATGCAAAGGCGTCGAAACATACCTCGCCGTCCTCGGTAACACAGTCACAATCCCAAGCCTAAGAATGGAATACTACGCGACTAGCTCATAAACTTAGAGTTCTGCCACTGATCCCGTGTCTCGCCTACGTCCGAGACGCAGGAAAAGAGCATAGGCGCTCCCTTGATGTAGTCGAGGCTCAGACTGTGAACGTCCTTAAAAAGCGCCCCGTCTACGATGATGTTTACTTTCCCGTTTTCAAAGCGAATATTGATGCTCTGCATTTGGTGTACCTCCATATTTTAGAACGTCCGTTCAAGAATTTCAATTTGGAATCTTCCACAAAGAACACCTTGTATTTTCTTCGTCCGGTAACCCTCGTAAGCGGCAATTATGGGACAGACTATTTTGTATAATGGAATGTTTAAGATCGCCCCACCGTCGCTCCCCCGGCGGTGGGGCTTTCTCACGCGCCTGTAACCAGCATAGCAAAAGCGGCAGAAATGTCCACCCTCAAATTGGTAAAATCATATCCATAGCAGAAGAATCAGCGAAATACATGTGAAAATGGAGGTATATCATGTCGGCGATTCAGGAACTCGCCCCATATCTTTCTGCATATCAGAGGAACATAAAGCGGGCGAAGGAAGATCAGCATTACACCATTGATAGGCTTGTTGAAGAATCCGGCGTTTCCAGATCGGCTGTGACGAAGCTCTGCGCAGGAACACAGCAAGACCCAAAACTGTACAATTCTGCCGCGCTGTGCCTTGTTCTCGGGCTGTCGCTGGATGAGCTGTGTGGGCTTGTCAAACCCGCAGAAAGCCCGGAAGAACTGACCGAGCAGATTCATCATGTCGAAATTGAAAACGCCAAACTGGAAGCAACAACAGCCGCGCAGAGCGCACAGATAAAGTCTACACATACAATGTGTTACGTTCTCGCCCTGTTTTGTATGCTGCTCTCCTTTTCTCTGATTGCCTGCCTTGTGACGGATGCGCAGATTAGGAACGCAGGTCTGATTCGCGGTGGAGATTTGTCCGTGGCTGCATGGGCGTGCATCGCCCTGATTGTAGGTTCAGCGCTTGCTTCGGCAATTACTTTCTATGCAATCCGAAAAGAACGTGGAGGGAAACATGGAGTGCATCAACATATTTTGTTACATGCCCGCGATGCGGGAAAGAATTTGACGAAAGGTTGAAGGCTTGCCCACATTGCAAAACAAAGAACCGAAAAGCAGTCTGCCGAACATGTGGTACGCAGATCAGCGCCAGTGTCAAGCGCTGCCCAGCATGTGGTGCGCGACATCGAAAACGGATGTCCTCTGTTGAAAAGGTCCTTGTCGCCATCCTCTGTTTCCTTTTGGTTTTGAGCTGCGCTGCCTTATCCTCGCAAACCGGTGAATCTGCGAATACAGAGGTCAAAGACCCGGCAGTCGTTCGCTCTGAATACATCGCAGAATGTGAAGATCTGTCCTACTCCGATATTTGCAGAAATCCAGACGACTACAAGGGCAAGAAAACATTCTTTAGCGGCACTGTCATTCAAGTGCAGGAAGGGGCTTTTGATTCTGTCACGCTCCGCGTGCAAACGGAGTATGGCATCTGGTATGTAACTTACACACGCAAGGAAGGTGAAAGCCGCATCCTTGATAACGACTATATTACATGCTACGGCGAATGCAAAGGCGTCGAAACATACCTCGCCGTCCTCGGTAACACAGTCACAATCCCAAGCCTAAGAATGGAATACTACGCGACTAGCTCATAAACTTAGAGTTCTGCCACTGATCCCGTGTCTCGCCTACGTCCGAGACGCAGGAAAAGAGCATAGGCGCTCCCTTGATGTAGTCGAGGCTCAGACTGTGAACGTCCTTAAAAAGCGCCCCGTCTACGATGATGTTTACTTTCCCGTTTTCAAAGCGAATATTGATGCTCTGCATTTGGTGTACCTCCATATTTTAGAACGTCCGTTCAAGAATTTCAATTTGGAATCTTCCACAAAGAACACCTTGTATTTTCTTCGTCCGGTAACCCTCGTAAGCGGCAATTATGGGACAGACTATTTTGTATAATGGAATGTTTAAGATCGCCCCACCGTCGCTCCCCCGGCGGTGGGGCTTTCTCACGCGCCTGTAACCAGCATAGCAAAAGCGGCAGAAATGTCCACCCTCAAATTGGTAAAATCATATCCATAGCAGAAGAATCAGCGAAATACATGTGAAAATGGAGGTATATCATGTCGGCGATTCAGGAACTCGCCCCATATCTTTCTGCATATCAGAGGAACATAAAGCGGGCGAAGGAAGATCAGCATTACACCATTGATAGGCTTGTTGAAGAATCCGGCGTTTCCAGATCGGCTGTGACGAAGCTCTGCGCAGGAACACAGCAAGACCCAAAACTGTACAATTCTGCCGCGCTGTGCCTTGTTCTCGGGCTGTCGCTGGATGAGCTGTGTGGGCTTGTCAAACCCGCAGAAAGCCCGGAAGAACTGACCGAGCAGATTCATCATGTCGAAATTGAAAACGCCAAACTGGAAGCAACAACAGCCGCGCAGAGCGCACAGATAAAGTCTACACATACAATGTGTTACGTTCTCGCCCTGTTTTGTATGCTGCTCTCCTTTTCTCTGATTGCCTGCCTTGTGACGGATGCGCAGATTAGGAACGCAGGTCTGATTCGCGGTGGAGATTTGTCCGTGGCTGCATGGGCGTGCATCGCCCTGATTGTAGGTTCAGCGCTTGCTTCGGCAATTACTTTCTATGCAATCCGAAAAGAACGTGGAGGGAAACATGGAGTGCATCAAGTGTAAAAAGGATATACCGGACGGTTCTGTGTTCTGCTGCTGGTGCGGGAAACAGCAGCAGGCACCACAGCGAAAGGCTTTGAAACGTGCAAACGGCACAGGGACAGTTTACAAGCTGCAAGGCAGGCGCACGCGCCCGTGGGTAGCCGCAAAAGGAAAAACCATAATTGGATACTACGATAAAAAAACGTCCGCCCTCGACGCGCTGGCGCGTTTACAAGGGCGGAGTATTGATGAAATATATAACTGGACCTTCAAGCAGGTTTACGAAGCATGGAAGGATGAACACTTCCGCGATATCGGCGCGAAGGGAATAGAGTCTTACGAACGCGCATATGACGTTTTTGAACCATTGCATGACAGAAAATTTCGCGAACTGCGGACCGCTGATTACCAGATCGTCATAGACAAGTACAGCGATAAGTCCCACTCGCTACTGTCGAAGTTCAAGCAACTTGCAACGCAGATGTCACAATGGGGAATCCGGCAGGAACTCATAACGACAAACTTCGCTTCGTTCATTAAACTGCCAGAAAATGTGAAAAAAGAAAAAGAGATCTTCTCCAAAGAGGATATACAGAAGCTCGAAGCGGATGGTTCCCAGACAGCAAAACTCGCCCTGATGATGGTCTATACCGGTATGCGAATCGGTGAGCTGTTCGGGCTTAGAACCGAAAATGTCCATGAAACCTATGTGATCGGCGGGGAAAAGACAGAAGCAGGCAGGAACAGAATAATCCCAATTCGCTCCGAAGGGCGTAAATATTTCGCAGAATTCAAAGAGCGTGCAAAAGGCGAACTTCTGATCTCTGGGTATGCCGGGCAAAAAGTCATTGCAAATTTTCGCAAGCGTGACTACTACCCGCTTTTGGAGCGGCTCGGAATCTCTAAGAAAACACCACACGCAACAAGGCACACATTCGCAAGCTGGGCTGTAGCAAACAATATCAAGCCGGAACTCCTGCAAAAAATGCTCGGGCATGCAGACTATTCCACGACCGCAAACATCTATGAGCACTTTGACATTGACCAACTTGTGAATGCGATAGATGTGCCTGTTACTAACACGTTACTAACAAATCAAAAATCAGCGAAAAAGAAAAAGCCCTGAAACCTTTGAGATTTCAGGACTTTTTTGGTGGAGACTAATGGGCTCGAACCATCGACCTCCTGCGTGTGAAGTAGACCTTCTGAAATTTTCTAAACTTTTTAAGCATGTTTTCAGACGTTTTTAGAAGTTTTCAAATTGAATATTAAATCTCAGACGTTTTCAGATTTTTTCAGATTCTTTCGGTTACTAACAAATAGCTAACACGGTTACTAACACTAGACACGTTTTATCTTCTGCATAACAGAGTTATAAACCTTACTGTTTACCATCGCAAGTGTATCCATAAGTTCGTCAATGACCGTCCAAGCCTTCGCCGGGTCTTTCCCGGCTACCGCAAGCAAAAACTCGCTGTCCCCGTACTCGCCCACGGTAGCCGGTTCTGCGGTCACAGGGGCGGGAGCGCCGGAGTAGTAATCCACATACCTACCGCCGTCGCCCCGTTCCTCTTCCTGCATCTTGTCGCGTATCACATACAAACTCGCCAGTTTGGCATAGTTGGAATAGCTGGATTCATCGAATTCCAGTTTTGCAATTGCCGCTCGAATTTCGGCTTTATCCAGCATACGTCCACCTCCTATGCCCGGTCGATCTGCTCCATGCAGCGGCGGATAGCCTCGCGCGTTTTATCATCGTCCGCGTCGCGCATCATGTCTTCCAGCGTCGAGCGCATATGCTCCCGCGCGTCGGTGCGGCTATACCGGCCCGTAGAGTCCCGACGCCTGCCCCGGTAAGAGCTGCCCCGACCATACGTGCCGCGCATATCGGCTTCCCACTCGCCGTCGCGGGAATAGTCTCCGTCCTCAAGCATTTCGATTTTATAAGTGTTCTTGATGGAGCTTGTCAGCTTCTGGATTGCGTCCAAGTCACCGGCGGACATTTCGCGCTTGTCTGCGATTTCGTCAAGCTCTTTGCAGAGCATTTCCCGAAGGTTTCTCAAATCGTACATATTCCTTCCTCCCTTCACGATACGCGCTCGACGATCATATTGCTATTTGCGAAACTTATCGCCTGTGCGCTGGTGTTCTTCGCCGCTACAGTCAAGCAGCAGCCGCGCGGAACTTCCACGAATGCAGAAACGTAGATGTTGAAATAATTCTCAACAGCCGCAGGGGTCACGATCGCTGTGGCGCTGTTCAAGGCCTCCCCGTTAATGGCAAGCGCAGCGGTGATAGCTCCGACTGTTCCGCCTGTAGGCACGGCGATATTCGCGCCAAAAGATACGCGGAACTTCGCCTTACACTGCTGCGTAAGCCCACGAAGCGTAACAAGTCCGCTTCCGTCACGGTGGACGATACACGGTTTGCCACAAGCCGACGTGGAAATTAGAGGGACGTTCTGCCCGGCGGCAACAGTTTGAATCCCAGATGATGTAAATTCAGCCATAAAATCATTCCTTTCTGCCTCGAATTCGAGGCAATTAAAATAGCGGCGGGACGATTGCCCCGCCGCGTTGATCGAGTATCGGCAAGGAACCGATCATTTTCGTGAGTCCACGAAAAAGCTCTACGTTATGGAGTTAAGCGCAGTTGCCGCAGCCGTAGTTATAGCCGCTATTGCAGCCTGCAAACTGGTACGGAGCCGGTACCGCGAACGACGGGACCGGACGCGGGTTATAATACGCCAGCTGGCCGCTCACGTAGGACTTGAGCGTGTCGTTCTGCGCCGCCTGAGAAGCCGCCAGCTGCGCCGCAAAGAGCTGCTGGTTCTGCTCGGCAATCTTCGCGTCCTTTGCAGCCAGTTCCTGCGCCGTCAATCTCTGATCAATGCTGCGGAAGCCGCAGTTCATCGCGTCGATGATGTCGCGCGTGGTGTTCTGCACGGTGTTGCGGGTGTCGCATGCCTGCGTCGCCATGTCGTAGCGCACCTGGGCGATTGCAGCGCGGTTTTCACAGCAGCACTCCTGTGCCTGCATCGCCATGTTGTTCAGCTGCTGCATAAGCGCAGCCTGCTGATTGCAGCGGGAAAGCTCCGCCTGAGAGAAGCCGGAAGTTACAGCCTGCGTTACACCGGCAAAGCCGTTAAGCATCCCCGTGTTCATCGCATAGAAGCCGTCGCAGACGCCATTGTTCACGCTGTCAATCTTTCTTTCGATGTTCGAGAAGTCAGATGCCAGAACATAGCCGTCAACAACGCCGCCGTTCCCTCCACGATTGCCAAAGCCGTTTCCGTTACCCCAGCCGCAGAAAATCGCGAGGAACAGGATAATGATCCACCAGCCATTACCGCCGCCCCATCCGTTGCCGCCGTCCGAGTTTGCCGGAACTACAGGCATGTTCATAGGAATACCATCGCCATTCAAACTCATAGTTTTCTCCTTTCGTAGATTTTGAAATTTATCTCAATCGTGCGCACGAATTGAAATCTTAATTATCCAAGAAGCTGTTGAAACTGGCTTGCCGCCTGTTGTAGCTGGTTCAACTGCTGCTGCGAGATTTTCCCAGAATGTACCAGCTTCTCAACCTCCGCCCTCGGGTCTCCCTGAAAGCTCTGCTTGAACTGCTGAAACTGCCGCACCATATTTTGAAACTGCCCCATAGCCCCGGGCATTTGCCCGCCGCCGAGTGCATTAAACAGTGGATTCATTTTCTGCCTCCTTCATCTTTCTAACGGGCTTGACACTCAGAGCCGCCACCTTTGCTGTCAGTTCGTCAAAGTCCTTGCGGGTCACGTATTCCACCGTTGGCACTGTTTGCGGCGCTGCGGGGCTCACGGGGGCTGTAGAGCGCTCTACGAGGTCATACGTTGTCATTGCTGGTTTACCGCTTGCGTCGGCTTTCTTGACGTACACAACCGGCGCATTCATGTCCCAGAGCGTGACGGCGTTATTCGGCGCGACAATAAATTCGTTTGCCGCCTTTTCGTTCGGAACCCAGATGATAGACTGTCCCCCGCTCGGTTGCTGTGACTGAGGTTGCGGAGTCGGATACTGCATCGACGGCGCAGGCTGATACTGTGGACGCATCATTGGTTCCTGCATCATGGGCGGTTGATTGTAAATCGGCTGCTGATACACATAAGGCTGTTGTCCGAACATCATTTATCCTCCTTTTCCCAGTAGAACAGCGGGATCTCATTGCCGCTGTCCCATGTGTCGAAATAGCTTCCGTTCTCCGCGCAGACCACATGACTGGACAGAGCAAGAACGTACACGCCGCGCGGATGGTCTGCGCAGAAATCCGCGACGGTGTAACAGTCCGGGCATGTGTTCGGTACCACGTTCCGGGTAAAACCATGCTGCCGGAGGTACGCACCCCATACACTGTTTGCACTCGGAAGATCGCCCAAGATCAGACCCTGCAGGCACAGCCCGATATATATTTCATCCCAGCTCTTCCCCGTCGCCTTTGCGATTGCTCGAACGGTGCAGTCCCCGACCTGCCGCCCGGCGGGGTTTGGATTGAAATAAGAAAAGCCCATACCGAACACTCCTTTGATGTGTCCAGTATGGGCTTTTTTCTGTTTTGATGTGCCTCAGCTGTGTATCAGTTGTGCATCACTTCTGCTCAGTTGGGGAGACTGCCGGACGCGTCCTTCATCCGCGCCATGATCTCCGGCAGGCGGCGCTGCACCGTGGCGCGGCCAAGATACAGCTCTGTCGCCACGTCCACCTGCGGCAGCTTATCCACAAAATAGAGCTGCGCGATCTGCGCGTTCTCCCGGCCAAGATTTGCCTGATAGATCACGGCCTCCATGTCCTTTCGCGTCAGGCCGCCCAGCTCTGGCGGCAGCTTGGCGCGTGCTTGCGGTGCCATAGCCCCGCCCCCTTACTTCATCGCCTGTGCGAGCTTTTTCAGCAGATCGTCGCCGTACTTGTACGCGGCCAGATAGTCAATGGTTGCGTCTGCAAGGCCGGCTTTCGCCTGAATGGTTTTTCTGGCTTCCTCGACGGCTTTGTCGACGGTTTCAGTATCGTAATCCACCCACGGGAGCTTGCCGTGCTTCTGCCAGTTGCGAGCGTGGTAGCCTGCTTTCGTGCCGATGCTCTGGACGGCGGTAATCTGTACGCCGTTGTCCCAGATCGGGGTGCATTCGACCGCCAGACCGTCACCGATGTACATGCCCCAGTGACCGGGCATCCAGAGACCTTCGCCGGGAATCAGCTTGTCCCAGCCGGTCGTGGACACGTCCTTGCACTTTGCAATCATGCCGTCGGCGGAAACGTCCGGTACGCCGTTCGAGGCGTATCTTGCGCCGCCGTAGTAGGCGTTTTTGTTGCCGTCCCAGCCCCAGAGAATGCCCTTTGTGAGGTTTACGCAGTCAAAGCCAAAGTAGCCCTTGCCGATAAGACTACGCAGATACGTGACTCTGCCGCCGGTGTACCAGTCCGGGTACTGGGCGGATTTTTCGTCAATGATCGTCTCGCCCACGGGGGAGCCGAAGCAGCCCCACATGTAGACGGTCTTGTAGTTCTTCGCAATATCGATGTGCCTGCGCACAAGCTCGGATGCTTTCATAAAAATCTCTCCTTTCGATCATTATGCCGCGTATCGCCAGAGGTAGCCGCCCCTTGTTTTTCTTCGTCCAACACAGCATGCATAAATGTTGCTATGGGCGAAACCGAGTTCTCGCTCGATCTCGCGCATAGATGTCCACGTTTTTACAACTTCGCCGGTCTTTGCATCGACCTGTTCGACTCTCCTTGCAGCTGTTTGCTCTTTGAAATCACGAAGCTTTTTACTAACCTTTGCGTTCCGTCCGCCATAGTTGATGTTGTATGCTGCCGTACACCATTCCAGATTTTCTGGGCGATTGTCCAGCCTATCTTCGTTGATATGGTTCACCTGCGGAAGGTTATCCGGGTTTTCCAGAAACGCAGAAGCCACAAGCCTGTGAACCATGCATTTGTGCTTTTCACCGGTTTCTTTGTAGAGAGTAACCGTAGCATACCCGAATTTTGAAATGGCGTTTTTCAACTTCTTATTGGTAAACGTCGAGAAGACTTCTCCGGAGTCGCTCACCATATAGCGCAGATACTCAGGAATCCTTCTCCACATTCTCGTTCACCGTCGAATTCTTGTTATCCAGCGCATCCTGCAATTTCTGAGACTGACTGCCGAAATAGAAGGTAATTACTGTCAGGAAGATCGTCAGGAAGTCCTTGCCGGTGATGTCTCCCCGCAGGGCGAGGACGGCAAAGACGATGGTCAGCGAGAGCGTAACCAGAGATTTGACGCTGAGCAGGTTGCCCAGCCGCTTTTTGATGTTTTCCATATGTACCCCTTTCATTCTACCGGTTCATTTGGTTTCGCAAATACTCTCTTGCACAGCAGGAGCAGCAGCTCCCCGCCGAACGCCGCCGCCGCAAAGATCAGAACATCCGAAAGATCGGATGCGTGGTCCGTGAAGACTGCGACTGTCTTGGTAATGATTGCCCAGGCGAGTGTCAGCGTCAGGGCATAGATGCAGTAGTAGACCAGTTCCCGTGCCATGCGCCCCTTTGTCTTCCGCTGCGGCTTTTTCTGCCCATCCGCCATACTAGCCTCCCAGCCCCGCCAGAGCCAGCGCGTAGCCGACCAGCGCCGCGACGATCGTTGTCACGGCTGTCTTGATAAGCCCTTCCCAGCGGCTTGCGGGGAGCGCCTTGAGGGCTTTCACGTCGGTCTTGATCTCGTTCACGTTCGACTCGATCGTCTCCTGCTTCGTCGCCAGCACTTCTACGGAGGTAGCCAGCTGGTGAAGCGCCTTGTTGTCCGCCTCGAGCTCGTCGATGCGGTGCTGGTTGGATTTGCAGCGCGCGTCGATCGCTGCGACATGCGCCTGAATTCCGTCGTCCATGTGTTCTCCTTTCTCGCCCTCGGGCTACTGTTATTCTTCCACATCCCACGCCTGCGGGTACTCCGCGAGACTATATGCTGTGTCCTGGTTCGCTTTGGTGAACTTTCCGTCCTGCACTGCCCATTCACCTTTCTTGTATATGTCGTGCGCCCCAGTAGGGTGCACGAAATTCCGCGCCGTCTCTCTCGACGTGCCGTGGTATGGTCTGTTGAACGTGAACCACGCAGAGCCGCCCGGCGCAATATCCGGATATACCGCATTGTCGTAATTCTGGAAGCATTCCCATATGTCCCCGCCTACAGAGAAAATGTCTCCGGCGACGTGTTTGCCCGGCTTCCATTCGTCGTAGAGCGCCGAACACATGATAATTTCATCTGCTGTCTTTGGCTTCTCGCCCTTCATCAAAATCCGCGTCATATTCGCCGTGGACGTCAGAAGGTCGTAGGCAACAGGCGTTGCAACAACCGGCTGCGGCGTTGGGACCGGTGTATTCGTCAGCAGCCAACTGCCGTCCCTGATGTCCTGCCGCAGAAAGTTGCCCGGCGTGTAGACGCGCAGCTCAAAATCATTGTCCGCGAAGACCCCGACGGGACCGGTCAGCGCCGTCACCCCCGAAAGAGAATCGCCCGTAAACCGGACCGAGCCGGAGGTGCTGTATACGCGGACGTTCGCGTATGTTTGATTTTCGTATGTGATGTACATAAAACCTCCTATGCGAGCATATCGTCTGTGAGCTTAAAACTGGCCGGAAGCGTGAAAACGGGGCGGGAACCGCTAGAATCGCTGAAATAGTGTATGCGGGGGCCGCCCTCGGTGTTCAAGTGGAGCACGTAGCCGTTGTAGCGCGTGCTCGGGGTACGCGTCCACTGCGTGACGGCAGAGCCGTTGCGGTAGGCAATGGCAAGCTGACTGCACACCGCAGAGGACAGCGCTGTGCCCTCTATGTTGCCAGTGCTTGCTGATGTGCCCAGCTCTGTAGCAGACAGCAGGAAAATGGCCCGCTGGAGCGTGCCAACGGTGTTGTTGCCGTTGCCTGGCGTGTAATAGAACGCTGTGAGCCCCATTGCGTCCTGAACTTCCGCATCCAGAAGCCCCTTATACGGGCCGTTGAGCCAAGTGTCCATAGAGCTGCCGGAGAAAGCATTGTTACGGCTGCTAAAAGCGCGGGTATCATAGCAGTCCTTGCGGACCACTAGCGTCCGTCCGTTCCCGTTCAACTTCGATTCGTAATCGTGTTTTGCTACATAAAACTCCACTGGGCTGCCAGACTCGTTGAGCTTAATCAGCTTGCCCTCTGCAATGTCCGCAAGAGGCGTTCCGAGCTTCGGCGCAGGTCCGCGCCTTAAAAACATTCCCATAACAGCCTCCTATGCAATCGCGTCTTCGGGGAGCCTAAAATTAGCTGGTAGCGTAAAAGCGGGGCGGGAGCCGCGAGAGTTGCTAACCCCATAAGATGCCAAACTGCCAGTGGCGGTCAAGTAGTATGCGTTTGCGGCATAGTCCTTTCTCGGTGTGCGTGTCCACTGTGTAACCGCAGATCCGTTTCTGTACGCAATCTTTAGCGTGCTTGCAATCGGTAGCGCCGAACCCTCTGTGTTAGCATCCTCAGCAGACACGCCAAACTCAGTAAGAGAAAGCTGGAACACTGCGCGTTGCAGTGTAGACACGGTGGTATTGCCGTTGCCGATGGTATAATAAAATTCTGTCGTGCCGATTGCGACCTGAATATCAGCATCCAGCAACTTGATGTAGGTGTTGCAGTGCCAAGAATCCAAGGAGCTGTTGGCATAGGCGTTGTTGCTGCTACTGAAAGCGCGCATATCATAGCAATCCTTGCGCACAAGAAGTGTTCGCCCGGCACCGTTTAAGCCGCTCTCATAATCGTGCTTCGCCACGTAAAACTCGACGGGCGAGCCGGACTCATTGAGCTTGATAATGCTTCCGACATCCATGTCGCCGAGCACTGGGGCGCGCTGGATGCCCGTGAACCATCGTGGAGATCTTCCGCTCATCCGAACACCACCACCTTCACGGGGATATTGACCGTCGGCGCGGAGCCGATGCACTGGGCGGTTAAGCTGTTCGCGCCTGTCACATAGTTGTGGATTAGTGCAAAGCCTTCCAATAACGCCGCGTCAGCGTCCGGGTCCGTGCCAGAAAGCGCCACGTCCCACTGCGGGTCAACATCGTAGGACGCTTTCAGCCCCGTGATCGTGATCGTCTGCGCCTGGTACCCGTGCGAGTCCTCGGACCAACCCGAGGCAAGGAGCGTGCCGGTGTACTGTTTTATGTTCATAGGCTCATACACTCCTGTAATCAGCTCGCCCGCCGCGTTGTGCGCCGTCTTCCCCTTGAGAAGCGTCTCCGGCGTTACGGTGTCGGCGGTCAGGTCAAGCTTGACTTCGCCGTTAAGGGCGACTTTGTTGACCGCCATGTCAGCCTCCGATCTGGAGCGTCTGCCCTCCTGCGGCGTTGTCGGTGTAGGTGACGGGAATCGCCGCGACGGTCACCTGCGACAGATAGTCATACGTCTCATCCGGCGTCACGACCTGCTCGGCAAAGCTCGGCGTGACGTTCTTGTTCGCCTGCGCCTTTACCGCCTCGCCGCCGTAGCTGCCCACCACGCCGAGAATGGTAATGCCTGTCTTGATATTTCCGGGAATGATCTTTGCTTTTTCTGTCGCCTTGATGCGCGCTTTGCCGGAGCCGTCGTGGAAGCCCATCACGATAGCAGGCTCGTCGTCCTTCTCTGCGATGTCGAGTGTCTTTGCGCCGTTGTCCGGCATGGTGCCGGTCAGCTTCGAGCCGCGCGCGTAGAATGTCTTGCCCGCCAGAACCTCCGCAACCGCAGCGTCCGCGTCCTGCGAGTTGACGTCAAACTCATTCGAGCCAACGATCGGCGCGCCGGACTTGTCGTGCGCGGTGACGCCCTTTTTGAGATCACTCGCGACAATGGTGTCGCCCGACAGATCGAGCTTGACCTCCGTGCCGACGATCAGTTTGTTTACATACTTGTTTGCCATATGCTCACTCCTAACTGTTCATATACTCGTCGCCCATGATGAGCGTCAGCCCACCGGCGGCGTTGGATACTTCGTATTGCGGGATTTTCGCGACGTTCACGTCGCGCGACAGCAGGCGGTTGCGCGTCGGCAGGACCACCGGCGCGTAGGTCTTCGGCGTAACGTCGTATTCGCCCTCATAGGGCTTGCTGTCTCCCGTGTAAACCACCTTCGCCGGGGCGATCTTCATTTTGATCTCCGGCTGGGAAAGCGTCATTTTAATCATATCCCGCCTCCTTCAAAAACCGCTTTGCGTCCGTCTGCACGATTTCAGCCGCCATCGGGTTTCCGTCGCCATCCGTTAAGGCAAGCTGTAGTCTTACGGTGCTCGCTTGCAGCCGCATTGCGTCTGCATACGGGATTTTTACAAGCAGGTGCGTTTCGTCGACTACTGTAGGTTCATACTGGAAGAAGGAACATCCCTGTCTAACGTAAAACTCAAGCTTCGTCGCTTTCGTCAGGTCAGTTCCCTCTACTTCCACCGATAAAGCGTTTGCAATTTTCTGAAACACTTAATCACCCCCAGCCTCAAATACATCCAGCTCATTCTTCGCCTTGATAAACGTCGTCGTGTCAGACGACAGAGAGATGTTCGGCAGTAACTTGGACACATATGTATAATCATAGTACAAAATTCCAGTGACTGTAGATGCTACAACAGTATTCCCGCGAACCCCGAGCCCGTGCACACTAGCATTAGGAGTTACAGCTTGAACGAAGCCAGCATCCGGCATAGTTGATGTCAATACTTTTCGCGAATTCGCAATAACTAGCATTGATTCATTTGCAATTGCGTTGCACGCGCTCGATGTGTCCCCAATATCGATTTCAGTACCTGCATCCCAAGATGCCAAATCGAGTGAACTATACAATGTCGTTGCAAGTCCTGTCACATCAGCCCTATAACCAACTGTTGCAAAATAGTATCGTCCGCCCATATACACTGGTTCAGATACTCTTTCATTGCCCGTAATGTAAAATCCGAGGTCAATATATGCCACACTTTCGAACGAAAACAGCGAAGAATCGTCGCACGCAAACACATGCATTCTCACGTTCACTGTACCGCTTCCGCCAAGTTCGCCGGCTGCTTCGATTATCCATTTCCCGTTTACACATGCAAACGCTCCGCACGCGGTTGCTGTGTTCTTGTTTCCAAAGGTGATGTTAAGGCCTTTTTGCTCCCACCCTTCGTTACTTGTTGGCGTGTTTGTGTAAAAGATTTGCACATCCTTCGCTTCCAAACTAGAAGCACCACTTGGCCATTTTCCGGAACCTGCAATTGCAAACCTGCCATTCCAATTTCCAACACCCAGCAGATACTTGATATCAATAAATTCGGATTCCGGGAATAAAATCGTCGTCCATTCGTCGCTTTCTTTTTCAATGGTCGCCGCCCCAATTCCTAATTTATTTGCAGAAATTTTATATCTGTACGCGACAACACAATAGTTTTGGTCTGCCGTTATACGTAAAGCCCCCGCTCTACTATAGACATCCTCCGATTGGGTTGTGTAAGTTGTATCCGCGGTAATTGTTTTCTCAACTGTCCATTCCCCATCTAACGTTTGCGCACTCAAAATTCGGATATATGTTGATTCGTCTGCAACCGCCACAATCCATCTGCCATCGAAATATACGGGATTTGATGCTTTGTTGATATTGTAAGACGTAGGGAATGTGTTCGAATTCCACGTCACCGCCTCCGTCGAATTCCGAAGCACCTGGCAGAGCTGCGGATAATTCCCGTAGGTAACGGCGGACCCGTCACACTTGAGCCAAGCATCCCCCAAGCTCTGCGCCGGGGAGGTCCGGATGGTCCCGATGGGGACGATGCGGTCAACCATGTGACGCAGGGCGTCATCCGGGAACGGATTTGCCAGCGGGAGCTTTAAAAACTGCGCCGTGGAGTCTTGCAGCATCGTCCGCTTATTAAACGGCGTGCCGGTGTCGTCCGGGTCATCCGCCCGTGTCATGTCGTAAGTATCTGTCTGTCCGGAAACGGGCTTGAGCTTTACCCGCCCCGGAAATTTTGGAGTTCGGTCTTTCATGTTATCCCCCCATGTCTCCCGCGTATAATTCCGCGTCGGCATAAATCCAGCCGACTTCCCGGCTCTCTAGCACATCGTCAACCGCGAGAATCGTTTTTTCGATGTTGTTTGCGCCCTCCCAGTCAAGATCATCAATCCCGGCGGGCGGGCGCGGCGCAGTGTTCACTACCGCATCGTGTACGGCGTTTGCAGACACAATATAAGCGTCCATGACCGCCTTGTCGGGGATTTCATTCAAAACGTAATCTTCCCGCACCTCTGCCGGAACGTCGATGTCGTGCGTTCTGAGCCGGTCACGGATGGTAATAAGCGCCGTTCCCACGCGGTTCAGGTCCGATGCCTTATAAGAGCCTTTCAGCCCCGCCGCGAAATCCGTCTTTTCCTGCTCGGTGAAGTTCGCCCAGGTCTTCTTATACAGAGATTCCGCATAGGATGCATCTGCCTGTGTCCGGTCCGTGACCAGCGTTTTCATGATTCTCATGCAAACGCCCCCATTCCTACAATCTCGCACTCCGACGCCGCAATGCCGCTCAGTTTGATCGTCATGCTTTTGATGGTTCCGGTGATCTGATCTTCCCACGGCGTTGTGGTCGTCACATAATCGCCCGGCATTTCCTTGTCCATGACAATCTTCACGCCGTGCGTCTGGCGGCGCATGTAGTAGTCAAAGACATGCTGCGTCACCGCCGCGACGTTCGAAGCGTTGACAAGCGTCGCATCCTTGACCTCTATGACGTTCGGCTTCGTAGATGCCGTGACGTTCGGGTTCGATTTCGTCGTGACTGCCGTCGTGTGGTAGTAGGTCTTCCCGCTGACCTCGACCGTATCGCTGCCGCTGCCGGACGTGCTGTACGTGTGCGCCGTCACGCGGACCTCTGTCACAATGGCGGACGTACTAACGTCACCGCCTGTATAGAGACGGTTCAGCGGAATTTCCGCCGGGTCGGTCTCCGAGAGCCGCCATACCTTGACGTTCCCGGAACCGCTGGTATCCACAACCGCCCGCAGTGCAAATGCGACCTGCTGCAATGCCTCGCGGCGTGTGCAGTCTGCGATGTATCCGGTAAGCTTCTCGCTTTGCAGATCTCCCGAAAGTTCCAGATCAAAATGACCGCCGAGGATGCTTTCAAGCACCGTCTTTGCGTTGGCATTCGTGTAGATCGCCGCCGCAAACGGGTCTTCGTCCAGAATACCCAGTGCATCAATGCAGGAAACGTTATAGACGTTCTTGCTCACGCGGGTCGATTCATCGATATAGAATGTGCCGATTTTCGTCTTTCCGTTGTACGCATAGACCGGCTGTTTTTCCTGAAAGATGTAATCGATGTCTTCCTCACTGTCTAACGTGAAATCCAGTGTGTTGATTGCCAGCTCGTCGGATATGATGCTGAGTTCTTCGGTCGCCTCGACGCTTCGAAGCTCCTGCCGCTCAAACTCTCGCACCAAGCCGAACAGAATCAGCGAGATTTTAATGGGTCTATCTGGAAGATTTGTCTTGTTGAACTGAATCGTAACCTTGTTGTATAGCTCCACGGTCTTCTCGCAGAAGTAATTGCCGCTGTTCGGGAAGAACTGTTGCGTTGCCAGCTGCGTTGTTCCGTTGTACCACGTCAGATTCAGGTCACTGCAATAATCGCCCGTTTCGCCGTCGAACTTGAAATAGATGCCGAGGGAAGTAAACTGTCCGTCCAGCGTGATTGTGATCGTCGGCGGTGTTGTAAATGTGCAGTCGTCCCCACTCCGGGGCGTGGACCAGAAGCCCACAGGCTCAGACGCGGGCTTGAGCTTTCGCGTGCCGTTCAGCACCCATTGATTCTGCTCCGTCGTTGCCACTGGTCCCTCGAACGCCCCGAAGGGCAGAAGCGAGGTTTTTGAGATACCCATAGCCTCGCTTGTCTCCACGCTCGAAGCCGCCGCAGATCCGACAGCAACGTCTTCATATACGACTTTCACGCTCATGCCGGTGTCCTCTTCGGCTTCATCGCCACAAAATTAAATGTCAGGTTGCCCCATTCATTCCGCTGCCCGTAAGATGTCAGCAGCTCGTCGTCGCCGTTCGCGACGTATGCATCAAAAGTAAGCACCGACTGCGCGTATGGGACAGTCAGTACATGACTATCAACCGGCGCGGAAATTGCTTCATAGAACCTGTCGTATTCCGCCGGGTCAGTTCCAACCGGGTCAAGCTCCACGCTGTAGTTGTAAAACGTGCCGATGATGTCGCGCACCATCGCACCAGTCATTACGCGCCCGGCATTATCTCCGTCCAAAACCGCGAAAGAGCGTTTCAGACTGGTTACATGCAGGTTCGGATACGCCGTGCCGTCGAGGGTCAAAACACTTGTCATGCCTTCACCCCCGCCAGCCTTACGCCTACACGCTGCGTTTCTTCGTTGTTCGCCTTATAAACAGCCCGCGCAAATTCTCTGCCGTTGAGCTGCAAGATGATCGTCTGCGACCGTCCGCCGGATTCGTTCATAGCCTGTTTGAATGCCTGCACCATTGTCTCAAGCGGCGTTTCGATGTTCGTTCCGCTCTTCTGGTCGCCCAGAACCGCCATAAACTCCCGGTTCGGGGGGATGACTGCGCCTTCTGCCAGCCTCGGAAGCGCAACCTGACTGACAAGCGGAATGCTGATGCCGAAGGACCTTCCGCCGATTATCGGGACCCAATCTGGGACCTCGAAGTGAATGGTGTTCAGAGCGGAGATTAGGAGGTTTATGCCGTTGATGATAAAGTTTATCGCATATTCAACGACGGTAATGATGCCGTTCCAGATGCCCTTAAATATATCCTTTACGCCTTCCCATGCCTTTGTCCAGTCTCCGGTAAATACGCCGCTGACGAACTCGATGATACCGCTTAGCCACTGCTTTATGCTTTTGTATAGACCGGATATAAAGCTTCCGTATGTCTGAAAAATCGCCGCAAGCAGAGGGCTCCTTGATTGCAACCATGTGATAAACATGTTCCACGCATCTTTGATGGAGCTTACAATCGCGTTCCAAGTCTGCTTCATTCCTTCCCAGATCTGCTTAATGCCTTCCACAGCAAGCTTCATGTCTCCGGTGAATACGCCCTTGAAGAACTTCCCGAACCCGTCTATAATATTTTTTAAGCCTTGAATCAGTTCTTCTCCATGTCCGGTGAAGGACACAAGCGCAACCAGCGCAGCGAGGAAACCTGCAATCAGAAGTGGAATCCAGCTACCAGTCAGAAGTGAAATGCCGATACCGGCGGCAAGCAGCCCTGCGATGATCGTAAGCGTATTCACCAAATTAAAACCGTTTTCGATAACATCTTTGATCCCGACAACCAGCATGGCAAGACCTCCTACAACAAGTGCAATTCCTGCTGCGATTGGTCCGAAGGCGATTGCAAGTCCAACTGCAAGCGCGGCAAGACCTGCCAGCATCCCGAGAAAGTTTTGTAAATCAATTCCGTTATTCCAAGCATCCAGCCAGAAATATACAAGCGCAAACGCACCGGCAACCGCAAGGGCGATGCCCCAAATCTTGCTCAGGTCGTTCGTGAACAAGCTCGCGATTTTCCACGCAAGAAGCCCGGCGGCGATAGCGCCTACCAAGCCGAGAATGTCGTGGAGCTTGTCCTCTGCCATGTCGAGATTCGAAAAATCCGGCGCGATCTCCGTTGATGCCGCGCCGCCAGCACCACCACCTGCCGCAGAAGCGGAATTATCGGTTAGCTGGTTGATCTCGTCAAAGCTTGCCATGCTCTTGCTTGCGTCCTCCGCTGCAGAGCCGACACCCTCTAAAGCCTTTTGTTCTTCGTTTAGTCCTTGCGCAGCGGATTTCTGCGCGGACCAACTTTTGCCAGAAAGCATGCCGAAGAACTTTGCAATCGCCGTGACTACCTGTGTGAGGATATTCACCAGCTTTACAAAGACCGGTATCACCACTTGCAAAATTGGCTGGGCCAGCGTCAAAAACGCCGCCTTGAGCCGTGCAACCGCCGCCCGCGCTTCCTCGTTCTGCATGATGGTCTTCCCAAGCCATGTTCTAAGACTTTGCAACGCTCGAGTGATCAGAGAGAACACAAGAACGCGCTTAAAAAGCCCGGAAACACGCTTACTGAACGTGTTCATGCTGTCGGAAACCTTCTTCGCGGCGGCTTCCATACGCTCTGTAGCGCCGCTTGCACTTGTGATTTGCTCCGTGAGTTCTCCGGCTTTTTGCTTCGCAGCGTCCAACGCGGAAGTCTGCGCAATCACTTTATCCGTGATTTTTGCATATTTCCCGTCCAGACTCTCAACGATCTTGTCTTGCTCTTTTAAGATTGCTTCCTGCTCTTTGATTTGCGCTGCAACTTCCGTCTGCCGTCCGTATGCTGTGATATAAGCCTCCGGAGACGCAGACACCTCACCGGACGTGATCTGCCGAAGCCGCTCGGATTCAGCCCGCAACGATTTCAGCGCATTTTCTGCCTGTTTTGCAGATTCTTTCGCTGCGTCAAGCTGAGATTTCAGCCCACTTTGCTCTCCGGTGCTTTTTTTCAGCTCGGCTTCCATCTTGTCGATTTTCGCCGTCAGCTTATCAAGCTCCTTCTGCGCGTTTTTTGCGTCGACCTCCGCTTGAACAACGATTCTTCCATCTGCCATTTTCTCACCACCTTATTTTGAAATGCCCCATGCGGCGAGAACGTCTTTCTCTGCCTCTGTGTATGTAACTTTCAAATCGATTATATCCCTGTTCTTTCGGTAGAACTCCCGCTCCTGCTTGTCCAGAGGCTTCCCGTGTGCCTTTTTGTCCCGAATGCGAACCACTTGAGCAAACAGGCAGTCTCCAATCTCCTGATAGAAAGACAGGAACGACCACCAGTGCAGATACTCAAGCGCCCGAACCTCGCACCCGGCGATTCTGTTCACGGGGGCAATAATCATGTCGAAGTCCTGCTCCCATGACATCAATACGGGTTCCCGCTTCTTTTCTTTGCGTTCTTCCCCATGGTCTATAAACCGGAAACACTGGTTCAGAGCTTCCTGATAGTCGCTGGCTGGCATTTCCTCGAAGTCGGGGTAGAAGATTCTCAACGATGCCTCCGCCTTGTCCTGCTCGTCCAGCTCGCTATCAACAATGGCGGTGAGGATATCCAACACCGCCCGATAGTCAGACCGGATTTCGTATTCTGTTCCGTTTACGTTGACCGATGTCGGTAAAGACCAGATTACTTTTTCCATCTTTCCATATATTTCTTGATTCTCGGGTTCGTAGCCTTCTGTTCTCTCGCAAAGGTAGTGTCGATCTGGTCGATGATGCCGAGCATCAGATTGCTCCATACAGGCAAACCGTCAGCCAGTGCGAGGACGTTCATAGAGCCGAAAAGAGGCGTGCAAAGCGGAACTCCGAAAAGGCTGTCAATCGTATCGCGCATTTCGTTACTTTCCCGACGCGCAATCTCAAAGATCTCTTTTTTATTCGCGTTCTTTTCCACTTCTGCCTGATATTTCCGCTGACGATCTTCCAATCCGTTGAACACGTCAAAAATTTTCTCTACAATTTCTGCGTCTGTCGGGTTGAACTCGAGCGTTACTTTGTCGTTGATGTTGATTTTTTCAACGCCAGTTGCAATCTTGATGTCCGCCATCTATCGCCCCTCCTTATGCCGCTTCCGGCGTAAACGTGATTTCTCCGTTGGAACCAACCGCCGCAGTGCCGGTGATTCTCTCGCCGCCCGGCGTTACAGTAAGCGGCATACCTACGAAGCCGCCGCCTTCGCCGCCAAGACCTGTCGCCTCGATTGCAGCGCCCTTGTATCTCTCCGCGAAAACAGCCGTTTTCTTCGTGCCTGCGTAATGATGCACGATAAGAATGTCCTGATTCGCCAGAGCCGCCGCGTTCTGTTCCTTAACGGCGAGGTTCCAGATATGCGTAAGCGCAACATCTCCGGCATCAAGTTCGCACGGTTCAAAGTCCTGCGTAATGATGGGCTTTTTCATCGTGGTTCTGGTCGTGCCGAGGATGTCCTTGTTGGAATCCTTCTGCCAGTCGTATTCCATGCTGGAATCCGTGACGCGCGTCCCAAGCGGCGACCAAACGGCGGCGGAATCAGTGCCCGTATTCACAAAAAGAATCAAAAGTTCTCTGTCTACAGGCTGCCCAGCAACAGTGTTAAAGGTCATATCTGCCATAGTTAAATCACCTCATATTTCATCTTCATTAAAATTTGATGGTCTTCCCATCCGTCCTGATACACGGCGAATACCGCCGCGCGGCTGACCGCTTCCATGCGACGGACACGAACGCCATCTCCAAGAGACGGATAATTCTGCATCGCCCAGTCTCCGAAGCGGTTCAGTACCGCATCAGCTTTCAGGCGCTTGTCGTTACTTCCGCCCGGCTTGATACGGGCTATGATCTTGAACTGGTATTCTGCCTCATGCCCGCCGAGCAAATACCTTTTTGTTATGTACGCACCTTGAATCACGGACAGAGCCACGCTTGCGGAATCAGCGGCGAGAAACTCATAATTGATGGTTGCAGCCGGGAGATCGTCATCCGAAAACGAGTTTACCCAGACCATCATTTTTCTGGATATGTCCTGTTCTTCCTCTGAAGAAACAAGCTTTTTTTCTTTTTCAGAGCCCATTTTTCACCGCCTTATCTGCAACTCGAATCCATTTGTCAAGGTTCTCAGCCTTTGAAGCCTCGAACCAGTGTGATTGTGCCTGCGCGTGTCCGGTTGTCGTGAACACAAGGTTTTTGTCTGTCAGAACCTTCGTCCCGCCCTTCGGTGCGTATGTGCTGCCCGTCTCCGGGTCAACCATGACTTTCCCGTAATACAGAAACCGTGCATACGGTCCCGGATAGATGATCGCATTACCAACCACCTGTGTCCTTTGGTCGAGAGAGCCGGTCAAAAACGGCACATACGGGCTTGTATCCTTCCGCGCCTGAACCGCAACAATATGCTCCGCTTTCGTGCAAGCCTGCGCGAGTTTTTCGTGCAGCTCGTCAAACCCGTCGGTTTTCACACTGAATTTCAGCATCACGTGCCTCCAACCTGCCAGTGCTGCATGGAAGGACTGCCGAAGTCCTTCATGTCCACCTTCGTCACTTTGTACACATCGTCGTAAAGCATCTCAATCTGTTCTTCCGTCTTGTCCGGTTCGACTACCTCACCTTTCACAAAGAAGGTAGTGCCGCCGTTACCGTCCGTGGATAGCGTCCATATTTTGCTTTTATCAGTTGCTCGCCAGAACTCTTGCGGTCCGACGTAGCGCTTCTCCGCGCCTGTCACGCCATCTACAGCAGCCGCAGAGAACGGAATGTACAGGTTCACCGCGTCCGCTCCTTCAAGCCCGCTCGCGCGGACGTTGGCAGCTTTCGACGCTTGTAGCATTACGCCGCGAATCACTGTGATATAGCGCTTCTGCGTGTCATTGAAATTCTGGTCTTGCTCCTGCGTGACGTTATAGATGGTTACAGTGTGGGGGGCGTACATGCAAAACACCTGCCTCTGTAGAGAAGCCCGGTATGGGCTAGATATTCACGCGCTACGCTTGCAAGAGCTTTCTTTGCCTCCGAAGCCGCTTTTAATGCAGCTACGGAAGAATCGCCGCCGCTGCGGAGCGTCCGAGAATAGCCGCCTACAGTCTCGCTCTGCAATTCTCCTTCGTCAGATACAAGCCCGGCGGACACATTCTTTCTGGCAAGCTCCTGTGCCGTGTCGATCAGCATATACTGGTCGACTAAGGCGCAGCAGCACATTTTCACAGCATCCAGCTCTGCAAAATCCTTTGCTCGGTTTTGCGTGTAGTAGTCAAGGAAGGAACTGGCGCGTGTCGCCAATCTGCAAAAGCTGTCAGCGTCTACCGTTCCCTTGTAAACATCACAGTAATACTCATAATCTGCGTAGATCATCGCGCCAGCTCCTTTCTGTTACGAACCTACCGTCACAGTAGCCGTACCGGTCTTCGTGCTGTCCTGCTTGGATTTCGCGGTAACGGTAATGCTCGCGGAGGTCTCGTTGGAAGCGACCGTCAGGATACCGTTTTCCGAAATGGAAGACTTCGCGCCGCTCTGGCTCCACTCGACATCGCTGCTCACAATGCCTTCACCAGCAACAGAAGCCGCAAACGCCTTGCTGGAACCCTTGCTCACAGTTGCTGTCGCCGGGGATACGGTAACTGTAGAGACCGTCCCTGCCTTTCCGTAAACAGAGAACGGGAACGGGGTGGCAATGTCAACGTTGTACGCGTTGACCGGGTTTGCAATTTCCCAACCGAGACGCATGACCGCACGGAGAGCGACCATATCGTTCTGCATGAGGTTGTAGGTGATTGCCTTCGTGCTCGGGTCCTGAATGACACCCTCGGTGAAGATCTTAAAGGTCATGTCCTGACGGATGGCGTACACCAGCTGCGTCCAGTCACCGACGATCATCTGTGCCTGTGCCGGGTCAAATGCGCCGTTCATCGGGAAGTACATATCCATACCATCCAAACCATAGCGCGTTGCGCCCTGCATGTCGGACTTGAAGATTGGCTGACCGGTCGTGTCCTTCAGCCCGCGCAGCTTGCCTCGCATCTGGATAGCGGACATAACGCCGTTCGGGTTGAAGCCGTCAAGTTCTACCTTCGCGATAAGACCGCCTTCGCCCATGATGTCGGTAAATACATCAGAGCTTGCCGCAACTCCGTTACCAGCAGCGATAGCGGAAGGAACGACGCCATCGCGCCACGTGGTGGGCTTGTTCGTGCCAAACAGGATGGCAGCGTCAATGACCTTGCCGAAAGCTTCGGTCAGTCTGGGTCTTACCTCGCCCCAGATGTCATAATCTGCGTCATCCAGTGCTGCTTCGGGGATGGGGACGATAACCGCGATTTCCTCGGCATAGATTTTCTTCTTGTCCCACGCCATCTTCGTGGTCTGCTTGAAAGCCTCACCGGCTCCGGTATCGGTTGCTTCGCCGTTGACGAAGTACGCAGAGGGAAGCGCGTCGAGGACGTTGATAGTCTGCGTCTTGCTGGACATATTCGCCAGTCTCTTACCCATGCGAAGGACTGCGGATTCCGCGATAGCGCCCTGCATGATCTCACGGGTTACGGGTTCCGGGATAAGACCGGAAAGTGCATTTCTGTCAATAATATTCGGCATATGATTCTCCTTTCGTTATTTCAGAGCGCCCCGAATCAGGGCGTTCATCGTGCTGTTCATGTTTGTTTCTTTGGTTCCACCGCCTGCCGGTGCTGTCCAGTCAAACGTCGCCTTCTTGCGATTCGCTGTAAGCTCGTCGACAGCCTGTTCGAACGTGATCTTGTCAGTGGCCATCTTTGTAGCCTTGAATGCGATAAACTCAGCGTCCTCGCCGCTCAAGCCCTTGCTCAGGACGTATTTGTCCCGTTTGAGCTGTTCGGCTTCAGCCTGCAATGCAGTCAGTGCCGCCTTACTGTCTGCAAGGTCTTTTGCCTGCTTCGCCTGCCGTTCCTGTTCGGTCTGCTGGCTGTCTTTCCATGCCCGGTATGCGGTGATTTCTTCCTCGCTGGGGTATTTCTTCCGTTCTCTGTCAAGCCTCGACTGAATCATCTTGTCAACGTCAGCCTGCGTGAACGTCCTTTCCTGCTCTTGCGCAGTGTTTTCCGTGCCCTGCACGTTGGTTTCTTCTGCCATAAAAATCTCCTTGTTTAATGACCTGTCGGTCAGTGTTGATAAATAAAAAGAGCCAACCGACAACAAATCGTAGTCAGTTGGCTCCATTCAGCCCTTCCCGGCGAACATTTACGCCGTGGGAATCTATTCAGTTTTCAGCCGTTTTCGCTGAATCGTCTGCACGATAATGTTTCCGTCCTTGTCTCGCAGCAGCTCCACCCGAAAACCGGACGCGAGCGCCCGCTCGATGACGGCCTTCAGTTTTTCATCAATCACGACTTCTTTCCTCTCTTTCTCCATCCGCGGCATTGCTGTTGGCTCCACTTCAATAAGTGCCCCAATCCCTAAATATGCTTTGAAAATATCTTTTCCAACAATACAAGTTACAATCTCCCGCATACTACAGTGAATTAGCAATTCTGCCCATTCAGGAATTCCAACTATCCGCCTGATAACTTTGACGGTATCACTGTTTTCCGCAATGTGCTGTATTTCCATCTTTTCAAACGGGAAGGAAATTCCTAAGTCTGCGACGCAACATTTATTCATGCAAAACCTTCGTCCTTTCTCTCTGCTCCGGCAGCCCTGCCGCCTCGCTGAAAGCCTTGTATTTGGCGTTCAGGCGTCGAAGCTTGATGTTTGCGGTCTGTGCCTCTTCGGTCAGGTCACTTTTCTCATAGGCGTTTTTCAATTTCTTTTGGGCTCTGATTTGACGTTCTATGCGGCGCTGCATCTGCGTCGCCTCATAGGCCGTGTATTTCTTTCCGTCAAACGTGCAGCCAAGACCATCATCGATATGCTCAAGCTGTTCGTCGGTGTAAGTCCGCTCCGAGACTCCCGGAATAAACGGGTATTTGTGATGCCTACAGTTTGCGCCTGTCAGACCGTCAACATATCCGTAACCGGTCGTTTCCACAAGGTCATCGTAAAGCCCCAGAGGGTCAGGTTCGCCGCTTTCGCTCTGGTAATAGACTTTCCCTTGCCAGTCTTTGTGGCTTGACCACGGCGAAGCACCCGGCTTGTCACGCGCCCCAGAGTGCGCAGACACTTCAAAGTATCGCGTCTCAAGGTACTCTGCGCTTTGGTTCGTGTACTGGTCACAGATCTGATTCACGCCAGTCATAACGGCTCTCCGAACAGCAACGTCGATGTGGTCAACGTGTCCGCTTTCATAGTTCACAACTTTCAGCCCACCTGCAAGCTGCTGCACAGCAGACTTGATCGCCTGATTGTAGCCGATAGCCCCGCTCTGAATCTGCATGACGGCAGAATCCAACGCCCACTGATACGCACGCGCAGGAGGGAGCATCGTCCTGCCTTTGTCCACCAAAAATCCAATAGACTGTGTGATGTTATGAAATTCATCAAGCGTCTGCGTTCTGATTGCTTCGATTGTCGCAGCGTTCACCAGAATATCAGGCTGCGTCAGCCCTGCCATGTCGATAACTTCTGCGTAATACTTCTGGTTTCTGGCAATAACATCATCGAAAAGCTCGTTGAGTTTCTTCTCGCTGATTCCAGAGGTCTTTCGGATTGCTTTTTCAATCTCCTTTGTGTCAATGCCATGCGACCGCAGCGCCCGGATTGCCTGAACAGTCACTTCGTTCAGCTGATCTTTCAGCGCAAGCCTACTGCATATCTCATCGAGAAGCGTATCTTCCAGCCCTCGGAACAGTTCTGCCAGATTCTCTGGGAGCGCATCAAGTAGTTCTGGGGTAAATGGATACCGGCTCATCTTTCACAACCCCAAAAGTCCCAGTGTTTTCTCCAAATCCCATTACTCGACCTCCGTTTCTTCCTCGGTTACCATGTCCTGCGCCTTCGGCAGCGCCGCCTTTGCTGTCGCCTCGTCTTCATTCATCCATCGCATGCGGAACTCCCAGTCGTTCATGATGCCTGCGCTGAGAAGCTGCATATCGCGGGAGAAATCAGTAGCTTTGTCCTCTATGATGCTGTCATCGAAATCTATAGAGATTTCCACGTCTTCATTCAGCCCGGCGTTCATAGCTGTGTTTCCCAACCGAAGCAGAATACGGCACAGCTCAACTAGCGCTTGTTCCAGCACAATTTCATGTTTCTTAATGGTGCGGAACATAGTGCTGTTTTCACTGATCACCTGTGTTGCTGTCGCGACGCTGCCGCCATTAAAGCGGTAATAGGTTTCGCCGAAGCCGCACTTACTGGACAGTACGTTCAGTTGGTCTTGAAGTCCTACATTCAGCTGCTCGGTTCTGAGCGTCGGGGAAATTGTCTCTACGACGTTTCCTTGCTGCGTATCCTCCGGAAGCAGATAGAAACGCCGGTCATTGTCATCAAGCGTCGGCTCGTCGTCTTCCCAGCGTGTGGCGGGCATTTTGACCATCATCATCATGGGTCCATTCTCGAACTCATTGACGTAGCAGTCATAGGCGCAGTCCACGCCGCGCAGGACGTCGATTGCATTTGCATACACAGGGATACCAACCGGAAGCAGATAGTCAAGATTGTTTGCGATGTTCGGTCTGTCGATAACGAACTGTCGTTTGTCGCTTCCTGTATGCACAACCGGTGGGATTCGCTCAAATCCAGGAACATCTATTAGCATCGCGTCGGAAAGCGTTTCGTTTTCGTATCGGTAAACGCTGTTCTCGATGACATAAAGACCATTTTCATCTTTCCGGTGAATCTGCAAATAAAGATAATTCTTTCCGCCCCGTGTGACTACACTGTCAAAAGCGCACTCAGTAATAAATCCATTCTGCCAAGCGAGTGGGAAAATGTGCTCAATTGTAACGTAGTCCAGCGCGATACCGGAAACATCCCCTGGTACGATCTCGCCGCTTTCGTTGACGGCTTGTCCGATAACGCGGGGGATATAAGCCACAGTTCCGAGTGCTGACTTCATTTCCTGCATCTCATTCGCCTTGACTGTGAAATTGTTCTCCGTAAGAACTCTATCGATAAAGTCCTGTTCTTTCTGTCCCTCAAGTGTGATTTGGACTTTCTCGTTCATCAAGAGGTTTGCCCAGTCCTCGCACACTTTCTTTGCCATGCCGAGGCTTGCACGATTGCATTTCGTCCACTTATGTCCGTTGTACCGTTTATATCGGTGGAAATTCTTTACCTTTCCGACATACCAAGACTTCCACAAAGAAACCTGTGTGTAAAACTCTTCCGGAATGGTCGTATACCCGAGTTCTTTTAATTTGTCTATAACCGTCATGCAATTACTCCCATTCTGCGGCTAACAGGCTCTAAGGCGTATCTCGTCGCGTCAATCAGATGATTGTTCGCGTCCGGGTATCCGCTGATAATATCGCCGTCTTTGTTTCTCTCATATTCATAGCCCACAAACTCGTCGTAGGCGTGTGGCGTTCGTTTTCTATCAATGACAATTGTTCTTCTCTGCAAGAACTTCATGCCGTATTCGACCGAGCCCGGTCCCTTGACTGCCTCATACGCAGGAAGCCCCATCGCTCGAAAATCAGCGACGCTCTTCGGCTCTGCGCTATCACATATGACGCGTACATTTTCGTATCCACGCCGTTTGATCATAGTTGCGCTTTGCTCGTTTGAAAGCTTGTTCAAGTATATCTCATCAAGCAGGTAAATCGTTTCCCTTGCTTTGTCGTAATGCAGCCGGATAAATGCAAATGGGTCTGGGAAGTACCCCCAGTCCACACCCTGATAGATTTTATCGAATCGGGAAACTTCTTCGTCCGTGATCTCTCGAAGTTCAAGCCTGTCAAACACATTGCCGCCGGTCCCAACTGGGATACCGAGGTATTCATGCTGATACGCCCGCTCGTCAGTGGCTTTCAGGTGTTCAGCCTCGTCAATAAACTGCTGCCCCAGCCACTCTGGCGGTGCTTCAAGATACGTTGACTTATGGCAAAGTCGGTCAGCGCGTTCCTCCAAGCTATCTTTGTTCGCCCAGTTGTCCCGGCTGATCGGCGGGTTATAGCTTTCAAAGTTCCAGAACTTAGAGCCGCCGCGCATTGTAGACTGTAAGATGTTTCTGATCTCGGCGCGCCCGGCAAACTGGTCTTTCTCTTCAAAGTGCGTCACAGCTATATAACCAAATGGCACTTTGATTGACTTGATCTTCATCGGGTCATCAGCGCCGCGGAACATGATTTTCTGTCCGGTAGGCTTGTAGATAAGCTCCATCGGAGAGACTTTTGCTTCCCAATACTTCGCCGTTCCCAATTCGCCGATCGCCCAGATGTACTGTGCATAAACGCTGTCGCGAATCGTATTAGCCACTTTGCGAAGAACCAGCGCGTGGCAGTTACGGTTCTGCTTCTGCATCAATAGCAACGGAACAAGAATAGACACCGTTGAAGACTTTAGCGAGCCGCGCCCGCCGCTGAGATCGTAATGCGTGTGACCATGTTGAAACACATCTTTTGCGACGCCGTAAAAAACCGGCGCGATTTTTTGTGAAAGAAGAATCTTAGACATCAATAACCACCATCACGCCATCGTCGTTGTTGTCTCCGGCTTTCTCTTGCACCATCGCCCACTTGTCAATTAGCGTCCCCATTGCTGTTGTGATCTGGCTGAGATTCGCCGACGCCAGCTTGTCTGGGTCGTTAAGCATTTCAAGTCCCTTGCTAATGAACGAGCATACGAGGTCTTTATGCGCTTCCATGTATGACAAAACGTCGGCTGTATTTTCTTCTTTTTTTTGCTGTACTTTTTCGCTAATATCCGGTGAAGCGTCCACAACGCGCTTTACGGTTTGATGTGTGACACCATGCTTTCTTGCAACGGCGCTATACGACTGCATTTCTATCCAGTCGGCAATTATTCTTTTTTTCTGCCGGTCTGTCAGTCTTGCAGCCATAATCACCACCTCTGAGCAAAATATTCCTTTCATGTGCCGCCGGGTTTTGCGTTTCCCGGCGGCACGATAGAAAAGGAGGTTCCGCAGTACGCTGCGTAGCCGTAAGAAGGATGAAAGCGCAGAGGGTAAACCTCTACGCTCTCAACGATACACTATGTTTAAGGCTCTCTTACGCAAACTTTTGAATATAAACCACGTTTTTCTGCCACTAAGTAGATAAACTGCCTATGCCATTCCTGAGCGGTACGCTCCGAAACATATACCACCATCGCAGCGCCCTGTAGGGTGTGTGTACGCTTCCAGAGAACTAGATCAATAAGCTTCAGCCGTTCCTCCCCATCGGTAAGCTGCTTTGTTTCTTCGACAGCAGCATCTACCGCGTCGATTTCCTCGCGCGTCATAAGCGTACCGCTTTTGTAACTTCGTATCATCCACTTTGCATACCCCCACCATCCATAGCGCGGTTTGCTCACCCTATCAGCCCCCTTACTCTGTTCCGCCCAATATTTTCTTGATATCCTCTGCATTGATTTTGACAATATCCATTACGACATCGCTCATAATGTTAGCGGCGAAAATAGCCTTGTCTTGCCCTGTCGCGTTGAAATATCCCGTCTTCGTTGTCCCATTTTCAGCAGACGCAACAATGCAGATCGACGATGGTTTGAACTCCAGCACAGTTTTCAGGGATTCTTCCAGCCAAGTGGAATATTCCTGTTTTGTAATGTCTTCCATCATCTGCCCGAACTCCCGAACCCATTGTCCCCGCGTTCCGTCTCCTCGAGCGAGGTGCCCACTTCCAGCTCCGGAAGGATGCAGGGCAGTATAACAAGCTGCGAGATCTTATCGCCCCTACAGACCTTGTAAGGCTTGCTTCCGTGGTTGTAGAGCTTGACCATGATGCTTCCGGTGTAGCCGACGTCGATGACCCCTTGGCTTGTGATTCCGTGCTTGACGTTCAGACCGCTTTTGCTCTTGAGAAATCCCACGGTGTTTTTGGGCAGCTGGACATGTACGCCTGTATCAAACAGTTCGCTTTCTCCGGGGTAGATGTAAACGTCGTCGTTCGCGGAATACAGGTCTAACCCCGCATCGTATTCATGCGCCCTTGTGGGCATGATCGCCCACGGTTCCAAAACAATTTTCATTTGTCCCACCAATCTTTGATTGTATCGTTCCGTTTAAAAAACGGCTGAAAGAACGGACCACAGAGCTTCTTGAGGCTCGAGTCCAGCCGGTGAATTGCATCGTCGGATTCCTTCTTGCCCAGCCATGCCACGCCGTACTCTGCGTCCAGCTGCTCCATTTTGTCCAGAAGTTCCTTTGCCTTCGACGGGCTTTTGAGCATGCCCAGTTCATGCGCCGCCACAAAGAAAAGGTCCGTCACCTTCTGCTTTCCGGCTTCCATGCCGGCTGCAAAATAAGCCTTGTTGCTTCTGCGAATACGCTTTGCCAGATCGTTCATTGTACTCATGTTCCCTCCTACGCAATCAGCATAAATTTAAACCAGCCCGGCGCGTCAAGCCCTACTATCCAGTCAAACCAAATCTTGTAGCAAAGCATGCTTACCGCGAGAATCAGCACCGAGGCAAAGAGAATCACAAGGAAATCTTTCATAGTTGTATTCCCCTTATGTGCTTGTCAAAATACGTTGTTGCTACAGCCATCGCCGCCCACATGTCGGCTGCGAACCCGTAAAAGAAACCAGGGTTCTTCTTTGTCCCCTTTCCGTAGTTCGGCTGTCCGGGCGCGTAGCGGTCGACGAGGGCTTGCCGGATGTTTACATCCTTTGCCGACGCTCTGCCGCAAAGGTAAAGCTTTTCCTCCCGGCGGAAGATCTTCTGTATCTGGTATCCCTGCCGGTAAAGCTCTGCGTATTCCCAGAACCGCCCAATCCAGAAGCAGGTGTCAAACACCTCTTGACCGACTGGCATCCCCATTCCGGCAACCATTTCGATTGCCAGGTGCTGATACTCCCGGCAGAGAACGGGGAATATCTCCCCGTTCGGAACTTTACCAACCTCCAGCACCTTCCGGATTTCCTTCCCGTCGTGCTTTACGAGGACATACCCGGACGCAATATTCCCGGGGTCAATTGCAAGAATTGTTCCCACTTTGCAGCCTCCTTCCGGTCTCGCACGGCTTCATCTCGTCGCAATCACCGTATTTCGTGCAATGCGGCTCAAGCAGCCCCTCGAACTCCGGGCAATGGTTGACTACCAGCCAACGCATCATCAAGACAGCTTCCCGCGTCTCTTTTGCCGCCAGTTTGCAGATCCGCTTCTCTGCAATGGTCATCAGCTCTTCGGCGTTCATGTACCAGATCATGTCCACGGGCGCGTCCTGCCGCGCTGCGTTCCGGTCGTATTCGTCCTGCCGGTCGTTCCTCTGAGACCGAATAAACGGCTGTGCGTGGACGTGGCGGGCTAAATGGGTGCTTACCCAGTACGGCACGCCCTCGAGGTAAAACGCGAATTGCAGCGTCCGGATGGGGCTGTGCCGCGCCCGGAGGATGGAGTGTTTCCACTCCATGTCCGGTGCCGTCTTCATCTCCTTGCCGATGGTGACTAAGGCGCACTGTTTTGCAAACGCCCAGTCTTCATCGGTGGGATATTTCAAAAGTGTGATGTTCATTCTTACCGTTCCCCTCTCCATACCGTTTGTACTTTCCACAGTTGATCGGCTCATAAAATCTCCTTTGCAGCTCTTCGTAAGAAAAACGCTCCGGCTTATTAAGTAAGCAACGGCAAGGATAAACATACCGCGCATCGTAGTCCAGATGCTCACACGTGTAGCAGCTCTCGCCAAGCGGAATCATATCTCTTCCCATTCCTATTGCCTCCGTTCTCCGCAGCTGCAAAATGTGGAAACGAACTTCTTATTGGCCCATTCACTCACCTTGAGGTAATACGGCTTGCACTTTTCCATCCCAATCCAGTTCCACTGGGAATCTCGGTAGATCAAAAACATATTCTCCGCTATGTCGACGGCGTATACCCAGAAAACGCCGCCCGTCAAAAGCTCAATCTGAAACATTGTCGTTACCTCCATCCATCTTCGCCCCGCACTTACCGCAGAAGTTGTGCCACCGTGAGCACAGCGTTGCGCCGCATATTGGGCAGTTGTCATACGGGATGTCCGCATGCACCATATTCCTGCGGTAAAGTGTAGAGCGGTCTCCCGCCAAAACTCCGATCTCCTCATGGTATCCCACAATCGTCCTCGTGCGCACTTCCGTCACCGGCGTTCCATGCACCACCGGCGCAACGTCGGCGGCGGGGATTTCATCAAGCAATTCAATGTCAGTTTCGCAACCATCCAACAATGCACCTGAGTATTCGTCATGCACGTCTTCCTTTAGCCACATCAAACGCTTCGAGAATCTCTTCTTCGCCAGATCTCGTCGGATATAATCAGCCATAAAGCATACCTCCCGCAATAACTCCGTCCATCCCATCCGGTAAGGCGTGGAATGGGTCGATTGTTCGTATAATTTTCAGCCGCAAGAGCCTTTCTGCCTGCCGTTTGGTCAGCCGCCGCTCCCGCTTCTTCGGCGGCAACTCGCCCTTTGCCGCCGCAATAGCGGTCGGGTTGTGCTTATGTTGACCCATCGGTTACCCTCCTGTTCCATGCTTCGATTGCTTCTTCTTTGCTGGGCAGCCCAGATACTTTCATCTTCTTTGTGTGGAGGCCATCACCAGCCCTATATCTCCCACAACCAGCATCCCACCCAAAATCTGCTCTATCGTAGGTATCGTACATATGGATAACGGTTGCAACTCCGCCGCACTCAGGGCAGCGTTTCAATTCAGCCATCCTTCTTGCCCTCCCTACGGCTTGACGTCCACGTTTACCGGGAACTCGGTGTGGAACTCGATCAAGTAATGGTACGGGTCTGCGTGCGTGCCGGTGATGTCCTCTACCACGTAGAGCGTGTAGCTGTTGAGGTAAATGTAATTCTTTTTGTACTCGTTTGCACCGACCTTGCACGTTACGACCAGCTCCGAAGAGGAGTTGTTGCTGATGGACATATATCCCTCGGCGTAGAGGATGATCTTGTCGGTTCTCGCGTTGTATACCGTGATCCGGCGCTCACAGCTGAAATTGTCAGCGGCAACGTTCATGTTGTGGTTTACCTTGTCGGCTTCATGGCAGCCGGTGAGCGTGCAAGCCAGCACGACAGCCGCCAGAAGCAAAGCCATTCGTTTTTTCATTTTTCAGTTTCTCCTTTCATTGCCTTCAAACGTTAATCTTTCCATCAGCTGCCTCCTTGTCCTCGAACTGCTTCAAATGTTCGCGCAGCTCCGCGCATACCCACGCCGCCTGATAGAGAAGCCCGACTACGTGTTCCGTCGACCGGACATCATCGAAAAGCCATTCCGGCATCATCATAATCAGGTCATCGTCAGAAATATCCGACTCCACATATGGGCACTGGTAACTCAGAATTTCCCGCGTCAGATCGAGCAGGGAAATGTCTGCGCCGTTCTTCCCGTATCCGCGCACCCAAACATCTTTGTCCTTGACGTAGAACAGGTTCAGCGCCATTTCAAGATTGTTTTTCGGGGTATCCGTTGTAAGTCTCATGCCTTTTCTCCTTCCTCCGGCGCTTCCGACAACGGGTCCCAACTCGACCAGTCACAGTATTGAGAGACCCGTATCGGTTGCATTTTCGTATCCAGCGCGTCCTCAAAAAATATTGTTGTGGAGCCACCCGTTGTATGCACCGACTTCACCGTATATTTCTGACCATAGATGTTTACGATGTCACCCGGTTTCAGGTCACACACTTTCATGTTTCTCCTCCGGTGCTTCCGGCAGCGGCATCCAGTGGGTGACTACACTGCCGATGCAGTCCCGCATTGCAATGCCATCATATCTGCGCCACGTATCAGCGCTTGTTCGGTATGCTTCTCCAACAAATACGCCGTCCGTAGCAAGAACGCGCGTTCCAGGCTTTGGGTGCCTGTCCTCCACGCTAATCCACTGTGGCACTTTCTCCCGCAGCGCGTCCCTCTCGGCGGTCAGGCGCTCGATGAGCCGAGCCGCCGCAATGCTTTTAATCGTCTCGTAGCACTCACAGCCAGTGGCGCTACTCTGTGCCATCGGCTCGCCGCATTGCCTGGAGCACGCAAAAAAATGGATGCACTCTTCACAGTCTCTTTCAGGATTTTCTTTAGGTGGCATTATTCTCCCTCCTCCGGAGTTCCCGGCAAGCCGCGCCATTCCCACGCATTCTTGTCAAGATGACACTCACGGCATTTGCACGTCTTTGATTTACATCTGGAGCAGTCGCGCGTATCGCACGCATACTTGCAAGTCTTGCAACTCCGCGCATCCGCGAGGCCTGCTAAAGCCGCGTCCCTCTCGGCTTCTGCCTCCGCCTGCTTCCTCTGGGCGAGGGCAATAACCATGTCCTTCCACTCAAGTTCTTTGCGCAGATCCGCATTTTCAGCAGTCAACTGCTCAATCAAATTGGCAGCAGAGCGAAACAGCGGCGTTAAGCAATCGTCCTCGTGGCATTCATCACACATGCACAAGCACTGGTTCTCGGCTTCAAGCTCCCGCAGCGCCCGTACGATTTCATCCGTTGTCATAGCGTGTCCTCCTCCGATATCAGTCCATATTTTTTGAGCAGCGCAGGTACTTCGCTCAAATCGACGATCTCGTCACGGAATGTTTTTATGTGCGTCCAGTTGCGCGGGGCTCCTCCGACCCGCTGGAACGTCCAAAGAGACGATTCGTTTTTGTCGTGGTAAATCTCGACGCTGAACGCTTTCCCGACACGAAAGCCGTTAGAGTCAAGCCGTTCCGGCTCAAGCATGCCTGAGATGTACTGGTAGCCGTTTCCGTCTATCCCGCTTACCGTGAGATTGTATATGCCATTCATCTAAAAACTTCCTCCCTCAATGCCTTAAAGATCGGATATGCCTGCTGCGGCACTACGGCGTTTCCGAGGCATTTAATTCTGTCCACCCGATGGGGAATCCCATGAGCCACTCTGTCCACGTCTGGTTCAGCTGCCCAGCAATGTCCGTTCGCAAACTCCTGTGATTGTTCCCGCCATGTGACCCCGTTGCATCCGCCGCGCATGGTGTCGTATACATCACTGCGCCTTTCAGATTCCCGCGCACAAGATCGTGTTCCGCCGATTTGCTCCCCGCAGGTCCGCTCCCTTTGCTGTCGCTCGCTTTCGGAGTCGGATAAAGTTTTACTTGTCCTGATAGATTCGGTTCGCCGCGGCTGTTTACATACATCTTCCGGTTCGCAGCGTCCGCCGCAACCGGTGTTTTCCACATTTTCGGCGATTCCGACGAAGAACACCCTTGATCGCCTGTGCCATGCTCCGACAGCCGCAGCCTCAAAATTAAACACGACGACGTGATAGCCTGCACGCTCCAAATCCTTGACCACCTGCCCGGCGGCAATCTTGACGATTCCAGGTACGTTCTCACCGACAACGCAGCGCGGGCGCAGCTCTCGGATAACTCGGAGCATCTCCGGCCAGAGGTAACGATCGTCCTCTTTCCCTTTTTGCTTTCCAGCCACGGAAAAGGGCTGGCAGGAGAATCCGCCGGAAATAATGTCAACTGTTCGCAGTCCTGTGCGCTCATAAAAACTCTCCTTTGTCAATGTCCGGATGTCCCGCCAGCGCGGCACGTCCGGCCAGTGCTTTTCCAGCACCTTCGTCTGGTAGTCTGCAAATTCGCATTGCCCCACGGTTGTAAAGCCCGCCCATTCCGCAGCCAGGTCAAGCCCGCCAATGCCGGAGAACAAACTCAAATGCGTCAGCATCACATCGCCCCTCCCATCTTTCGTTTTCCCCTCGCCGCCCTGCGGCAGTTCCTCGCGCCGCCGTCGGTCATCTGAGCCCGATCTACGGTATCGGCGCGTTTCTTGTAACCGTTCAGCCGTTCGCTCTTTACGGCCTTCCACGCCTCGCAGGACGCGCTGCAACCGGCCTCCCGTCGCGGGCAGTCCTGCGTGCACGGGCCAAAGTTGTTCATTTCTTCCTCCTGTACGTCACTGTCACTTCCGCTTCCCAGCACTCCGGGGCGCGGACGACGATCTTCTTTTTCTCCCCGTTCTCGGGGTCTTCTACCTCAGTGATGTAAAACGTCTTGTATCCCAAGTTCTGCGGATATTTCCGCGCCCGGATTGGTGTGTTGAGCTTTGGCATGAGCCGCGGAAAAATCGGGAGCGGTTGTGGGATGACGATAAACACCTCGTTCTTCACGCTCCGCCTCCCATCATCTGCTGAATGGCCGCTCTCTGGAAGTCGCTCAGCTCGTCCCCGTGGTGCTGGACGTTGTAGCCCGGTTTCTTCCCCGGCTGTGACGGCGCGCCCTTCTCGCGTTCTTTCGATTCCCACGTCAAGAACTTCTGCTTCCAGTTCCGAACCGGCTGTCCTTTCGAGTCAATCCAGTCCCCGGCGGAAAAGTAATCAAAAAACGGCTTCGCAAGCGAGGGAATCCCCCTTTCCTCGGCATAAGACAACACGTCCTCGAAGCGCGGGGGCGGGGCTTTTGCCCCTTTCCCTACGTCTTTGTCATTGTCTTTGTCTTCTGTCTTTGTCTTCTGTCTTCTGTTAGGGATTTTGCTAGCGTTTGCTACAGTTTGCTTCGGTTTGCTAGCGTTTGCTTTCGCACTTCCGCCCTTCGAGCCGCTTTCTGCACGCGATGTCGATGTTTTCGCGTCTCGGTCTATTATGGATTTGAACACTGGAAACAGAATACTTTCCCGCCCGTCGAGTTTTGGCTCAAGACCTGACCGCGCATATTCCAGTATGGCGATAAATAGTCTCCCTCGCTCGGCATCTGACAAAGCGGCTGTTTGCTCTATCCAATCGTAATAGGCTTTGACATAACATGTTGCCATCCCGCCACCGCCTTAGAACGGCAGAACGTCGCCGTCATCTTCGTCCATCATCGTAAACCCGCCGGGGTTTGCCGGGTCCTTCGGCTCCGAAGATTTCTTTCCTTCGCCGAAGTAAACGCGCTTCGCCACGACCTCTGCTGACCGGCGCTTGTTTCCGTCCTTGTCCTTCCAGTCGCGCAGCTGCAGCCGTCCGTCCACGACCGCCATGCTGCCCTTGAAGAAATAGCCGCTGACAAAATCAGCCGTTCCCTTCCACGCAACGCAGTCAATGAAATCGGTCTCTTTCTCTCCGCCCTCCTGCGTAAAGTCGCGGTCGACGGCGAGGGTGAAGGACGCGGCGGACGTTCCGTTCTGCGTCTTCCGAAGCTCCGGGTCCCGGGTCAGCCGTCCCATAATGACAATGTGGTTCAGCATGTTTCCTCCTTCGCTCCAAAGAGGACCTTCACAAGGCTGTCAAACTCATACGATTTCAGGTCCTTGTACGCTCTCTCAAGCATCGCAAGCTGCATACTTCTTTCCACCATTTCCTTGTACTGAACTGCATCCAGATAAACAAACGATTTGCGTTCTTCCATGCTTACATCCCTTTCTTATAAATCAGTTTCGTTTCATCCCAATCGGGATATTTCATCTTGAGATACCACCTGATGTACGCTTTCATGTGATCTCTCTTTGCCGTCTGGTCAAAGTCTTCATGGCACTTATTGCATAACGTCACGATGTTCTGCTCGATTCCAAGCCCGCCCTGCGAGCGTGGAATGTAATGGCACCACGGATTGCCGGGGCGAAGGCAGACGATGCAGCGCCCGCAGTCGCGCTCCCAGACGGCTTTCTTGACCTTCTCAGGTATCTTTGTCGCCTTCGTTTCCTTTCTCATCCTGCCTCCATTCCAGCGCCATACGCTCGAGTTCTTCCGGGGTCATGGTTTCAATGCCCTGCTGTTTGCAGTCCTCTACAACCAGATCAATGAGCCGCGCCATCTGCTTTGTGTCGTAGGTGCTCGAGCCGTAGTAGCAAATGACGTTCGTGCAGCCCGGAATTTTTGACGCCATGATCTCCGTGCATCGCCCAAGTCCGTGCGATTCCCAGTCTTCCCGAAACCGCTTGACCGCTGCGTCCGGAATGCAGATCGTATCGGAGTTATCGCCAACATCCGGGATATAGTGCCGGTAGATTTCCTCCGGCGGCGCGCCCACCTTGACCGAAAGCTTATTGCAGAGTGTCCAGAGATATCGGTTTGCATCCAAGCTCCGCATATTGCGAAATTCCTTGATCGTGACCGTGTACTTCTTCTGTGGGTCCATCTCCCCGGCAACCATCCGGGCTTGTCCGGGCAGCTCCGGTCGGAGTTTCAGCCAGCTCCCCGCCGCGTCCATGCTCCACGAAGCTTCAATGATGTTCAGCTCTCTCATGCCTTATTCGCGCAGTTCCAGCAAAGGCAGCGCCCAAATTTCTTTCTCGTTTTCTCAGCTACCTGTAAAGCGGTAAACTGCGTTCCGCCTTCCATGACCTGCGTGATCTCTCCCTTGCAGTCCGCGCAGACAAGGCGCGGGGTGTTCGGTGTCTCAGCTTTCCCGGCGTGTCCGAAGGTGTAGACCGGCTTTCCTTTCGATGCAAGCGTCAGCGTTTTGATGCGCTCCTGCTCGTCGTAGGTGATCTCCGTCACGTCAAATTGGTCAGAGCACTGCCAGCGACCCGTCTTGTCGTTCTTCTTAAGCCTCTGGCACTTCGTCGCGTCAATCCAGATAAACGGTGCAGAGTAAAGTTCTCTGCCAATGCCGTGCTTGAAACCGGCGCGTTTGAATGCGTCCGAAGCTCGTCCCTTCTCAGCCTCTGTGTTGCTCTCTGTGCCGGCGTCCCACTTCCAGATCAGTTTCCCGTCCTTTCCGTAGTCCACGCCGATACCGCCGTACAGAACGCCATCGACCAGCTTAAAATCATTCTCCCAGTTCTGCGCGCCTACCGTCTCGTCAAGCAAGTCCGCATCCGTTCTTGCCGTCTTGTACAGCAGAATCGACGCCCCCTTTTCGTTGCACTGTGCCACGCGGCACTCGATCTCATCCGGTCGCAGCAGCCTGAATTGCTTCATTTTCATCCTTCCTTTCAAACGGGCATTCCCGCCCAACATATCTGCCAGCCCACAAAATCGGTTCGTCTGTCAATGCGCATCTTCTGGCGCTCTGGCGGTAAAACCGGCAGGCATCACAGCAGATGTACGCATTGCCTTTCAAGTCCACGGGGAACGACATGCGAACCGTTGCTTCGACTTGGATATATCCGCTTACACCGGTTTCAAAGTTCGCCATGTTCCCTCCTCCTCAGCCGGGGCAAAACGTCCTTTTTTCATAGCCCAGTTCCTCCAAAATGTGCCTTGTGCCAAGTGTTTCTACCAGAACAGCGATAATCTGATTGTTCGGGTCACGGTCCTCTCTGTCTGTCAGATCAGCCATGTTCCCTTCATCTCCGACCCAATACTCGCCGCCCTCATAGATCTCATTGCCGAACACGTCGTACATGCACGGCGCTTGCTGCTTATCTTCCATCATTCCACCAACCTGCTTCATAGCTACCTCCAAAGCTGCGTGAAGATCGAACTGAAAACAATCTCGCGATAGAATATCTTCGGCGGCGCGGGTAACGGCTCTGCGTGCGTCGCAGCAAGCACCTTCGCCGCGTCTGCCTCAAACTCCACAGAGAACCATCTCTGCCAGTCAAGGCAGCGGCACTTGCCTGTAGCGTGTGCGCATTTCTTGCACGGGTAAATCATCTCACGCCTCCATAAGCACCGCGCCGCCGAAGAAGATCACCGCCGCGCCGCCGAGCGTGAACGCCGCCTTGAACAGCCCGAAGCCCAAAAGAACCGCCGTGCCGCCCAGAAGGACGCAGCCAATCGAGAAGCAGAATGCCTCCGAAGCCTTCAAAAGCTCCGACTTCCGCTTGCGCTGCCGGATAATCTTGCCCCACCGCTCGCCGAGTTCGCGCTCTCTTGCGCGCCGGTGATTCGCCTCAAGGATATATTCAACATCAGTCATCATGTACCTCCACGAATTCTCCATTCTCGAGCATGTACCATGTATCCGCTTTAATCGTCTCGCCGTCGACAATCGCAGCTTTGACCGCAATGATGGGATATGTTTCACCGTTCCACTTGCCGCGTTCCACGCAGCAAATCGCGCAGCCTAGTGCGCCCTTCGCTTTACATTCAAACCCAGCGGCGAGTGCTACACCGGCTTTGCCGGTGGCAGAAGCTGCGCCCTGATAGCCGGTGGCAGAAGCTGCGCCCTGATAGCCGGTGGCAGATGCTGCGCCCCAATCGCCGGTGGCAGAAGCTGCGCCCCAATCGCCGGTGGCAGAAG
>ERZ1024463.7-NODE-7-length-41099-cov-18.251632_pt1 | contig 41099 bp, 51 predicted proteins | sample MGYA00520805_ERZ1024463 | MGnify/ENA primary metagenome ERZ1024463 (study PRJEB33242, sample SAMEA3444304) | Homo sapiens | biome: Host associated; feature: Gastrointestinal tract; material: Stool | place: Uganda | collected 2011-01-01 ...
TACCATCCCGCCGGAAGCACGGGCGGCCGTTCGGCCTCAGCAGGTTCTTCTCCGGGCGCGTAACCCGGGTAGGTAATTTCTTTTTTGTCCATATCAATGAAGTAATCGCTCGTGAGAGTCTTTTTCTTGCTTTCCTTGTCTACAAGCGTCACGACAATATCCGCTTTCTCAAGAACCGTAAAGGTATACGGAAAACTTGTTGTAATCCCATCCCCCTTATAGACGATTCGATTTACTTCGGCACCTATCATTTCTTACCCTCCTTTTTCTCTTTCATAGGTTTATCCATAACCGTTTCGCTGCGTCTGCCCATGGCTGGCAATCGATCAGCCGATAATAAAATAGTTCGATCATTTTTTCTTCTCCTTGAGTGTTTTGTCCCATAGGGATTTTCTGAACCAATCCCACATGGTGAATTCAGTATCTGTGCAGGCTATTCGCATGAAGTTCCAGAAGGCATCTGTGATGGTATCCGGAACGGGTATGGATGTCCTTGTGATGGCTTTGGTAGCACCCCTTCCCATCTCTATCAAGTCACCTTTCTTGGCGGCTTTGAGGAAGTTTTCCATGTGCTTTAATGTATCGAAGAATGGAGCATCCGGAGCGGCGGAGCCGAAGGATTTCCCAGTAAAGAAATCGACGGTCCACGGGACTGCTTCTCTTACGAGAGGGACACCGCCTATAGGCCCGCCGGAAGCGAGGACGTGGAAGAATTTCTTCTTCCATTTATCTTCATCATCAGAGTCGTCCCCGATTTCTCGTAAGGTTGTTTCAACTAAAGCGCCTAGGATCCACCAATACCACGTGGCCGCAAGGAGTGGCTTCACGTCTCCCTTGTCGTATAAGATGTACCCTGCTCGGATAAACTGGTTCGTGACAAGGTTCGTGTAGCTGAAGAAGGTGGTCATCTGTGCAAGAATTCCGTTCTTTCTGGTAAAGCTGGTCTGGTCTTTGGTCTCGTTGGAGCCGAAAGTCTCTCTCACGGCTTTATCTGCCAGTCTCACGGCTTCCGCGTCCATCTCTTCTCGGGTGAGTTTGCCGTCGACTTCCATCACGGCCATGGCGTTCTTATAGGTGTAAAGCCATTCGGGCAGGGAAAACATTTCATCCGTTGCCTGAATCAGCCAGTAGGCTTTGGCATTCAAAGTGTCGACGCCGTATTTACCGTGTTCGATTTTTGAGCGGAGCTCGGACTCGTTCTTCCCTACCGGCAGTCTGTCCTGCATGAACATGTCTCGATCGATAGTGGCCCCTCGGTCTCTCATCATGGTGGACTTGCTCTGGATGAAGGCACGCTGCTCTTTGATGTTCCCATGGAAATAGAAATCTCCTACAGCCTTCAGGGCATTGGCTGCGCCCATCCTGTCCATCATGCCTGTGATGTTCCCGATATTCAGTAAGGCGGTGGAGAAGCGGAAGCCCATGGTTGTGAAATTGAAGCGCCGCCGGGCTCTTCCCAGAGTGGAGTCCCATTCGCCCATATCCTTGATGGAAGAGTGCCAGCAGTCCTTCGCCCATCCCTGCAGCATAGAGAGTGTTTCGGGGCCCGCCGCATTCTCAATGGCGGTGACGACTTCTTTCCGGTTGAGGAGTTTATAGACGTCTACGGTGGCTTCTCGCATTGCGATGTGCTGCATGGCTTCGTTCACGGCTTCTACGTACACGTCGAGGTCGAGGCGGAGCTTCTGCCCGCCGGATGTTCCTGCGCGCTGCTTGGTGCTCCCCATGCCTAAGGAGAAGGAGGAAATGTTCTGCATGTCCATCTTCGCAATATCCGTTGTGGAGAAGTTGCTTGTCTTCGTACTGCTTAATGGATCGTACTTGATTCTATAGTACGCGCCATGGATGATACGTCCCGACTTCAGCGTAAAATCTTCGCCCTGAACTTTTCCTAGGGGCGTGCCGTAGAGATCATTCTGGACTTTGTTTCTCTCGCCCCAGTAAGAATTAAGGTGCTCCCATACCTTCTCTACGAAATCCCAGTCCTTGTCAGTGAGGTTCTTATCCAGCATGTCAAGGATGGTTTTCTCGTCGGTGGTTAATGTGTCGCTTAGCCATAATGTCTCTATGAGACGTTCTCTATTGGACTTGGTTCCGAAGTTTAAGGCCATGGCGAGCAGCTGCTCTTTGGTATAGGCGACTGGTTTGCCTCTTTCGTCTAGCCCTACGGCGTAGAGCTTCTTGCTTCGGATGGCGGTCCATTCTTTTCTGGAGTAGATAGCGAAGTTCTTCCGGAAGGTGACTCTGGCTGCGCTCTTTAGTTCTCGCAGGTGGGCGGTTGCCTTGTCTATGGGTTTGTAGAAATACTCGGCGGCAGATTTCCCTAAGCGCTCGATTAAGATTTCAGGAAGTGTAATGTCCTTGATGAGGCTATGGATTTTCGTCCCCAGCCTGTCCAGGCTGGTGGCGGTCTGGTTCTTGAGTCTCGGACTCGCCACGCGGTGCGTCCAGTTTTCTAATATTTCGTCGTGGATCTTTTGGGCAGCGTCATCGAAGGAGGTGCCTAAGGTGTTGCCTTCATATTCTCTTCTGCCTAACTTGTAGACGGCTTTCATAACTTTCGCCATTTCCCGGAACTGGTCCATGGTAAGATCTTTCATCTTCATGGGGCTCGAACCGTCGAAGGCGCTTCTCATCCATCCCGGGATGATGTCTTCGGCAAAGTAGTTCTCGTTATCCATGGCCTGCATCGGATTCATCTCGATGGCCAGCCAGCGCCAGCTGAAGGGTCTTTCCTGCCCGTTCTTATCGATAGGAAGAATGCCGTCTTTCTTGGTGAGGCCCAGAACGTATGCCATGTGCTGCACGAAGTAGCGCGCGTCGTCCTTCATCATGACTGGTTTATCCGTCCGGGAGATGCGATTCAGAATGCCTAAGATACCATAGCGCTCCATGCCGTTTTCATTAAGAAGAGGAGTGGTGACTTTCCCGCCGCCCCCGTGGAGAGTGCGACAAATTTCTTCTTCATTGAGCTTGGCATACTTGGCCATGGTGAGGCATTGCGCCTGTTCTCTCTTCCAATAAGCCGAACCTTCCCAGTCGTTTTTGGCAGCGGCTTTCATGGCACGGACCTCTGCGATCTGCGCTTTGTTTTCCCACCACCGCCAACTGGTGGCATGGGAAAGTTTCTCGCCTCCTAAGGTGCTTCTGGCGTCCTCTTTGATTTCTTTCATGTTAAGGCGCATGGCGTCCCTGGATTCTTTGAGGCCGTCCACCATGGTCTTGAGCTGGATGGTGAGGTCTGCGACGGTGAGCTCTGCATCCTTATTGGTCTCTTCAGATTTCTGATGCGCGGCGCGCTCTTTCTCAAGCTCTCTTTCTAAGGCCTTGAGATTTCCTTCAAGGATGGTCTGCGATTCCTTTCTGGACTTGTTCTCACCCTTCGCTTCTGCAGCTTCTGTTTTCGCTTTTTCGAGCTGCTCTTTCAGCAGCTTCTTCTGTCTTTCCAGCTTTGTGATCTTGTCTTCTGACTTGGCGATCACGTCTGTCTGCTTATCCAGCTCAGTTGTTTCCTCCTCGGAAACAAGTCCTAAGCGCTTGCGGATTTCTCTTGCGGTCTTTTTCTTGTCTTTGGAGCGTTTGAGTTCCAGCTGCATAGAAGTGACGAGATGGATATAGGCGGAAACTTTCTTTTCAAGCAGCATGGCTTCGATGCGGGACTTCCTGGTCATGCCTTCCGGGGATCGAAGGATCTCTTCTGCCATGCCCCTGATGGCTTCCGGGGTCAAGGCTTCTTCCCGATAGTGCTGCATCATCTCTTCGATGTGCTTGTTCCACCGTTCTTCCGTAGTGCCGCCAGCAGCTCTCAGCTTCTCCTTTAGATCTTTTTCTGTGAGCCCGGCCATTTGGAGAAATTCGTCCCGGTCTTTCTTTGTGGGGAATGTATCGGAGTTGTAAATGGTCTCGATCTGATAGATCTCGTTCTCTTCTCCCAGAGACTCGATGAAGCTGGTTCTCTCCTCTTCAGAAGAAATGGAGGCTTTGAAGTTTTCGATGGCTTCTTCTTTCACCATATGAAGGTAGTAGCTCATGGCTTTCTCCAGAGCTTTGTCTTTGACGCTCTCAGCCCATGCCTTGAGGTTGCCCAGTTCGGACTGGTTCACATCGATGGTCTTATCTATCGCTTCCAGCTTTCGCTGCGCGGCCCATGCATTGATTTCGGCTTCTGTGGAAATCATACGGTCGAAGATGTCTTTGATCTCGGGTGTGAGTTCTACGTTCCCCAGACTCTTTGCCGTCTTGTAAATGTCGGTCAGCCATTTCTTGAACCGCCGGAAGACGCCCTGCATCTCTTTGGTGGGTGCGCTTCCTTCCATAAGGTATTTCTCAAACCCTCTGGCAAAGCGCTCCTGCATCCAGCGTTCCATGGCGCCGGCCTTCCCTGCTCTGATGTCTTCGGCGTACTTGGTGAATTCTTTTTCGAGAACGGTTTCCTTGTATTCAGCGAGGTGGTCTTCGGAAAAGGCAGCCCATGAACGGATGGTGGAGAGATCGCCCTGCATGCTCTTTAAGGCGGCGCGGGCTTTCCCCGCGTCCCCGTTGAAGTATGCGGCGATGTCCCCTTCACTCATCTGACTCATGTTCTCAAGCATAGAAAGGAACATATGAGCGCCTTCATGGATAACCGTGGATTCATTCGCGCCGTCGAAAAGCTCGATGACATTGCTGCTTCTATCGTAGGATCCCTGGTATTTATTTTGGAAGTAGACATTCAGCAGCTGCCCCAGCTCTTTCGTTTTGGCGCCGCGGTCGCCTTCCACGTCCGGGTCGTATTCCGCAACTTCGATTCCCTGTGACTTCAGGAAGTCCACGGTTTCTTTGGGTGTGTCCTTCGGTATAACGGCCCCGGAGAATTCGTCGAACGTCACCTTCCGTGCAGGTTTAGCTTCGAAGTAGTCAGTCGTCACTTTGTCTGCTTCCTTCAGGAAGTCTTTGACATGCTGCATAAATTTCTTGTCTTCCGGGAACCCGTGCAGATCTTTATTCCCATCGCGAGTATCCTTCAGGAGCTCTGCCAGATTCATATCCAGATTCATATCCAGATTTACGTCATATCCGCCTTTTAGCTTTGCAGCTTCATCCCGCAGCTCGTTATACATGGACTCGGCCTTCTGGTATTGTGCGAGCTCTTTCTTGTTGGATGCCAGTGAGGGCTCGTGGTTCTTGATGTCTCTGACGGATGTGAACTTCTTCGAGAGAAAAGCAAGCAGACTGTTAAAGCCGTAGTTGATACCGCCCGCCCCTTCATTGTTGGTGCCGCGGTATTTCTTCATCAGCTTGACGATATTGTCGATGTTAAACGCGTACTTTTTCCTGTTGTCCCAAAGGTATCGTTCTTTGTAGAGATTATCGAATTCGGAACGGACGAAGGAAATAAATTTGTCTATGCCTTCTTCTTCGATTGTTTTCTGCAGGCCTTGATCGAAAGACGATTTGTCAACGATCTTTTTGCTACTTGCCTTCCGTCCTTTTTCATACTCGCCTGCCCATTCTGAAAGCGTGATGACTGCTTCGGGACTGACATGTCCGTCCTTCTGCAGCCACGCAAGGCGTCGCTTGTTGAGTGCAAGCAGCCCTTTCTTGCTCCTGATTTTTTCTTTCAGGTCTTCGATGTACGGCTGACATGCCTTATTTAAATCCGAAAAATCTTTTTCCTTTACTTTCGGATCTTTCAGCGCTATCAAAATGTCCGGATACTTTTCGAAGAATTCTTTGTGCGGGTAATTGTGCGCAATCGTTCCGTACTTGACGGGTACATCTTTCTTCAGCACGTTCTTGACGTAGTAGTATTTGATCACCTCGTCATTCTCCATCCTAGCGAGAGCTTCTTCACCGGTGTAGGCAGAGAAATTGATTTTCCGCACTTCTACCCCTTTGCGTTTCAGTTCGTCGCTCGCCTTCTGGAATTTCTCATGAAATGCCTTCTGGTCTCTTTCTGCAGGTTCTTCGTAATTGATGACAGGCTTTCTTACCGTGTAGGCGTCACGAGAGAAGACTTCGTTCGCCCTGGACTTGCGCGGGTCTATCATGTCTTTGCTACCGATCAACGTAATCTCTCCAAAGTCTCCGAATGAGATATCCTTCTTCGTGATGGCGAGGGACGGCATCGGTAGTCCGCCCAGCTTGATGGCTTCTCTCAATTTGCCAGTAGAAACATTGTGATAGACGACGAGATCTTTTTCTGCTGCCGTCTGGTAGTAGGTGGGGTTTTCGCTTTTCAGCTTGACAAGGTCTTCTTCATTTGCTACATTAGGAGCAGATAAAAGGTTATCGACTTTTTCTTTAGGTATGAGCCAATCGGGCTGCTCTGTAGAAATCCAGTCGGTAGCCTTTTTTCTATTGGCATACTCAAGATTCCCTGCCTCTAGCTGCTTTTTAAACCACTCATACGATGGCTCTCCGGTTTTTCTATCCGTCTTCCCGTAAGTGCTTGTCATTCGGTTGACTTTATACCCGTCGCTCATGTGTTCCAATTCCATAGGAACCACGATGGTAGCTCCATTCTCGTCCTTGAGCTCAAGCACGATCACCTTACGTGCTTCTCCGTTTTTCCCACTGTATGTAGAAAAGATCATCATCGGATCCGTAAGTGCACGTGGAATTTGTTTCATGATGTCCGGAGTGATATCCGCATGCTTGTCTACTAAAACTTTTTTCAAGTCGGATACAGAAATTTCAACCGGCAGAACTTCAGCTCCTACAAGCCTCATCACAAGCGGAGTCCTCATGACTTGGATAGTATCTGTGGAAATCTTTCCAGCCATGAAACGATCTACGCTATCTGCGAAGGATTTCTCATCTGCGTCCAGCTGCCGCTCGGCCATATCCTTCTTTGTCGACTTTCCCGATAGAACGTTATGGGCATATTCTCTCGCCATTTGGTGATAGGCATCTTTCTTGACGATGCCCAGCGCATTTGGTAAACTGTCTATGGTAATAGCGGAATTGTTCTGACTGGTCGTCCCTGCGTCTTTATGCGAAAGGCTGCCAGCGGAATGTTCCGCTATTATCTTATCTATGGATTCTTTTTCCCCGGCCATACCCGTTTTGAACCAAACCACACCATTGTCGTTTGATACCTCAAGTACAACGTAGTAAGATCCTAGGTCTCCATCTATACGGCACAATACTGATTTACCGTGATATCTTCCACTTAATGCGTCACCTCTGCTCGATAGGGCAGGATTGTGCAGCACGCCCAAATGGGTTTCGACATCATCCATCTGTTCTTTGGTAAGCACGTGCCCCCTGTGCAGCGTTGTTGCGTGGCTAACCTGTTCTTCCGAATAAGATACACCGAATTTCCCGGTGTATCTTATTTTATTGGGCTTTTTACCTGCCGCCTTTCTGGCTTCGATTCTATCCATGAATTGGGAAACACTGGAAATACCGGACCGGCTTACGTCGAAGGCGGCCATGCCATAGGTGCCAGTCTGAACTCCTAAGACTTCTCCCGCTTTCACCATAGCCAGCTTCAATGGCACGCCGTAATTCTTATGGAAGTTCTCTGCGAGCTTAGCCAGGACTAAGGCAGAGTCTCTCGCGGCTTTGGTGACGGCGCTATTTCCCGCGGCTTTGATTTCTTCAAGAAGCGGCTTGTAGGCTTCTTCGTAGGTCTCTGGATATAAAAGAGTCTGGGCGATGAGATCTTCCTTGTTTAAGGATTTCAGCGTCTCACTCACTCTCTCGATGGATTCGACTCTCTTCTTGGCTTCTTCGATCTCTGCAATGGCAGCTTTCGATTCGTCATCGCCTTTGTCGTTTTCGGCGATGATTTTTTCTTGAGCGATATCGTAGAGTTCACGCTGGTTTGGTGCTCTTCCATAGCTGTCATAGAAGTCCTGGTACCACCCCGGATTCTTGGAGATGCGAAGGTGGACCCTGTCCTTCCCTTCCCCGACGTCGACGAAATCGACGCCTTTTTCATTGGAGAAATTCGCGTCCTGCGTCTTTCTTCGTTCCATGTAGTCCTGTAGTTCTTTGACGCCGGTTAATTCGCCCCATGCGTCTTTGGCTTCCTGAAGGATGGTCTTGCATGTGTCTTCGATATGGTCTAAGCCGCCGGAAAGAATTTCCTGTGCGGTGTCTCTGTCTTCTCTTCCTGTATCGGTATCATCAGAGAAGTGCTCATTCAAGATTTTTTCTGATGCGGCCGCTTCTCTTTTTTCTTTGGTCATGGCGACAATGTCGATCATATCTTTCATGCGCTGGCGTTCTTCCCGGATGGCATGAATGGTTTTTTCTCCTTTATCCATGGTGGTGTAATCGGAGAGTGCTTCATGGGCTTCTGGAGTGGCGGTCTGCATGTATTTCCCGGTTTCCACTTCCAGCGGCTTGCCGGTCTTGATGGCGTCATCTAATTCTTTAGCGGTGATCGTGCCCTCTTCTACGAGCTTGTTTAAGGCATCGTGTGTCTTTTCATTTTCGGCTGCTGCGGAAGCGTCGATGTAGAGCGTGCCGGAGCCGGTATGATCGAGCTGGTTTTGTAATGTCTTTCGGTAGGTTTCAGGCGCTTTTTTATAAAGGGAAGATTCGGAGCGGAGATCCAAGAGTTTCTGCAGCATGGATCTTTCGTTCTCACGTTTGAATTCGATGACGGCGTCTTTCATTTCAGACAGGCCAGCGATTCTCTGCATGGCTCTATGGACCCCTGCGCCTGCTAAAGCAGCACCGCCGATCGACATGCCAATGGCGGAGGGGACAGCTTCGATCATGGCGTCCAAAGCATTCCCCATCATCCCTCTTACGGGAACAGTTTCTTTCCCGAATAGGTTCGTATCGATATCTGCCGAAAGAGACTGCAGCCCTTCTTCAGCAATCTCCGGGGCTGCCACTTTAGCGAACTGTTTCGCACCGTATCCAATGGCTTTCGCTCCTACGGCTGCTCTCCCTGCGCCGATCAGTTTCTTCATGGCGGCTTCGTTCTTGATGACGGCTTTGGCTGCGTCACTCCCCCATACTTTGGTGATGCCCTTTAGCGCAAGCTCCATAGCCCCTGCTTCAATGGCTGCATTGGCCACGCCGACTCTCTTGGCGTGGCCAATGGCCTCGTCGCGTGTATAAACAGATTTTCCGTTTTTATCTTTTTTGGCGCGCCAATCCCAATAGGCCTGTCCGGCTTCTGCTCTATAGGTTCCTACGAAGACGGAAGCGGTGCCTAAGGCGATAAGCCCTGTCAGTGCGGCCGCTCCTGTGACGGCTGCTCCTGCCACGGCTCCCGTGGCTCCTACGGCACCCGCTGCAGATGCAGCGCCTAAGGTGGCAATCTGCGGCAGGTTTGTTTTGGTGGCAGCTAAGATAGGCTGCGCCAATGGGGCGATCGGAGCGATGATTTCTGCTGCGCCGCGCATGATCATATTCTTCTGCATGGAAAGCTGGGAGATGGTTTCCCCTACAATCTTGGCCACGTAGGAGTCCCCGATTTCTGCGTTATATGCTTTCTGTGCATTCATCAGATCAGGGATGGCTTTCTCTACTTCTTCATCGGAGATTTCCCCGATGGAGGCTTTATACATGAGCTCGCTCTGTGCGTCGAGCGCCTGCCCGGCTTCATAAGCGGTGCCCACAAAATGGGTGCCGGTATCGTAGAGGTAGCCAATAACGTTAGAAAGATCGGTGAGCTTGCTTTCCGGCATGGTATAAACCGCCGCGCCCTGCGCTGCTGCTTCTCGGCTCTTCAGGATATTGGTATAGTCCTTCAAAGCAATGGTAGTGGCCACGGGGTCTTCCGTGTCGAGTTCCGGGTAGAGTTCATTCAAGGTCTTGGCAGAAAATGGCTGGTTGTTCAGCGCGGCTGCGTTTCTCTGCCTCTCGTAGGTGGTGACAGCTGCCTTGTACATATCCGGATCGGAGGCGATCAGCTGTGGGGCAATGCCTAGTGCGCTTCCTAATTTCTCAGACTGTTCGAGGCGGTTATCATCCGGCACGCTGTTCCCAAAGAGGTTCTTGTATACGTCGGTGGATTTCACAAGGTCTTTGGCGGATTCCCACTGGGCTTCTACGGCGTCAGTAAAGCCGCCTAAGGGCAGGATCTCTCCATCCTTGACGGATTCCATATTGTCCTTCTTGGCCTGCTGCTCTTCGGTCAGCTGAATGCCGCCGAATTCCGGTGTTTGCCGTACCTGAATGGGCGTGTAGTCCTTCGGCTTAATGCCGTGCAGCACGCTTCCTAAAATTTCTTCGTCCATTGTGATTCCTCTCAAATATCGAATACGCTTAATTCTCCTGTGGAAATCTGTCTCATCTGTTCATCGGATACCCACTTGGTCTCGCTCTTTCCGTTTCCATAATCCACATCGATGTAGAAGCCATTCGGGTTTCCATCTTCGTCTACGGCCTGCGACGTTTCTCGGATGTGATTGTTGTAGGCCTGCGCTTTGCTCATGACTGGGGCTTCGTAGTCGTCCCCGAAAAGGTTTATGCCGAAGATGTTAATCCCGCCGACTTTCGTTTTGCCGGTGCTGTCGAGGCCCTCTTTCCCGATCACGTCGTAGTAGATGGTGCGGAGTTCGTCATTATCAGGATCTCTCCCCTGCTCGTTTTTGAAATCCATGATTTCTCTCTTAATGAGCATTTTTGCTGTCGAGGTGACGGCGGAGGTATTGGTATAGCACATAGCCGCAATGGTGGCGTCATCGTCGGGGATCTTAACGGCAAAGGTTCCTACGCCGTTTCCGCAGTCAATGACGTCTTTCCGAATCTTGGCATCCTGCTCGGCAGTGAGGTAGACGCCTTCTCCCTGCAGGTCTTTGATGGTGTTATCTAAATCTTCCATGGAATTGATCTTCGTTCCGATAAAACTTTCCAGTGCATTGAACTGTTTCTCTTTCAGGCAGCCGCTGGTATCGAGGCCTCTCCCTACATTGGCAGCTCTGTTCTGCGAATTTTCGTAGGTTCTCTTCTGATTCATCAGACGTCCTAAGAGTGTGACGCCCGCCGAAGAGTCCTTCAGCAATGGATCGTTGTTCACGATATCTGCGGCGTACTCATAGGTCTGGCCGGGTGTGGAACCGTTCTGTTCCATTTCTAGGATGCCTTTGGTGATGTTCTGCACCTGGCTCTGAATGTAGGATACCTGGTTGGAGCGAATCTCGGCGTACTGCTGCTTTAAGGCAGCGTCGCTCTTATCCTGAAGCTCGGCTCGTTCTTCCTCTGACATGTCGTCCGCTGCTTCGCCTTTGGCCTCTGCCACGGATCCGTATCCGATCGGTTTGCCGAACCATTCATTCCATTCGTCCATGCTCCCGATGTGGATGCCGCCGGAGGAGTTTCTGGCCATGTACTGACCGTTCCCTAAATAAATGCCGACGTGCTTTTCCCCGTCAATGAAGTCTCCGGGCTGTGGTTCATAGCCGTCGCCTGCTTCATGGTAGGCTTTCCCGAAGTCGGAACCATGTGTGATCGCCCCGTCCGGGAAAAGGCCGGTCTTGGCATAGACGTCTGCCGTCCATGAGTCACACTGGATCGTTGGATCTTTGGTGACGCTTCCCATCCACTGGTCGCCTTCGGTATAGTTGTTTCTGGCAAATTCGGCAATCTGGTTTCCCGTGACACTGCCTTTCCCTTGAGGGACCTGCGTCGGGTGGTCTTTCCTCCATGCGTCCCGGAATTGTTCCCATGTCATGGTAGTGAGGTTCAGTCCGTTTCCTTTGACGTAGTCTTCGGCGCTGCTTTTAATTTCCCTGGTCATCTTCTTCTGCAGGAACTGATCTTTGTAGGCTTTCAGCGTCGGCTCATCAATGCCCTGGGATTTCATGTAGGCGATGGCGTTTAGTCCCGCGCTGTAGTCGCCTGTGGTGAGGTAGGATTGCATGATCTCTTTGGCTTTATCGTTTTTCAAAGCTTTCATTTTGACGTCAATGGCTGCGTTGTCCATGCTAAGGCCTGCCAGGATGGCAGTGGTGTTCTTCTCCCAGCTTCCGAAGTTCGTGATGAGGGAGTCAGGGTCTTTGACAGACTGATTGACCATGTTATCTGTCATGAGGGAAATCTGGTTTCCCGCGTAGTCTTCCATCTGCTTTCGCTGGTATTTATCGATCATGCGAAGGTTCGAGGTCTGTGACTGTGCTCTCTGTTCCCCGAAAGCTCGGACGGCATAATCAGAAGAGATACCATGGTCCTGCAGGACCTGCTGATAAATCTTCTGTTCCTGGTCGGTGTAATCTTTCTGCAGGTTCTCGGCAGCTTTGCCCTGATGGGTATTGAAAAGGCCGGTGTTCTCATCGTCCATAAGGGAATTGATGCGCTGCTCATAGTCGTTCTTGGCGTCGAAGATTTTATCGTTCTGGTTCTTCAGCCACGCTTTCCCGATGGTTTCGGAAACGGCTCCTAAGGCTTTCCCCATCATGTCCGTCCCCGCGGTATTCCCTCCCATGCCATCGATGGTGGCGGTGCTTATGACTTTCCCCTGCAGGGTGTTCTTGTTGATATCCCCAGCATATTGAGAGAGTTTCATGCTTTACCTCCCGATCTTGAAGCCGCCGCCTAGCCATGAGTAGGGACTCTTGGTTAAGGAAAGTTTCTGCGGCTTGTACTGATTCATGGCATATACCTGGTCTGTCATGGTCTCCGGCATTCCGCTCATAGCCGCCTGGTGGTGAAGTCCGCCGGAGGCTGACGGAGCGGAAGTTTTTGCGCCCCCGTAGGTCTTGGCTGCGCCGTAGATGGAAGCAGCCGTGGAAAGGAGGGTACCAAACATGGCCTGCTTCCCCTGCTGCCTGGCGTTGTAGGCAGCAGCTCTTGCGTTGTTTGCCTGATTGATATAGTTCACTTGATTGATGTAGGCGCTCTTGGTGTCATTTCTCTGGTTGCTTAAAAGATTCATGGAGGAGTTTCTCCATTCGTCGATAGCTGATGCGTCCATGTCCTGGACGGAACCGGAGCTTGTGAGGCCGCTTGCTCCTGCTTCTGCCGCGTGCTGGCCAATGACTAATCGTCTTCTGGCGTCAAGCTGCTGCTGTTTCTGCAGGTACTTGTCTGCGATTTGCTCTCTCTGTTTGTCTGCGATTCTCGCGTTCTGCTCTGCGGCTTCTGCCTGAGAATTGTAATAAGCAGACTGTGCTTTGGCCTGCTGATGAGCAGAGGCCATGGATGTGATGCCCTGCGCGGCGGTTAAGCCGATCAGGGCGGCGGATACGCTGCACATAGTTACTCCTTCAATGTGAAGCGGACGAAGGTTTTCCCGCCCGTTTCTACTTCTTCCCCAAAGGCGGCTCCCATCTTTTTAATGACGCGGAGGGCTTTGGTGTTGTCTTTGGAAATGTAATTGGTAAGGACTTTGTATTTCTTCAAGTTGTCCTTGATGTAGTCTTGCATGCAGGCGACCAGGGCTTTCTTGTGGCGTTCGCACATAGTAGTTCCGAGCATCCAGATGGAATGGCCTTCCAGGCAGATGCCGATCCCGAAAGCGGCCAATGGCATATGCCCATGAATGGCATAGAAGGCTTCTACGGAAGTTGTCATGCTTTCGTAGAGGCCGCCATAAGGCATGCGTCCCTGGGCTTCTAATTCTTCTCTATCTTCTTTCCGCATGCTTCCCGCAAGGATCTGAGATAAAAAGTCGGCCATGGCAAGGCTGTCTATGGTGCGGATTTCTACTCCGTAGTAGTTGCTATTCACTGACGATCACTCCTCTGATCAATGCTGCCAGATAGAAAGGGTATGGATCGGAAGAGGTAATGATGACTCGCCCGTTCTTCTCTACGCCCTGGTTGGGTATGGTGATTTCTTTATCTCCTGTGTAGAGGAAGATCTTCTGGTCGGAGAGCTCCTCGTACTTGATGGTGTCATTTCTTCCTACGCCGTTTCCGATACTGCCGCCTAAGGTGTGCAGCAGTCTTAGGGAAACGGTGCGGACGTTTTTATATCTCCCCTGCATGGTGCCGTTCTGTGCCTGAATTTCTACGTTAGGCAGTTCGATGGTCATCCGGTAGGGGTAGCCGATGATCATGTAAGAGACTTTGGTGGGAAGTGTCACTGTCCCCTCTTTGATTTCTACGTCTTCGAAGAATTTCCCGTCTGCCAATACGGAAACTGTTCCGGTGATCCAGTCGACTGACGCTGCGTCGTCAGGCTCATCAAAGGTGAGGACTTTGGAACAGTCGGTCATGATGTAGTCTTTCGGATCTTTGGAGTCTTTGTCTGTTTCCATCTTCTCGATATAGGTTTTACCGTTTCTTTCGACAGCGGTGTAGACTTCGTCGGTCTCTTCGGCTGCCACGGTACAGACGGAAAGATACTTCCCTTTTGTGATGATATGGGACCATGCATAGACTTTCTGGTCATTGATGTAGGCGAGGCAGATGATTTCCCCGTCGGAACGGATGAAGTAAAGTCTGGAGTCGGGATCCTGCATGTAAGCAGCGTCTACGATGGTCTTTCCTCTCAAAAGGTGCTTGGCCAAAAGGGTAAGGTCCATGCCGTCGTAGGAATCGGTCTCGAAAGAGTAGGCCATGTCTCGCACGGTCTGGGACCGTTTCTGCACGTAGATCAGACGGCTGCCGATGGAAATGGGTTCGACTTCCGTGCATCCGCGAAAGGTCTGCGCTTTGTTGGTGCATTTGGACGGCGTGACGGTGCTGCCGCCGGAGACGATCCATTCATTGGCGTCTGTCAGTACGAAGAGATCGCTGGCAGGGCAGACGTGCTTGATTTCTGCCTGCTGACGGGAAATGAAGGATAGGCAGATGGCGCTATCGTCAGTCACGGTGCCGGAAGCTTTCTCAACGGAGAAGTTGTTGTAATCGCCTGTCTTGCTCATCCATAGGACGTATGGCTGCGTCTTCGTCCCGGCAAATATCAGTCTGTCCTGGAAGAATCCCACGGTTCTCGGGTAGCCATATTTTTCGTTCCATGCGCCGAAGAAGTAGCTGTCTACCTTCCCGGCCTGCCCTAAGGCTTTCTTCACCAGGCAGGTGGCGCTGGTTGCTGAATTCACGGTTTCGATCTGAATGATGCCGGACTTGGTGTAGGCGGTCGATGTAAGGTCGGCTTTCCCGGCAGTGGTGACAAGTCTCATTCTGACATTGTCTGCTTCGTCGACGGTGCCGGATTCGCTCACGTTGTTGTCATTATTGGATTTGTAGATGCGGAAGTCTTTCCATTCTCCCCCATCGACGGATTTCTGGATCTTCACTTCCCCTGTCCATGTACCATGGGTGATGATCTTCCACCCATTCCCTACAGAAATGGGATCCGTGGTCATCGCTCCATCGGCTGTTACGGTCTGGGAAGCGACGTCCTGGGAAATCTTCATCCACATGCCTTTCATGTCGGAGGAGAAGAATGATTTGTCAGAAGAAAGAGTGACTTCTCCAGATATTCCGGAAACAGTCAGTGTGGGCTCATCCATGGATCTGACGGTCGCCCATCCTGGATTTCCTTTGTTATAGCTCCCTTGTCCGCCATTGCCGTAGGAGGTGCCCGCTTCACCTGCGTGTCCCGTATATACGGTGTAGTGTTTGTGCGGTCTTCCTGTTACTTTGGCTTTACCGGTAAATGTGCCCAGTTGTCCCCCGCCACCTCCCTGCGCAGTGAGCCCGAAGGCGGTGGAGTTTCCGCCGGAATTTCCCGGTGATCCTTTTTCTCCCCCGTCCCCTACGGTGATGGTGTAGGTGGTATTTTCTTTGAGGTAAACGGTCTGTGATGCAACAGCGCCATTCCCGCCGATGCCCCCGGCAGCTTCTACGGTGCTTCCGCCCTCTTTGTATCTGCTGTCTCTATAGTGGCTCACGGTATCGGCTCCGCCGCCACCGCCGCCCGCTACGGTCACGGCATAGTTGCCGGTCTTGTGACATTCCCATGCGTATGTACCGGCTTTATTCCATGTCTCATCTACCACGTTGTTACTTACGGTTAAGGATTCGTCGAAGTACTGGCTATTCATCACCATTTCTTCGAGTCTCCAGTCGGTGTCGGAGTAGTGTTTAAGCTGCATGACGGGATGTGTGCCGGAGGCGATGTACATTATGTCGGCGCTCTGGCAGGTACGCAGTTTGGGAAGTTCGGACTCCAGGTAAGGTGTCGTGATTTCCTGATTGGTAAATTTCCCATCCTTCCAGATGCGGATATACCCTTCTCCTACTTCAAGGAGGAAGGCATGGTTTACGCTGGATTTGAATTCCAGGAGGCGGACTTTGCTTTTCTTGGCGAGGCCGCAATAGATGGATCCGGGTCTTTTATAGACGGCACCATAAGGCCTTATGTAGCAGTTCTCGGCCTGCAGTAAAGCCGCCTGGTATTTCTCCATATCGATACGACTGGCGACTTCTGGTGCGACTTCGCCTGTCGCAAAGGATGACTGCATGAGGTAGATGGTTTCTCTCATCGTTACCTCCTTGCGTCAAAGTACTTCGTGGGATATGCGGGTTTGTGGTGGTTCTGGATGGCAGAGGTGTACATGGCCTGTTGGATGGAAATCTGGTAGAGCTGGTACTGTGACTGCGCCATGTTCTGGCTGCCACTCAATGGCATGGCAATGTGGCTCGCTAATTTATGGGCCAGGGCTTCGGCAAAGGAGGAATCGAAAAGTTCAGCGTTTGTGATATCTGCGGTGTAGTCCATCCATGCATCTTCGATGTCTGCCATGATGATCCTCTGACCCTCGTTCATGAGGGCGATCTGAAATTCATGGTAGGTGTCGTCTTTGGTGGATTCATCCATTTCGATCATGTCGCCGTTCTTATTGTAGAGCTGACGGACGACGAGGCATTTCTTGGGCACGGCATAGGCAAATTCCCATTTCGGGACTGTGGTGTCTACTAAGGCGAGTTTTTCTGATCTTTCTGCGAAGCCCCAGCGGAATGTGGAAAGAAGGTTTTTTCTTGTCAGTTCATAGTAGAGTTTGCACTGACGCGCTGCCTCGCTGTCTTCGTCAATGGAGTCGATGCGTCCCTGTCCGATCGAGGAGAGGGCGATATTACAGATATCTGTGCTGTACATGATTTCTCCTAGTGTTTCTTGATGAGATCGATGAGTTGTCTCTTGGTCTTTATGTCCCCTTTGATCTCAATGCCCTCTTTCCAGCAGAGGGCACGGAGTTCATTGGGTGAGAGGTCTTCGAGCTTTCCTTTCCCGATCTCTGTAATATGGATCTCTTTCATTCGAGCTCACTGTCCAAAGTGAGTGCGATGGTGCACTTGCCGCTGGTGGGGCCGGTGACGGAGATGCCGTAATATTTCTTTGCGCCGTAGGGGACTTTGATAAATCCCTTCTGTGCGCCTACAGGGATGGTCAGTGTGCAGAGGGTATCAGCACTATCAAGAGCAGCGGTGTCTGCCGTTTTCAGTGTGATCACGGCAGCCGTTGTAAGGGGAGAAGCGAATTTGGCAGCGAGAAAGAGTTCGTCACCTGCATTGCCTCCCATGCCGTTTGCGATGACGTCCGGGGTAGTGGATACATCTTTATCGAAAATGAATGCGTTTTCTTTGTCGTAGATCATGGTGTCCTCCTTATGCTTCGGTAATGAGGGATTCGGTATCCTTCAGTGCGTCTTCTTTGTACACCGGGATGCCGAAGAGAGCGAGTACAGAGGTGCCGTTTGCAAAGTCCTGGCGGGTGACGTGGACGTGGTTCTTGTCCATGAGGTAGGATTCGAAGAAGTCGTAGACTTTCTCGGATACGTAAATGCCCAGTTTCATGTTTTCGCCCTGGATTCTTCTTAAGGAATTCTTCGCATAGATGAGCTGGTCCATGAAGTTCTTCTTCTGCGTGTCGGTGGCTTTGAGCAGAGCAGCGGTGTCAATGTTACGGACAGCTGCCACCATGCGCGGATCTGCCACCATGAGGCCCGGCTTCCAGGTGAAGAGGGATTCCAATGCCTGATAGGAGCCGCCTTCTGCGTCTTCTACGGTGCGTTCGCCAAGGTCTCTCATCTTAAGGCCTGCGTAACCGTACTTCGGGTAAATGCCGGAAACGCTGTTGCTCCATCCGATAAGCCAGACGGAGGAAAGGGCGCCGCTGGTCTTGCCGCCTGCGTCTCTGACCTGATAGGAGTAGTCTCCTTTGTTTCCACCGAAGTGATTGTAGCGTTTCGCGAAGCCGTTGAATTCGTCGAGGTTTACGTCGGAGTCGCCGTAGAAGATCATGCTGGCGACTTTTTCAGAGAAGCCTTCAATATGCGCGTCGTCTTCAGAGCGGCGGAATGCCTGCGGATCGGGTTCGAGCTGAAGGAGCTCGATGTCGACGCGGGAGCGGGCTTCCAAAATGCAGCAGGTGTCCCGGACCTGTTTGGTGCTGGACTTGGTCGGCTGCACGCCTTTATTGATAGCGCGGAGGGACGGTGTCGGGATGGAGGTTCTCTGCGTGGTCTGGTTGCCGGTCGGCAGGTTCCCCTGTTTCCACTTGATGTCGTCCATGATAGGGTTGGACTGTTTTAATACTTCGATGATGTGGTCAATGGTGCCGTCCGGTGCCTGACGCTTGCGGAGGTCATTGAAGTTGAGTGCAAGGTTTCCAATGGTTGCCATGGTTTAGCTCCTTATCTTTTTAACGATTCCCAATCGGTGTTGGGGTATGGGTTGTCTTCTTTTGTGGCGGCTGCTGTATTGGTCTTGATTCCGCCGTCTTCGGAAATCAGATCGCCAAGGAGGGCGAAGGCTTTCAGCATAGGAAGGGAAGAGAATACGGCAGAGCCTGCGAAGGAGTCTCTGATGCCGGGGATCTGTCTCTCAAGGTAGTTCATGAGGACCCCTGCTCTTGCGACGGTGGGCTCGAAGTCTTTGCCTAGTTCTTTCATAGCCTGCGCGGCATTTGCGTCTGCCTCTTCCTGCTGCGCTTTCTGGTAGGCTTCCCCGACTTTCCCGGCCCACTCATAGCCAAATTTGGCCAGTTCGTTTGCCTGGTCATTGGTGAGGTTCATACCTCGTGCAAGTTCTCCGAAGGAGTTTGCGGTGTCCTGATCGAGTTCCATGCCTTCCGGGAGAGAAGAGGTAAAGTCGTAGGTGTTCGGAGCGCCTGTGGCTTTTCCTGCTCCCGATAACAGGGTGCCGCCGGAGGATTTGTTTTCCCCCTGTGGTGTCTGCTGGTTCTGGTTTCCCTGGGCTTCTGCGCCCTGTGGGTTCTGCTGGTTGTCTGCCGGTGTGTTCTGTGGTGTCTGCTGATCGATTCCAGTGTTCATGTCATTGTTCTGGGTGTCCATGTTCAGTCCTCCTTGTTGAATATCCGGTTCTGCCGGATTTTGAAGTCTATGAAATCTTTGTCGATCGCCTGCAGCGACTTATGTCCTTCTTCAAGACCTAGGGTGTCAAGGATCAGGTTGGTGATTTCTATGCCGACTTCTCTTCTTCCTTCGCGGAAATAGGTCTCGGCATTTCCTGTGTAGGAGCTGGTGTTGAGCCCGCTCATGTTGAGGATCCGGGAAAGGATCCATCTTCCTTCTTCGGTCTTGACAACCTTCTTGATGGCGTCTATGTCTTTGTCCCGCTGGCACTGAAGGAAGTATTTCTGCCAGCGGGCGTCTCTGGAGTTTGGGTCTACGATGGCGTGTTTCATAATACGGAAGGTCCTCCCGGCCCATTGACGCCTAAGAGGTTCTGCAGAGCGGGGTTTCCGTTCTGCGCGGCGTCTGACAGGTTCTTGGCTGCCTGTGCTACAGGGGCCAGCGCCTGTGCCTGTGCGAGCTGTTTCTGCTCTTCTTCCTGCTGCATCATGGCCTGCTGTTCCTGCTGGATCAGCTGCGCTGCTTCTTCGGTGCTTCTCTGCATGGCCGCCGGAGCGCCTAAGAGGTCGAAGTATTTCTTGACGGTGCCTAAGGGATCTACCATCTTCAGGGACTCTGGATAGAGCTGCGCCATTTGGCCTACGAAGGCGAGGGCTTGTTCAATGTTCACGAGGCCACTCATCTTCTGTGCCTGGGCGAGTGGAGAAATGTATTCAATCTTCACATCGGCTTCGGAGAGTTCGGCTGCGAGGTCATCTGGAATGGGTGGGAAGATGTTGTTTCTCTCAAGGATGTTGTAAACCCGTTCGATGATGGGGGTTAAGAATTCGTCCTGGAGTCTTTCGACGACTGGCCCCAGCTGCTGCAGCTTTTCCTGCTGGCGTTCCATGACTTCCCTCGCGGTCATCTGCGGGGTATCGATGGATTCGAGCATGAGGAAGAGGTCGGCGCTATAGGTCCTCTTGATGGTGTCTTCAAGCCTCTGGATTTCCTGCGCCATCCACTGCAGGTTGGTCGGTGCCTGGAACAGGGGAACGACGCCCTGCCCTCCCATATGGGTATTGGTGACGGTGACGCCGCCTGGATAGCAGTTGACGCCGCTCTGATAGGTGCTGGCATCCGTTGTCAAAGGCGGCTTGACGGTAAGTTCAATCGCGGTCAAGAAGTCTTTCTTCATGATCTGCAATGACTTGGCATCGCCTTCGGCGTACCATCCGGGGCCTTTCCCGTAGGAGTCGTTTCCTGTGACCTGGTATCTGGCCACCAATACGGGGCATTCTTCAAAGCCTCCTGTATAGAGGAAGCCGCCGTTTTCATTGGGATCCTGCCCGTCTACCCAGTAGAGGGAGACAAATGGCATGTCCTTATTCGATGGGCCGTTCCTTTTGCTGTCATTGGGCATGACGAGCCACCACACGTCGAAGGCCATATCATAGCGCCTCGATGGGGTATTGAACGCGTCTTGTACGTTCCTTGGCAAATGGTCTTTCCCGAACTGCTGCACGATCTGATCGGCGTTCATTTTGATTTTCCGGGCAAATGTATTGATGCGGTTCCCTGCTGATGTATCGATGTAGTAGGAGCCGATGGTGAATGCCTGGAAGCGGACGCCGCTTTCCGGTGATGGGAATACAGCGATAGGCGCCTGCCCGAAGGGAAGCTCTGTGTAGCAGGCGTGGATGGTGTTGTAGAAGTTGGATCTGTGCAGCACGGCTTCTACGATGGCCTGCCGTTCATCAAGAAGTCTTTCGGCTTCTATGTTTTCCTGATCCGTGGAGAAGCCGAACTTGAACCACTGCCGGGAAGGCGGTGTAAGCCCTGACATGATACCGGCTGCGAAGGCCTGATTGGCGAGCCATGCGACGCCGTTGCTGATGGCTAGGTCGCGTCTTCTGCCTTTATCTGTTTCGTCGTCAGTATCATCGAATTCTCCTAAGAAGGGGAGTTCGTAGTCTCTGATGGCTTTCCATCGTTCGATATAGGGGTTTCTCTTGTTCTTCAGGAGCTTGATCCGTGACAGGGCGGCGTGCTTGTCCGGTGCTCTGATGTTCTGTCCATCCGCCGGAAGGGCTTCCGGTGGCATGGCGCTGGCTAAGATGGTATTCATCCTAAGGTGTCCTTGCTTCCTGCATTACTCAGCAGCGTCGCAAGGCGTGTGGCTACGAATCCCTGCTGCCTTTTCTTTCTCTTGCTGGCTTCGGTGTCCCCGTCGTTATCTGATACCTGAGAATTGGTTACGTCGGTGATGGTCGGATCGACTTTCTGCGCCGCCGGGACTTTGGGGGATTTAAATGGGTTTCCGCACATGGTGTCTCCTTTCAAAATAACTGGTAGTTGGTGTTGGCCTTGCCGTTCCTTTTCCGATTGACGACGGGGACGGCAAAGGTCAGTGCCAATGCATCTGCGTCATTTGGCGACGGGATGCCTTCTTTTTTCATTTCGTCTTTGGACCTGAGCTGAATGCGGCCGTCCATAGTGGGTTTGATTTCCACGTGGGTGAGGTCGTCTATCAAGGTCTGGTCGGCTTCTATGACGCCGCCGGTCTGGAACCATTTCTTCATAGCAAACCACATGTAGGCGCGCATGTTGACGCAAGCAGGATCGGGAGAGGAGCCCGCGAAGGAGATGAGGTTCCACGCTCTTCCCATGGTGGTGCCAGCAGAGTAGATACCGGTCCCGTATCCTAAATCGATGTTGACAGCTGCTACGTGATACTGGTCTTCGAAACGGGCTATCATGTTGGCTATGGTCATGTCATTGGTGTTCTTTAAGATCCTCGCGAGTTTCTTGGTGTAGAGCCCCTGACGGAGGTAGATGGAGGTGGCGTCGCCGCCGGACCATGCTGGATCTACGCCTATGACGCAAGGGGCGAATTTGTATTGCCCTTCGTGCAGGTTCCTTTGCGCTGCTTTCTTGACTAGCCCTAAGGGGATGAACTGCAGGTCGGAGGCGTCCGGGAAGTCTCCGGTGACTCGGACTTTGAAGAAGTCGCTGTCTGCTCCATAGGCTTCTTCCCACTGGGAGATCTTTGTCTTGTCTGAAAATCTGACGGATCTGGAATCTACCTGCATGGTGTGCCAGTATGGACGGAATTTATGGAAGCAGTCGTAGAATCTACCGGTGTTTCGTGTCGGGTTCCCGAAGGCACACCAGAGTCTTTCTGTGTTGGCGTCGTTTAATGCGCCTTCCGCGACTTCCCAGATCTTATCGTCAATGGCTGATGCTTCGTCGAAGATGAGAATGGTCCTGTTTCCTTGATTATGCAAACCCGCGAAGGCTTCCGGGTTGGCCACGGACCACGGGATGGCGTCGATACGCCAGTTCTTTTCCTTACCGTCTTCGGCTGCGAAGATGGAAGTGGCAGTGACTTTGAATAAATCTCTTGCGAGGAACATGGCATGCCACTTCATGAGTTCCGGCCATGTCTTCGTAAGGAGCTGTGTCTCGGTGTTGGCGGTGACGACGCCGCGAGTATTCTCGTGGGTGGAGATCGCCCAGAGGATGAGCCAGGATACCAGAGCGGATTTCCCGATGCCGTGCCCGGAGGCGACGGCTTCCTGTATGACTTTGTCCGGGGATACATTCTCGCCTATATGGCCCAGTATTTCCTTCTGCCAGGCTTCGGGGCCGTCCTGATGGGTAAGGAGTCCTTCGCCCCATGGGAAAGCCCAGTAGACGAAACTCAAGGGGTCTTTCGCCAGTCCGGCAAGGTCACTTACTATTTCGGTGTTCATTCACTCGCTCCCTCGCTTTCTTCAGCGCGTCTGTCATGCCTACGTTTCCGGAAAGCTCGACTTCCTGCTTATCTCTCCAATCTTTCGGCTTTCGGTTCTTCAGCCAGAAGATCCCGGCCGTGGTGTCCGGGGGCAGTTCTCTTTCTACGGTGCGCTCGGTTTCTGTGACTGTGCCGTCCGGGTTTTTGATTTTGGAAATGACTTTCTCCTTGACGGTGCAGCCAATCGCTTTTTTGAAGAGGGCATTCTCTACCCGGATATCGGCTATTGCCTTATTAGTATTTAGGGTGGCCGATATGGCCGGAATCTTTTTCTTCCATTCCTTCAGGGTGGAGCGGGAAATGCCAATGTTGTGCGCTATGTCTTCGTCGGTCAGCCCGTCACGTGCCCACGCGCCTAAAATCAAGAGATTGTTTGGCTCTGTCCACTTCTCCCATTTCCCTTTGGCCATGCTCTCACCCCCCTAAAAAACGCAAAAAGGGGCCGGTATCTTTTATCGTTGCCCGCGAGATATATGCGGGTAAAAGGTACCGGCCCCTTACGGATGCCGAAAATCTGCTGGAGATTTCATGACTATCTTACGATGATTTGGAAGAATTGTCAAATTCTTCATCGTGGAAGTGTGTCACGATGCGCTTCATGGATATGTGCTTTCCGTGGCAGCGCATGAAGTATCTCACGAGGATCCCACGTTCTCCTGCTTCGAAGACTAGCGTCTTGCCCTGGCGTCTTTTGCGTAGTGATCTCTTTTTCACTGTTTCCGGAATATTCAGTTTATTGAAATCTTTCCTTGCCAGGGCTTTCGCTCTCTCTTCGATGGTCATCCCTTGATCTCTTCTACCTCCCATCCTTCTTTGCGATAGCCGTTTAAGATACGGTAGTACGCAAGAAAGGCTTCTTTCTTCCCTTTGACGGTTTCTCTTTTCTCAGCGTTGAGCTGAATGAACCCTTTGCTGCTCGATGGATAGACGATGATTTCGTAGACACCATTCACCTGCCCCGAGTCACAGAGTTTCTTTCCCAGTGTGAGTTCTTTTCGCTCTTTCCCTTTGCGGATATATGTAATCATGATGCCTCCTAAAATGGTATGTCTTCCTGCGGCCCCTTTTCAGGGAACATGCTCTCTTCTCGCTGCTCCGGCTTAGAAGGGCCAAACTGGTTAAACCCGCCGGAGTTATTCCCATATCCATTGGAAGCAGCGCCGGAGCTGCTCCCGTATCCGCCGGAATAAGGCTGGCTCCCTCTCGGCGCCGCGCTCTCTCCCCATTTGGGATCAGCTACGATGTCTGCTACGACTTCCATGATCCAGTGCCGCTGGCCATTGTTATCATCATAGGATCTGGTGTTCAGGCTGCCATGGATGTACACGAAGGTTCCTTTCTTGCAGAAGTTGGCCACTCTTTCAGCGATGGCTCCCCACGCAACGACATTGATCCACGCGGTCTGTTCCTTTTGCTCGCCGTTCTGCGAAACATAGAGGCGACTGGAGGCGACGGTAAATGTGGCAACGGCTCTCCCTGTCTTGGTGGATCTGACGATGGGGTCTCTCGCGAGGTTCCCGGATATTTCAACGTTGTTCATTCTTTCTCCTTCAATTCAAATTCATTTCAGCTCAAGTTCAGTTCAAATTCAATAAAACCACTTTGGAGTTGATTTGGTTTTAAGAATGTGACTTTCCCGACTTGCCGAGTTGGGATTTCGGCTACCTGAATGCTGCTTGACTTTGGTTTTATGCATAGCAGTTTCTATTTTTGCGGGATTCTATGATGGCTTTATGCAGAAAATCGCATAATGTTATCAACTTGGCAAGTCGGATGGGATGTTACCATGATGTGACTTGTTTTCTGCTTGTGTCCAAAAGTCTTCGTTTCTTAAGCTGAGATACCACTGCGCCCAGAATTCAATCTCGATTTTCCGCCTTTTGTTGATGGGTTCTCTCTTGCACCAGTAGAGATGGTGCTGCGGGTGGTCTTTCTTTTGTGTCTCAAGTTTCTTCGCCTTGAAAGATTTCCTGGTACCCCGAAATGCTCCGGCTGTGATTCTTTGAATGATCATGCGTGCATCATGCTTTCTCATTCGATCCCCCATGTGATTCCCCTTTCCCTGCATGTTTTGCAATATTCTTTCCCTCCTTTCGCCCGGAAGGTGACGCCGCACCCGGCGCAGACCTTCCCTCTTTTTATTTTCTTCGCGAGCTTGATTTCTCCTTCGAGAACTTCTTCTCGTTCTTTTTTGAGCTGCTGTCTGACTGCTCTGATTTTCTTGCCAGCCTCTATGGCCTTCTTCGCCCGACACTCATCGCTGCAGATCCGCTCGCAGTGCTTCTGTCGAAATTCCTTCCCGCAGACGGGGCAGGTAAGGATGGGGCGTTCTTCGTTTTCCATCCTTTCCCAGTATTTTCTAACAGTCTCCTTTCTATTCCACTCTTTCTGACACTTGGCGGAGCAGTACACTTTGCGAGGATCTTTTGAGGTGAATGCTGCGCCGCACCCTGCGCAAATTTTCTGTAGGGGCTTTGATTTCTCTGCGAGCTCTTCCTGCCTTTTGGCTGCCTGTTCTTTGGTCATCAGCATGGCAACCTGTGTCGTCGTGGCTGTAGTTCTCGACGTCTATATGGCGCTTTGCGCTGACGCCATTGGTATAGGCTCTTGTCACGATCCATTTCACCGGGACGCCAGATGAATTTTGAACGTACACTTCAGGATTTCTGGCGCGTAAAAAGGCGATGTATTCTTCCCCTGTCATAACAGGTCCCTCTTTTCTCTTCGGATGAGGCTCCCTAAGCTCATGCCGCCGGACATGCCGATCTCTCCTTTTCTGTGCTTGTTGCTCTTTGAGGTGTTGTGCTTCCAGTATTTCTTCTCACAGAGGCTGCAGCAGAAGACGGTCCTCTTGTCTGTTCTTTCCCATACAAGGACTTCATGCCCGCACTCTTTGCATGAGAAGGCGCGAATGATCGACACGCCTTTGGGTGGATCGGGATGTTTGATTTCTTTTGCTTTCCGGTTGTGCTTTTGCAGCACCTGTAGGAGCAATACTTCTGGCCTGTACTGCCGTTAAATGACTTCCCGCACTCGGGACAGATCTTACTCATTTTTTCTCCCTCGCTTTTTCTTCTTGGGAATTTCTACATACCTTGCGATCTGCAGCGGATACCCCCAGCCTGTGAAGGTATTCATGACGTCTACCAGGGCATATCCCTTTTTCGCCGTCGGTCTTTCTCTCCATTTCTTTGACTGAATGGTCTGATAATGGACCTCTGGCTTCTTGAGGTTTCTAGAAGCAACGTATCTTACCTTCTGCTTTCCTTCCCTTACTGTGATATTGGACTCTTTCGTGAAGTAGGCAGAAAGTTTCTTGGCGTCCCTTTCTGCCCCCTGGTATTCGATGATGTCATAGGCGCTTAGCTTGGAGTGTCCCCATGCATCTCTAAGTTCCTGTTGTTCCAGGACTTTGTTCACAAGGATGTGGTGGTGAATTCTTTTCCCTTTGTATTCCGTGGTGTAGATGTAGCGAAGTTCCTGTCCGGCTTTCTGATAGCGCCTCCGAAGTCTCTTGATGTAGTTCGTGAGATGGCGGATGGCCTCATCGTAGTCTTTGGGTTCTTTGGCATAGGTCAGGGTGATGTACTGATCTCCCTGCTTGAAGTTGGTCAGTAGGATTTCTTCCAGATGCCTCACCGCTCTTCTCGCGTTCACCTTGGCCACGGCTTCCGGGGTCTTGTTGAAATTTTTGATACGTGTCTTCTTCCCTCCCAGACGGCAGGTGAAATACTTCTCTTCCACCCTTCCTCCGGGATAGGTGAAAATGCGTTTCCGATATGGCATCGGTCCTCCAAATAATAGCCTTAACAAGGGGGCAAAGGGGACGGAAAATCCCCTTTGTGCCTTGCTTTTCTGGACTTTTTCTGAAGGGCGTGATATACTCTCATATAGAAAAACGTGAATTTATATTTTCACCCTTCGCCGCCTGTTCCCGCAGGCGGCTTTTTCGTGTACAAACATTTCCCGTTGCTAGCCGCTGTCATTGGTACGTGGTATTCACACGTTTCACAATGTTCTTCACAGACGGCCGCTTTTTCTTTGGGGCAATGGCAGGCGTGCTTCATGCTCCTATGACATACGGGGCAGATGGTATTGTCTTCTCTTAGTATTTGAAGCCTGGCTTTTTCTCTGGCAAGCAGTTCTTCCGGATCTTCTTGATACGGGTAGTTTCGGCAGTCTGGTATAGGGCTGTCAAACTTGCTTCTCTTTCTTCGTGCCATGCCTTGACCTCCTTGCTCGCCAGATACTTCTGGGCGATTTTCTGCCATTCTTTATCCACACTCCCGAATCCGTTGTGGAATATGTAGAAGTGGGTCTTCGGGTCTAAGGTGATGAGGTTCTCTGCGATGTCTTCCCCGCCGGAAGCTACCGGAATGACGTGGTGGACGTGGGCTCTCCCCGCCGGATACGGGACGCCCAGCATTCTTTCATAGACGTCCCAGAGGTCTCTATCCCGGAGGCGGACGATCTCAAAGAGCTTGTACCTCTTATTTCTCGACAGACGGATCATCTTCTGCCTCCGGCTTCCCTCTTTTGGAGATTCTTTTTACCATGCCGCTTTCCTCTTCAGCTGGCGGATCGGCTTCCTCTTTGACTTCGTCGATAAGATGCTGCGTCAGTGCTCTCAGAAGGCAAGTCTGTCTAGTGAGTGGGTTCTTTCCCAGTTCTCCATAGGCTTTGATCACCTGATGGGCACACACCACCAGAGCTTCTTCGTTGCTGATGCCGATGCGCATTTCTCCGTTACCATCCTTTGCAATGAGCAGGATGCAGTCGTCACATTCGGTTTCCTTTTTGATTTCCTTGATTTTTCTGTCGGTGTATTCTTTGATTTCTTTCTCAGTCATTTCTACCCCTCATCTTTCTGCGAAGTTCATTCCCCGGTCCTTTGTCCAGGGCTTCGTGAATCATCTGGTCTAATGTTTTTCTGCTGTACTTCTCGCGGCAGTCCATGTGGGTTGTCACAAGGCGGCCATTCATCTTTTCCATCATTTCTTTCCCTCTCGGGATGGGTTTTCCGCAGCGGGCGCAGTAGTAGATCATCAGAGCGCCCCCGCCTCGGTAAGAGCAATCAGATCCTTCAGCAAGGATACACGGCTCAGGTGCCACTCGGCAGCCGAATTGCATCCTGTCTTCATGTAATCGTTCGCTCTGTCAACTTCCCTCCTTTTCATCTCCTTGAATTTCTCTACAAGCTCTGCTTTCGTGTATGTATCCTGCATGTTCTTTCCTCCTTCCCATATACGCCAGTGATACCGGTAGTTCTTTCGATTTCTTTCAGGTTGTTCTCTTTCAGTGCGCTGATGTAGCCCGCGTGCCAGAAGTAGTCTTTGACTCTTCCTTCATGGTCTGCATTGTCCGCTCTGGCCTGTTCTTCATAAAGCTGCCTTTTGATGTGCTTCATGAATTCGATAATGATTCCTTCGTCAATCATGTTTCTTCTCCAGCATTCGGGTGATATGTTCCGCCACCATGGCGGGATCCAGCCCGGTTTCTTTACAATATTCCTTGATGAGGGCGGCGGCTGCCATGATGGTCCACTTCGGGTCTTTGTCCGACTGGTCGATAGACACATGGCACAGCTGCTCTCCGATCATCCAGAGCTTAACCCAGCAGCCCCTCATTGGCTTTCACCTCGATTTCGATGGGTGGTCATTGTGCCACCGCCATGAGGAGAGTGAATGCTAGGATGCCAAAGGCGGCGGTCCCGTAAACCTTCACCGCATACCACACCTTCGGCCACACGCTCCTCTTTTCTTCAGCGGCCGGAATGACCATTTCCCGATCGCGTGCGTCCATCATCTGATGGACGACTTCTACTGCTTCTGCGCTTGTCATGATTTCCTCCTATCAGCCTTTCCATGCAGCGATCCCTGCTGCGAATGTCAGGATAATGATGATGGCAAGCTCTACCAGCATGTACCCCGCCATTTTCTTCATGGCTGCTCTCTGCTCTCTCATTTTCTCTTCGATATCCCGGCACTGGCGGCGGAGCATGTCTGCTTCCAGGGCGAGCTCTCCTAATGTCTTTGCTTCTTCATCTGTCAAAATGGTTCTCTCTCCTCTACCTGGAGATCGATGTTCTCGATCTTCAGGTTGTGCCGCAGGTATGTCCGGCACCCGACTAATACATTGACGGCTTCCTCGTAGGTAAGGTCGCTATCAACTAATACATTCAGTACTTCCTTGATGGCTGTATTCCTTTTCTTCCTCCAGGCCTCGAAGGACCTTTCGAACTCTTCTGCGGTCTCGTTCATCTGCTTTTCCAATTCTTCCTTGTCCATGGCTTCTCCTTTCTTGCTATACTGTTATCAGGAGGTGTTACTTATGATTGAATCTAAAGATGTAATTGATGTTCTTATCGAATTCCAGAAGCGCGAAGGTGTTATCTCCAGAGACAGCTTGTCTTCCATTATGTCTAAAGGCATGCGGGATTATTTGGAGCGCTCCGGTTTGATCGAAGGCACCGACCCCTTGATCCCAGGCTTCGATACATGCCTGTTTTGGCAGATTACCGAAAAGGGAAAACGGGCTGTTGCTTCTTACGAGAAGGATCAGAATAAAATCCGCGCTTTGTTCAACAATGAAAGAAATACAAGAATTACGATCCTGATTTCCTTTTTCAATCTTCTGGTCACTCTATATGTCGCTATTTGCAAATGATGATAAAGACATTCACTGCAGCTGCCGCCAGGTTAAGCAGGCAGACGACAAAAAGCATGTCATTCAGCTTTCGCTGTCTTTCGTACTCGTTCATGATAGCCTCACATTTCCTTCAGTCTCTTACAATTCAAGATCTCGCGGATCGCGGTGATGATAGTATCACCGCAGATGTTCACGCGTGCGAGCCCTCCGTCTCTGAAGTAGATCCATGCGACGTCCTCGCCTTCCTTGTTCTTCTCTACCTCGATGTCAAAGATATCTGCATCGCCCTCATTGAGGGCGCACACAAGCTGCGTGAATGCGAGATCTCTTCTCGCTTCAAAGTCCCTTCTCTGTTCTTCTTGTAATTCTTCGTCTGTCATCTTTCCTCCACACTCCTCCTTCCTGCTATACTGATAAGCAGAAAGGAGGTGAACGCAATGAATGATCTTGAAATGCAGGCGCACTTCGTGGCATTAGAGTGGCTGAAGCATCGCATAGCTGTCGCAGAGCCCTCTGCCAAAACGCCGGAAAGCTTCGCCGTCACATACCAGAGCGCCTATGATCGCATTCTCAAAGAGCTATCCCGACGTCCTAATACCACGGGTTCCCCTTATCCAGCTCGTCGATAACGCCGTCGGTGAAAGGCGTCATTCCGGCAAGGCTGGCTGCTGCTCTCAGCACCTCATTCACCTGGTCCACCGTGAACCCCTTTCCCGCTAACTGCAAGAGCAAGCTGCGCACGGTGGACTCTTTTCTTTCCATGAACTCTTCTTCTGTCATTTCTCCTCCATGTTCCCCCTCCCTGCTATACTGATAAGCAGAAAGGAGGTGATTTGTATGAAATCAAAAGAATATAACTTTCCACGCATGAGCCTCGTTGAAGCCGTCATTTGTGTAGAAGCTCTGAATTATTACCTTCAGCACGTCTTGAGCGAAGAAGAATTATCTGGCGATGACCATTCCTCTTATGACGTGATGGCGGCGAGGTCTGCGGTGAAAAAGATCACAAAGACGATCGATGGCTTGGATGCCGGTCTCTGACCTGCTTCTTCCACAAATCGATCAGAAGCTCGTATTCATCGCGTTCAATGACTACATACCTGCCGTGCTCATCTTCCTCGTTGCGAGTCGTATCTTTTGTGACCACCATCTTCTTGGTTCCCGGATCGTATTCCAGTACGATCCGGGACTTTTCATTTTCGGAAATCAACTGCAGCAGCTCTCCGATCACAAAGGCTGCATCCTGAAAAAGGCTCGCGTCTACGATCAGGCGTCTTTCTTTTCTGACTTCATCCACCCTTCTCACCTCGATCCATCATCTTCTTCACTCTTTCCATGGCGTCCGAAAGGAAATAGAACTGGTCTTCGTAGCCAGATACTTTCTTCTCCAGCTCCCGGATTCTGTTCTCGAGACGCCTTCTTTCAAAAGGACTCATGGGGCTCTCGTCCCCTTCCAGGCCTTCCGCCCTTTCGACGGAGGCCCGGGTGTACCATACGCCGGGGATGGCGAGCGCCCTTTTGATCACTCCGTCTTTCTCTCGGCGGGCGATCGTCGAGGTGTCGCACCCCCACCGCTTGGCCACCTCTTTCTGAGATAGCAGATTCTCGCTGTGTGGCATAGTGCGCCTCCTAAATTCCGCTATGCAATTTCCTGCTTAAATAAAAAAACGTAATATTCAACCTCGCTCAATTTGAGAAGCTGGGCCAGCTTATTAGCTTCTTCCAGCGACAATGGTCGTGTACCGTTCAGCTTCTGCGAAGCCGTCTGCTCGGCACACCCCCATGCTTTTGCGAGATCTCTATTACGCAATCCTAACATTATCATTCTTGCTCTGATCCGTTTCGAATCTACCAATTTCTTTGCTTTCATCATATTCACCTCCTTCTAAAATTGTACTACGCAATTCCTTCTATGCATATCCTATCACAAACCTCCATGCGTGTAAATAGCACTATGCAATTATTTCTCACTCTATCGCTATAAGTGTATTGCAGTATGCAATAACTAATGATATAATCATCTGCAGAAAGGAGGTGAAGCCATTGACGCCTAAGGAAATTGGTATGCGAATATCAGCAACACGCGAGGACGTTGGCATAACCCGCAAGGAATTAGCTGAACGAATTCAGGTAGCTGCTTCTACGATTACTAGATATGAGAAAGGAACTATTTCTAAAATCAAGATTCCTGTTATCGGTGCTATTGCTCGCGCTCTAAACGTCAATCCGTTATGGATCATAGGAGAGCCGGAGTATAAATCGATCAATGCTATGCGAATAAAAGCTATTGAGCTAAACGAGCACGAAGAAGAGCTTATCAAGAAGTATCGGCTGCTCTCCCCCGCCGGAAAGGCAACGGTGGATGCCGTCATCGATGTCCAGTATTCAGCGATCTGCGGGCCGCCGGATACGTCATAGCACTTTCGGGCAATTAAAAACCGTACCCATTCGCTCGAATGGATACGGCTATGCCAGAGATGATGAGGGTCTATCACTGGCGTGCAGCAGCCCCACGTGCTGAGGCGGACTACAACTGTATTATACCATGTACCGCCTCTGTTTCCAATGAACGGAGGTTTTTCTAATGGAACTGAATTACAAATTTATCATCCGGAAGCGGGCGAAGACGAATGGCGGAGCGAGCTACCAGCTGATCCTCTCCTACCGGGATCGGGATGGGAAGTGGAGGCAGAAGTCCAAGGGAGGCTATGCCCTGCGGTCTCTAGCGGCTTCTGATAAGGAGAAGGAAAAGCTGCTGGCAGAAGTAAAGAAGGTCGGTGATATCGATCCCATGAACGAGGGGATGACACTTCGTGAATTTTCTGCGCTCTATACCTCATGGCGAAAAGAGTTGGCTCCCAATACGCTGCTTATCTATGAGTGGCTGGCTGATATCGCCGGCCCTCTTCTGGATAAGCCCATGACAGATATCACGTATGCGGATATCTTTACTAGGCTCCAGACTCTCCCATACGGCGAACGTACAAAGGTAAGCTGGGCACGGTATATGAAGCACCTCTTTCGGGAAGCGGTCCGTTATCGCGTCATTGGACTCTCTCCTATCACGGACCTTGTCTATAAGCCACGCATGGACACTGCAGGGGGAGCACGGCTGCGGACCATGACGCATGAGGAGATTTCCCATCTCTTGGATACCTTGCATGCGCAGAACCTGGAACTATGGATTCTCATGTACATTGCCGCATACACTGGCGCCCGCGTCGGGGAAGTGCTGGCACTCACTATGGGGGATATCGATTTCAAGTCCCATCAAATCACATTCAATAAGCAGCTCTCCCGTGTCGGGAAGAATGAGCTCGGTATCCGTAGGATGAAATCGAAGAACTCCTGCCGCACAGTCCCCGCTCCTCCCTGCCTCCTTCGTGCCTTGGATGAATACCGCGAACATCGCGTCTTGTACTTCCATGGCCGACTCACGCGATACCGGCACGGGGAAAGGCTCACGGCCATCGTGAGGAAGATTCTCCCAAGTCACACCATGCACGACTTCCGCCATACCTATGCCACCAGGCTCTTATCTTCCGGCATGGATATCAAGACGGTAGCTAGCCTTCTCGGCGATACCATCTCTACCGTGGAAAGAGTATATATCCATTACACCGATGAAATGCGAGAAAAGGCAGCGGATGATATCAATAAAATATTTGGATCTTAAAAAGGGTGCACCCGCTCATGCGGGTACACCCTTTTTGATTTTTGACGAATTTTTGACGGGAGAAAAAAGTTTTCCGATATTATCGGTAGTTTTGATGGAATATCTGTTACTTAAGCATAAGTGGGGCCATTTGTACATAAGTTTCCAACTTTTTTCTTTCCCCGATAAAATCTAGCAAATCTGGTTTTTTATCATTCGCCGTATAACCCTCTTCCGTGCAATTTCAGCTCTATTTTCTAAAAGTTTTTGACGGATTTTTGACGAATTTGAAATCCCGTTACTTTGAGATACAAGCACAAAGAGCGCCGCCGGCAATGACAATCCACAAATTACGCTGGTTGGTCTTTACTTCAATTTTTCTTTTTGCCTCGTTCTCTAACTCGGTCAATAATTGATTGGCTCTCTCTAATGATTTCTGCGTCGCTTCGTTCAAGCTCTTGGACGCGGTCAGCTCTTTCTGCACCGTCTCTAATTGCTGATTGGCTTCGGTCAGCTGCATCTGTTGCTCTGTCAAGAGATTCTGCTTGGTCTCGTTGTTCTTCTTGAGCTGATTCGAGTTCACTTCGAGTCTCGTCAGCTCGGTCTCGGATATCTGATACATCTCCTCGGCCTGCGAAGTAGAACCAGCCGCCAGCCACAAGGAGAGCACCAGCGGCAAGAAGAGCCATTTTCTTTGAGATTTCCACATTCTGCCTCCTAGTACCATTCGCTCATGTCGTAATTCTCTCCGCCGATGCTATAGCAATCGGTCCACTGCCAGCCCGCGAGAATGTTGTCCGGGTAACTATCTCGGAAACCGCACTCGCTCGTCCCGTACTGGGCACACCAATAGGGGACGTAGTCTGCGAGATCTTCCACGCCGATGGATGTTTCCAGTATGTACAGGCTTGCATAGATCCCCGCCTGGTAGTCTTTTGCGTTGCAAGCGGAGATAAATGCGCTGCACACGGCGGTGAGGTTTTCTTTATCAAGGGCGAGCACTTCAGGATCTTCTACATCAAACCAGATACCCAGCTCGGGCGCCCCGCAGCCCAGCGCGTTCAGGGCGTCCATGACGGCTTCGGCTTCTTCTTCGGCGCGCGCTGCGGTCTTCGCGTGAGTATAGCAATAGACGCCCCATGGAAGGTCGCGTGCGGCGGCTGCGGAGATGTGCTTCCCGTGAAGCTCGGAGAGCGTACGCCCTTCACTGATTTTTACGATAACCCCCTCTACGCCTTCGTCAATCATATGTGACCAGTTGATGTGATCATTCCAGTCTGAGATATCTATGACTTTCATGACTTCCCCTTTCTTTTCACTAAAGCCGCCAAATTATGTACCGCAGAAATGCCAGCGTCATCCAAGTTTTCGATAATGCTCAAAAATTCAGACGCCGCTAAGTAAGATACGCAAAGCGGCATAACTAAACCGAAACGGTGTACCTGTTCCGTCATGGTATCCATGATAGAGCCAGCCATGACTACGATGACATAGACTATGATCTTCCCGCAAAACTGCACTTTCATCGCCTTGCTGGATATAACGCCCATGCGATGGGCCTGCGGAATTGCCTTGATGCTTTCTACAAGGCTAGGCGTATAATCATCAGTCTTGATTGTGTTATGCGCCAGTTCTATCCACTTTGTGGCCAAGTCTATGACAATAAGTATCACGAACAGGGACACAAGCTCAAGATGAAATTGTGCAGCAGCTAGCATCCAACTCGCTATGATTTTTACCTCCCAGTAGTTTCCAAGACGACTGGCCGCTTTGCTGATGGCTTCTGAAAACTGATCAAATTCCATGTTTTCCCTCCAAATCCATGATTTTCCCTTCTTTCTATCAGTGACGTCTGGTGTATGAGTGTTGATTTCAGGGGCCCACGAAAGAGTATATTTATCGGACTCCATTCCGTCATGATAACCATCGTTTAGAACCCCCATCCAGGGTTTATGAGTTTTGGCGTTCTCTACATACACTTCGTCATAGTATATTTCTTCATCTGGACGAGTATATGTACATCCCCCATTAAGAAATGTTCACGCTATTAAATTTTAGATTCGTCAATCTTCTGGTTATCAAATTTCTTGTATGCATCAAGATATACTTCTTTCTTGTCGCCGTTATACGTAACTTCATAGTACATGCCATCGGGCAAAGTAGTTGATACCAATGCCTTCCAGTTCTGTAAGGTTTTGCAGAACCATACAATATAAACATCATCTGATGTAACCTGTACATTATCTGTTTTATCTAGATGTTTGTTCGCGTAATTCAAAACGATTTCTTTTGCAGTTTTCTGATAGTTCATAATTTTTCTCCTTTCACTGTTTATTCCGTTCTCACCCAAGCTCTTACCATGTATGCAGGTGGCTGAACAGTATCAGATGCGCCATAAATGGGGTTAGACATTGCTAAATTCAGCGCCTTGGCAGTTCTTTTCACATGTACCGGAACATGTTTTCCCGCAACTGCTACACTTCTTTGTGCAGGTGTCCTTACATCCATTACCACAAGTATCAGTACAGGAGTTTCCACATGTACTGCCGCACCCACTAGAACACCCAAGGGCGCACCCATTCATACAGTTAATGACGGTCGGTTGCTTGGAAAGAACGCTTGAAATGTCGGCATCAAGTCCGTTGTCATTGGCTAGTAGCTTTGACAGGTCGTCGTATATGGAAGTGGTTATTTTATCTCCCTTTGCCTTCGATGCCGCCGAAAGCGCGCCGTTTTTAAGTGCCATTGCCCGTCACCTTCTTATACGCCGCATCGGTAATGTTTTTGCTAGTCTGCGTGCGATTATCTAATTCTTTGTCGTTTGAAAGCATCTTGTTCAGGTTGTCGTATAGCGTGGTCTTTACCACGTCTCCCTTGTTCTCAATCGTTGGTTTATCCACGGTATCCTCCTACGGTGCGCCAGCACAGCCTACATCGCAACTAGAACCGCAGCCGTTAGCGCAACTGCTTCTGCATCCAGTACAGCCATTGCGGCATGTGTTTTGGCAGTTTGTAATACACCCACCAGTACAGTTCCCTCCGCAGTTGCTTGAACACCCCGAGCAGACGTTTTTGCAATTCCCACTGCACGAAAGACTGCAACTGTTCATGCACGCCTGTATGATCGCGGCGTTCGCCTCCACTTGTTTAAGCGTTGTTTCCAGTGCCTCATCGTTTTCTAAAAGATTCTGCAAGTCGGTAAAGATAGTGGCGGATATATTGCCTGTTCTTGCAGAAACAATACTGTTGTGTTTGACTGCCATTATGTCACCTCCGCATTATAATCTAACGCATAATGGACTTTCATCAGTCCGCAAAGGTTATCCCCATAGAGTGCTTTCCTTACCACGCACTGGCGGCAATAATCTTTCAGCTCGCACGTCTTGCAATGAGTGCAGGCGAATTTCTCGCCTTCGTCAAGTCTTGCATCGCCGAAGTTCGCTTGGAAGCACTGGTATAAGCGACCTTGCGGCGCGATGGCAACCCATGCACAGTCCTGGATGTTACCGCTAAACATGCGGAAGGGTTTGGCGCGGTTCTTCGTACTCCTAAGAAGAGAGAGGTACGCGCGGCGGGTGGCAATGTCTTTCAGCTCATTATAGGCGAAGAAATTCCATAAAACCATCGGGTGTATCCCCTTTTCATTCAGGAAGTCGATGTTCTGCTTCGCACGCCTTAGATAATGCTTTCCCGCCACGACATACGTTGCGTAAAGCGGGCTTGCCTTCATGTATTCGTAAGTATCGGTGCGGATAATTCGAGGGTTCTTTTGGTCGTGGTCAAAGCTGACAGAAAGCTGGAAGTCCACGTCCTGTTCTTTCATCCACTCTATGATTTCTCTACCCTTGCCGTTAAGGAGCTGGCAGTTGGATACAATGATGTACCTTACGTCTCTTTTGTCTGTTTTCACCTGTTCGCAAAGGCGCACCGTGTCTTTGATGACCTCGGGGTGGAGAAGAGGTTCTCCGCCTTCAAGCTCTATAGAAAGAGTTCCTTCTTTGATGATGTGCGGCTGCTTCAATAGCGTATAGAGGGTTTCTATCTGCGTGCCGTTCTCACGATTCCTGTAGGCTATGTCTGTTTTCCTTTGCGAGCAATACTCGCACTGACAGTTGCAGTCGTATCCCGTTGTCACGCGGATGTTGTCGATGTGCGTGAGCTTGGTATTCATTCAGGGTCACTCCTGCGAAGAAGGTAATAGCCTAAGTTTCGCTCCATGTTGGAGCGGTATCTCTTTTGTTCTTGGGTAAGCTCCAGTTTGTCGCTGTAATTGCAAAGCTTTGTAAAGAGAAATGCCATGTTTTCGAGGAATACCATGAAATCATCCGCGTTGGCAATTCCTTCAAGTTCTTTCTTGTCCAGCTCTACGCCGTGTTGTTTTGTAATACTTATATTCATACTTCCTCCTCGTGACGGTCTCTGATGGTCTTTGCGATTTCACGGACGCGCTTTTCCTGAAAGCAGTAATCTTTGACGCCAACTACATCTCCACGCTTTTCCCACGCAGCAGAAACAGCTTCTTTTTCGTCATTCGTGAGTTTCCCTGTTATGTAGTCCATAAGCACAGAAATGGTATTCCGCATGTCCATGAGTTCATAGCGAAGCGGAATATAATCACTGATTGCTTCATTGATTCCCCATTGCATGCGGATAGCCGCTTTATCAAGAGGGCTATAGTAATAGCAAAGGGTTTCCCAGTTGGCGTGGAAGTCGTGAAAATGGTCAATTATCCAGTCCATCGTATACTCTTCACATCCGTCGGGCATGACCTTCATAAATTGAACCGGCTTTAAGTTTGCCTCATCAGGCCATGGGGCATTCCCTGTTGTTTTGAGGTATTCATTAAATCCCTCATGCGTGTAGAAGAAGTGCGCTCCGCCCTTCGGGTAGAAAACGCTATCCTTGCGTGTGAAGTCATCAAAGAAATGCTCGTTGTCCGTCTCGTAGAAAAAGTCAAAGATGGTTCCTGGAAGTTTCATCTGACCCTTTGCTTCCATGTTCAATGCCCATTTTGCGATAGCTGAAACATAAATCATAAGCTCATCTCCTTCATTCTTTCCATCCAGTAGTCGTAAATCCTATATTCCTGCTCCGTCATGATTTCCTCGTTGTTGTGATAATCAAAAGTACCATCAATGTCGTAGTTGGCAGAATAACAAAGGGGGAGCTTCGTGCTTCCTATCTGCTTGTTGATTCTGTCTTGCCCTTCTCTGAACCGCTTGAATTTCTCTTTATCAAAGCCGTGCCATATATCACCAATGTCGTAACGGTGCCGCCCTGTTGCAAAACGGTGACAGGGATACAGTTTACCATCCATACCGAGCGTCACCATATATACGCCGCTTCCGCAGTAGTTGCTTGTCTCGCCTTCTTCTTTGACAATGCGCTGCCTTCCGATAGGTTTCAGCTTAAACTGAAGTCTGCGATGGAAAATGAAATCTACCACCTTGCGAAGTTGCCTGTAGTACTCTTCGGCATCTTCCTTCGTCCACTTCTGCTCATAGATGGGGTTCGCCCATGGTTCAAACCCGAGCTGAATTTGGTTAATAAGCATATCTGCGAGCATAGGAAGCGTGTCGCGGTTCATCGTGCCTTTAACCATCGGCTCGTGGTCACGGTGTTTCCACCATTCCATATTCTCCATAACCTTGTCGTATGACCCTTTTCCATTCAGGTAAACGCGGTTCATATCGTGTGCCTTTTTGCACCCGTCAAGGGACACCCCAACCCTAAGACATTTCCACCTATTCAAAAAGTCCCGTATAGAAGGTTCGCCAAAGAGTGTGCCGTTCGTTGTGTTGAAGAACGTGAAGCGATGTTCCGTTACCCATGGATGATGAAGCTCTCGTCCTTTCTCTAAAAACCTTGTCATGGCATATTCCATCAGCGACCACTCAAGAAGTGCTTCGCCGCCGATAAAATCAAGGACGATGTACTTCCTCTTGCTATACTGCGGTTCTGTATAGAGAAGGTCTATAAATTTGTCGATGTATTCCTTCTTGATTGTCTGATACTGCTTGTTTTCTTCGTAACAATACTTACAGGCGAGATTGCACTTGTCTGTAATGAAGATGGTAGCAGTAATGGAAATATTCTCGTTCATTTAATCACAAGCACCTTTACTTTCTTGATTTCACTATCAAGATTCTGTTCTAGGGCAATCCCGACCGCGCCACCTGTTCTTTCTTTTGACGCCTTGCCAATTCCGGGGGCGTCAGTTGGGATAATGAAATCCCCAACATGAACCGTTCCTTTCACATAAACAGGAACTCTCCCCGCAAGAGAAACTGGAATAAATTTTTTTAGGTTGTAAGTTTCATAATTATCGTTATACTCACCGCCGATGATATGAGCATAATTCCCAGTGCAGATTCCGACAATAACTTTACTTTTGTTCGTTGCCTTTACATATCTTTCTTGTGTTGATGCTTCGTCAAGCGCAATGATATGCCCCACTTCTGCGTCATCACCTCTTTCAAACCATTCGGCATAGTCGTTGTATACAGCGTTATAGACTTTAGCGGCTGTAATGTTCCCTGTCGCACTGATGTTACCATCTGCGGTAACGTTTCCTGCTGCCATGATGTTTGCCGTTGCAGTGATGTTACCTGTTGCTGTGATTGCACCGCCTGTAGTTACCTCTCCATCAATAGCAAGGGTTGTCTTGTTCGTCGTGACTTTCGTTGCTTTTAGCTCGGTGCTGGCACTAATGACCTTGCCATAAACGCTTCCCCATTCTTGAGATGCGGTTCCTAGATTGTCTATAGCAGACGGTCTTGAACAAATATTTGCCATGTTTCCTCCTTACCCTCGTAATACAATATTTCCATTTGTATCAGTGGTGAAATAAGTGACTTGTTTAATCAGGTCTTGAACGTCCCTAATTGTCGCTAGAGGAATGACCGCCACGTCTCCCGCGGCGTTCGTGACGACGATACCGCCATGGGTCGTATCTTCCTTGACTGATGTCACGGGGTTCGTTATAGCCGCATAACCTTTGGCCTTTTCCGCACTCTCCTGCGCGGAAGTCGCACTATTCGCTGCCGCCGTAGCGCTTGCCTTGGCGTTGGCCTGCGCAGCTTCTATACCATCTTTCGCGCCAATGGCCGCGTCTCTTGCATCCGACGCCTGTGCGGCGCATGTGGTCGCGGTCGCTGCGTTGTCGGCGGCAATGGTAGCGCTTTCGCCGGCATGATCTGCCGACGCCTTCGCGTTGCTTGCACTATGAGCGGCCGCAGTTTGACTATCCCCCGCCGCCGTTGCTTTCTTGGTTGCGGTTTCTGCATAGATCTTGGCTGTATTGGCCGCGTCGATGGCCGCGTCTGCACGCTCGGCTGACTCTGCCGCCTTGGCCTTCGCATACAATGCCCACGTTTTGGAAGACTGCGTCATCCCTGTCGTGCTCTCGCTGTCCGCATTGTCGTCCGGACTCACACTGGATGCGGCCCACCTTTGGGCAAATTCCATATAGTACGCACTGCTCTTCGCGCTGGCACTGGCAGCTGCAGCACTACGTGCGGCGGCGGCGCTGCTGGCGGCGGCGCTTTCGCTGGCGGCCTTCGGGTTTAGGCCCTCTACAAGCTTTGTCCCGGTCTCGTCCCAGTAAAAGCCCATGTTGGCTTTAGGCGATGGAAGCATGGGATCTATGCCGCTAGCCTCTGCAGAAATTTCTAAATGCCGCTTAGAGTCTGTATCTAAATCCTGCAAAATTCTAGTGATTTTATCCAGTGCATCTTCCGTCACATCAAAGGGCCATTTGTCCCCGAGGCTTGTCTGCTGGTCTATTTTCGTTTTTCTTTGGATGACAAGATACCATCCCGCCGGAAGCACGGGCGGCCGTTCGGCCTCAGCAGGTTCTTCTCCGG